>Ga0210036_1003818_pt1 | contig 14480 bp, 9 predicted proteins | sample CryGeymeta201515_FD_185469 | JGI IMG/M metagenome (GOLD analysis project Ga0210036, IMG submission 185469) | Groundwater microbial communities from Crystal Geyser aquifers in Utah, USA - Crystal Geyser metaG 2015-15 (SPAdes) (version 2) | ecosystem: Environmental > Aquatic > Deep subsurface >...
CCGTAGAGGTGCGTTTTGCACTAGAGGTGCAAATATCACCAGGTATCACCATAGAGGTGCATTCATGACTGGATTTGGAACCAAAAACCTTCCAACACCCTTCCATTTGGTTTCAAATACAGTCCGCTTCTCACTGCCTTGTATCTCCTGCTAATCAACCTCATCCCCACCATAACTTTGCACATTTTCACTCTCATCATCCAAATCTCGTTCATGAGCAATATTGTCGTCTTTCAAATAGCTTCTCTCTTGCACATAATGGGGTGTATGATTCTGATAAGTCTCTCTGTTCACATTCTTTGTAAAACCATCACTGATATTCTCCTTGGTCCGCACAAAGACCACTTCAATCAGCTTCTTCTCAATCCAGTCAGTCACAAATCTGTATCTCACATCCACATGCCTCGTCCGCTTGTTGCTTGACTTGTTCTCCAACATAAATATCGCTCCCATATTGTCAACATGTACCGTCACGGGCATCTCAACTGGCACCTTCATAAACTCCAGCATCTGGACAACAAATAACACTTCCCTCACTGCTTCTGATGCTGCAATGTACTCTGCTTCTGCGCTGCTTAAAGCCACAGTCTTTTGTCTTCACGATGACCATGTCACTGGAACTCCATTCACATACAGAATATGTCCACTTATGGACTTCCGGTCATCCTTATCTCCCGCCCAGTCTGAATTGGAATATAGTACCAACTTCCACTTAAGACCTTCAGTCACATGGGTAGGATGGATCTTCAAACCATAATCCGCTGTATCAATCACAAACTTAATCACTCTCAGCATTTCCTTGTAAGCTGCAGGGGACGGATCTGAAACACACTTTGTTAACTCGCGTATCGCATTCGCTAGGTCCGGTCGGGTCTTCAGCATGTACAATAGCATTCCCACTCCGGTCCGGTATCTCGAATGACTCTCACCGTCCAAACCCTGTTCTCCATCCTTAACTCGGACTAAACCCTGATTTGGAGTACCTGGGATCTCATAAGTCTTCATTCCCTTTACCTCCTCCCAAAATTCCTTCTTCAACTTCTTAACCATATGGGGTTGTCCGATCCACGCTTTTGTCTCATCATCATTAAATATCACCTCACAACTCAAGTAATCCGTCAATGACTCTCGTGTATAAGTCAGTCCATGTTCATTCAAACCCTTCAAAGTGTCCTCAATAGCCGCTTCATCTCCGGCAATCGCATTGTCATCCACATATGACACCAACATAGGCACTCCCAGTTCGTTCGCTCTGTAGAATAAGCATGGTTCGCAGGCACACTGCTTGTACCCCAATTTCAGTAGGATGTCTCTGAACTTCAAGTTATACATTCTCGCGCTCTGGACCAATCCATAAATCGTCCGCTTCAAAAGTAGGCATTCATCATCCTCATGTTCAAGACCTTTCGGACTGTCTGTAAACACAGGACTGTCTGATTCAGAGTATACACGTTTCGGAGTGACCAGCGCGCACGCATTTCTGAGTCATTTTATTCTTTAATTAATTTTAATGGAGTTTTTGAAATCATTGGATTTAAATGCTTAAACGCAGAGTACATGAATAATCCAGCTGGAAAAATAGATGTCCTTCGTATTTTATTGGCTTAATACAGTTCGAAATAATTTTTAAAGTAGAGTCTTAGATGCAGAGTGTACTATAGATGGGCGTGAGACTCTGTGGTAATTATAAAGTAAGGGACGACGATTGTCCCCGTTGTTATTACTACTAGTCCCCACCTGCATGCTGAAATTCAAAAGAAAACATGGATTAACAAAGCAGGACAATGTTGTAGCTGAATTCATGCTTGTTGTTTCATAGTTGATATAAGCAAACAGAAATTTTGTGTCGCAGTATGTTTTGTTGTCCCCACTGCAAGAGCAAGCTGAAGACAAAGTCCAGTCTGAACCGTCATATGAAAGAAGCTTGCAAAGTTCTGAAGTATGCTAAGAAGAGGCCCACGTCCGAAATCCGATTGGGATCTCCTTCGGGAGCTAGTCAACTGTCTGCTTTAGGGAATCCAGAGTACTTGCCCCCACCAGCACATGTCTCTAAGTCCACCATTGAATCTGTCACGTGTGATTTGAATAATTTTGATGCTCTATCCCCATTGAAGCTTACCCCTCAGAAGCGGAATGGCCCACACAGTAGTTTTTCAGATCCAAATAAAGAACCTCGATCAGCTCTTCTTGCACCAATAGCAGAGCCTGTTGCCCTGAATTTCGAAGATGTTTCTGTCAGTTCAGACTTAAATGCAGTAAATAATAATCATTCCAAGAATGCTGTTATTAACTTTGGAGATGAAGATTCCGAATCTTGTTTTGTCAACGACGGTGACAATGATCCCGGTGATTCCCCTTTATCTGCATCATTAGTGGACGACGGACTCGATGATTCATCTGCATCAGAAGCTCAGAGCATAGCCGCTTCTGTAGCTGATTTGAACTCTGTATCTGGAAGGGACATTATAAGGACAAATGATAACAATTTTGCCGATGATGCAGACAGTGTCCTTTCCTCTGCATCTGATACCAGCGTCCATTCTGCATTGATTGACAGCATTTCATTGGAAGAGAACCAGCGTGTCCCAAATCCGCATGTTCTTGATGAGGATGACTCTGGAGCACGATTCTTCTCTCCTGAAGATTTTATTGATGTTTCCAAGTGCGTCAATTCTGACGCTCCAAGTAATCTTCGTGTTGAAGAGGAGTTACTTTTGCACATCATAAAGGAAGAGCAGCTGCCTCCTAGAGTGTTTGATCGAATTATGAAATGGGGCAGACTCTGCCGTGAGAACAACTATGACTTCGAAGCTCCTGGATTTCGCACTGCTATGAAGCGTTGGAAGGAACACTATTTGAACTCTGCCCTGAAAGAGCCTTCTTTACAATATGTGCAGGAAGAGTGGCAGACTGTACCTTCCCATGTTCCAGTGATTGATCCTTTGCCTCAGATTATAGCTATTTTGAATGATTCGGAATTAATGATGGGTGCACTGTGGAGTTCTGACGTCCGAACTTCGGTGGATGGTTCCCGTCTTTATGGCGATATTAATACTGGCACGCAGTGGTGTACAGCTGAGAGAAAGATGAATTTGAGAATCAAAGAAGGCGATCCACATTCTGCTTGCCATCATCATTGCGGAGTGTTACTGTTTGATGACAATACTATGGGCGATGGGCTTGGACGTCTGCAGATACAGCCAGTACTGGGAACGATTTGTATTCTTCCAAAGCAAAGCAGACGCAATGTCAAGGGCTGGTTCATACTTGGGATAGTGCCTCCTTACCCGCGTACGTCCCAGGAAAGAACTGCAGACAGGAACAGGATCAAAACAAAACACCAGTATTTGAAGTGGTATCATGCGTGCCTTGCCAAGATTCTTGAACCTCTGAATCGTCTTTGTGCTAATCAAAATGGTATCCCGTTCATGATAAATGGACAGTGTCGCATTCTGCATTTGGAACTCGCCGGCATCATTGGAGATACTAAGGGTCATGCTGAAATGTGTGCAAACTACAATGCACACAGCAGTGTTATAGCAAAGTGCAATCGCGACTGCAACATTCCCCAGCGGAATGCAGACGATCCATTCTTTCGTTGCGTCCGAACCCAGGCTGACAAAGTGTACGACGTAGTCCATGAGTCTCTTAGGTTGATGCAGACTACGGACCATGCAAACAAGGCTGCAAGGGAGAATGTAAAACGTAAGTTAAAGAATTTATCTCAACACCCAGTGCTTCCGTACTATAGTAACTTCGAATTTTGCGGTGATCCGGAAGGAGTCTTTGGGTGTACACCGTGGGAACTTTTACACGTATGGTACCTTGGAATTATGAAGTTGATTTTGCTGGGGTGTTATAATTTTTCAAGGACAAACTCTGAATTGATCCAGTGGTACAGCCACCGTCTGCGTGGTCATTCCATGGGTGATCTTGCACTCCGTCCGAAGATACCAAAGTTAAAGAATTCAGTTTTGTTTCCAAAGCCAAAGCTGGAAGAACGACTTTGATTTATTCAGTTGTATTCCCGTCGACAGTCTGACAGGTACATGCCCCGAGGTCCTTTTCGCGAAGGCGTTACTGACCTAACTCGCTTGAGTGGCCAGGGATATCCTGGACTCATGCTATTCTCTATGGTAGCATTCAAGGGTATTTTCCACGGTACACGCCTGGAGAAGGAAGAAGGTATGGATTTCGCCGCAGACCTTGAGCGTCGTATGTGTCTACTCTGCTTTCTTGCGTTGTCGCTTGATGTGGAAATGACTTTGGAAGTAATATCAGAAAAACAAAGGTCTCACCTTGAAAAGAAGGTTGAGCTCTTCCTTGATTTCTTCCGGCAAACTCTGGGCGTTGTCATCGAGTATACTTCTCAAACAGGACTACGGCGTCCGAAATTTCATGCCCCTTTGCATATAGTGCGTGACATTATTCCAAAGTATGGTTCAACAACCAATACGTTTGGTGGATATTTGGAGTCGTTCCTCAAAATTATAGTGAAGGAACCTTTGAAACGCACAAGCAGAAAGCACGGTTCCTTCCAATGGGAATTGATGGCTAGATACTCCGAAGAGCAGGTTCGTCGGGCTTCGAAAGAACGTCTAGCTTCCAAGGGGTATGATGTTTCCGGAGGAACAGATGATGAAAGCGTCCGTCATAATCATTCTGTTTCAGAGTCAGGCTCTGCATCAAGTCGTATGACAAGTCGGACTCGGAAAGGAAGGTGGTTCACTCCTGGAGGTACAGTCTTCTACTGCAAACTAGATGAAGCAACGAATCAATGGAAAACTTACAATGCAGACGGTACTTTGTTTTCAAGAGACATCAAGCACCCAGGATACAGACAAGATGCAGAAGCAGGAGTGTGGGTAATTCAGATGGTGAATGCAGCGGTGGAAATGAATGAATCATATGACAGGATTGACTTCACTTATCATTTGAAGACTCCGAATTCAAATGATGATGCACACGATATATTCCGGTGTCATCCGAACTTTCATGGATCAGCACTTAAAAGTAACCCATGGCATGACTGGGCAATGATAAGGTATGAGGTGGAGTCTTCACAGGGAACGACAGAGACCTACAACGTTGCTTGCAAGGTCTGTCTTTGGGGTGTCTTTCGAAACTCCAAAGTGACCGACACAAATGATGCACAGAAAGATGTTTACGGTGCTTTTCATCCCATGAAAGAATACAAACCAAGGCGGGATGAGACTCTGCATTTCCTAATGAAAGACAGACTCGCAGACAATATTGAAGTTCTCTCTTTCGACACAGTTGTCTCCACCGCGTACGTATTACCTTTCAATTGGTCTAGAACTGACCCTTTCCCTTGGACTAAAAATGAAGCAACGACATACTGCATCATTCCACCACGAGCTTCGTGGCCTGAGCTTGGTTGGGATGACCCGTTGTTGAATCGGAATGCAATGCGAGATACTTGTAACTTACCATTTATATAAATACTAGGAAGTTCAGACTGTATTAATAGAACATACTCCTTACTTTAATATCCTATTATAATTTAGGCACTCTTTCCTCATGAACTTCAATCATGGGCACTTACGCTCCCACGTTGACGAGTACTAGAGTGCAATGATATAAGAGACAAGACTCTGATTTGACATTTAAAATTCAATGTCACTCTGGTCCCCAACCAAACTGTTGTCATCAATTTCAGCCTCTGCTGTTGGCACAGAAGACGCAGGGGTTCCAGTGGTTTCCTCATCATAAACCCCATTCGCAACGTCAGCAGCAACTTGGTCGTAATCGCCTTGGTAATCCCAGTGACAAAAACGCTCTGCCTTTGTCATAGATCCGTTCTGCAACGCGGTCAACTCTGCTTTACGATCAGCACGAATCATCTTGTAAACCGTACGAAAGTAATCAACATCCTTCTGACTGTAAGAGTTGGAAGTTCCTTGCTTCGGACTCAAGTCTTGCGGACTAACAGGACACACCTGCCCAGTAACAAGAAGGGAATTGAAATGATGATAGTAGCAACGAGCCAAAGTAAGAACTATCCATGCTTCCTGTGCAACCGTAAGGGTGTCAGCAATTGAGCACATGTGCAACTTTGCTTTTCCCCTTTGATTCAATCCGTAAATAGGATTCGAGCGCAGAGTCAAAGTCCCAAAAGCATCATCGCCTTTTTTGTCTTTGAAAAGCTTCACACGGTCACATTTCAAATTCGTATTCATCAAAAGGGACAAGACACCGTAAATGGGCTTCATGAAAGACTCTGCATCGGCTTTGTTTGCACGAGGATTCTGGACAAAAGAATTGATCTTTGCAAGCGTTTCGACCATCGCAGGAGTTTGCGTCGCAGCACAGTTGTTAATTCCAAGAAGCAACATCGATCCTGAAACAAAGAAGACACAAGTTTAGAAAGCAAGGAAATGAAGCTACCATATCACACTCAGAATTAAACATACCAATAATGGGGCAAATTTTCTTGGAAGCTTCGTCAGAGCGCTTGCCATTGAACGCCTTGATGATCAACGAGGCAACACCAACGGATCCAAACTTGGGACTACCATACCAAAGCAGAGTACGATTCATCTTTGTATCCAAAGCGTGGCCTGTAAGATGAGTCAAAGGATCCTCGGCTACAGTACGATCGATCGTATTATTGTACACCAATTCGTGATCCTTGATGTCAGTCAATTCTTCGCACTTCGAATCAGCAGCGCCCTTGGATAGCTCCTTGAAAAGACTCTTGAAAAACTGACGTCCACCAGTAGCACAGTTCGGTCCGAAATCATTGGCCTTCTTGATGCACTTCACTTCGGCGGATAGAAGAGACTTCGAAATAGCAAATCCGAAATTAACAAAGATTGCAGCCCCAATCTTCTGCTTCTTGCAGAACTGCGTCGCCATGCGAAACAACGCTTGAACCTGAAGATCCTCATCCTTACTCTGGATTGAGATGAGAGAATGGTGATGCGAGGTACAGAGACTCTGGTTCTCGTGCTTCAATTTCTTATTGTCGGAGGACAACAACTTGAGTTCCTTCAACAAACTCAAATGGCCATTCTCCATCATCTTGCCATATTGATCATAAAGACTCTCGCCGAACTTGAAGCGCTTCGTGGCATGGTAGTGTCCGAATTTCAGAGCTAAAAACTCACGCTTCAAGACCTTCTTCTCATTGGTCTTCAAGTTACCTTTGAAAGCCGTCTCGACCTCCTTCAGCATTTCACCAGCGACGGCGACATCGCTTTCCAATTTGCCGTATTCACCACAAAGACGAAGGGTATCAGCTTCATACCAAAGAGTTTCAGGGAAAGACTTGACCGGCAGGTACGGAGCGTGCTCCGCCTTCCAGGACTCCAAATTATTCTTCTCTTCGTCAAAGAGTTCTTGGAACTCATCAACATCAAGACGATCGGAACGATCAGCAACAGGAACGACGTCGTCGGCAATACGAGATGCATTGCTGCTTGCAGAGGGCGCCATTGTCAAAGTAAAAAAGTTAAAATAAATCAAATTCACACAAAGTCCAAACTGTAGGAAATTGTGACCGATTGCAGACAGGAACACGATGGGAAAGAGAACGATTCATACGTGCTGTTTCGGTGTGGACAACAGTACAATATCTACACAAGGTTCCTATTGAAACTATCTTACTTCACACGAAAGGAGGCAACTACTTGACACGCTAACGAAAGAAATAACTTGAGTTACCACGATTTGCGAGGCAGCTTACCAATAGTACCAGTACATAAGAAGCCGGGAAACGTACGAACTTAAATCTACACCGTTTGAATACAGACGTTTAGATGCAGGAGCGCCAGCATGCAACTTTACATTGGACTGCAACACGCTGGCAAACACGTCCAAAGGCTACAGAGTGTACTACGCATTGGAGTGCATCATAGTCAGAACTTTGAATGTTTCGAACAAAAGAGACAATAATAAACAACGCACTTAATGAAGACACACAAATGCACCAAAATCGCAGTAACTACTTGCAACATACTCAAGATAAAATACAGAGTAATCTAACCAATTATTCCAGACTCAAGGTAACACTCACAGCAAACTATAGACATCCCTTCCAACACACTGCGTCTCTAACTTAGATGTCAATTTATTATTATGATTTCATTACATACCCTGCAACGATGGTAAGTGATAGTGCAATGAATAATACTGAGTTTCACACTTTCACTCCTTCAAAAGACTCACAAGAACATTGCGTTGTTTCATCACAGAAAACAGAGTCAAGCAAATGAATTACATACTTAACCAAAAATAGCAATCCATTAAATTAAGTAGATACAGCGTATACTCTTCATCATTCATTTCATAGATCCTAAAGCAGACAAATTGAATCGCTGTGTATTCTTGTTGCAGGTCCAGTGTTGTCCTGCATTGATGAATTTCAACCATAATTTCCATAGACATCGTCTGTTGTTGTTGCATAGTCTTGTCTAATAATATCTTCTGAAATTAAAGTTTGATACAGTAGCATCCAGACGAAAAGTAGAAATAGTTACGTACTCCTTTTGACTAGTAATTTCGTACGCTTTGTTAATAAACTCGTACTCGGCATTGGTGCAATTACAGAGTATGTATTTATTTGAAAATAATAAAGCAAGAATGATAACAATGCGAGCAAAATGCAACTCATTACGACACTGAATTAATGCGAAGTAGACACTGATTTGCGTTATTTCGAAGGTTTGAAACAAAATAAATGAAGGAATCGTTGGCGTATTTCAGAGTCTGCAAACTCGAATTCGCAGTTGGCGGGACCCTGAATCGTGGGTGCGCGTGTTCACAGACGACAATCCATAAATATTTCCTCTTCAAGGTCTCCATTCAAAAATGCCACATCGATATCAAAGACCAACCGCTTCTTCCGATATATCATGCTCCATATAAGCCATAACCGGAAAGATGTATCATTGACCACCGGCGAAAATACCTCCGTAAAGTCAACACCTCCGACTTGGCTGTAACCGCAAGCCACAAGTCTTGCTCTAAATCGACCGTCTCTCTTGATCTCCAGTACCCACTTGTACTTAACACATCTCCGGTTTCGGGGCATCATGTCTCTCTTGATCTTCACCCATACCTTTAGCTGTAGCATCTTCTCAAGTTCCTTCAAAATAGCTGCTCTCCACATTTTCCGCTGAAATGGACACGGGTGATTCCACGCTTCCTCAAATGTCTTCGGACACTCAAAAATATCCTTGTACCTTGATGGATCTATCTTCTCATAATCAATCGGTTCTTCGCTCTTCTTCTCATCACTTAGAGGCACTGCACCTGCTTTCATAGCAAACTCTGAAATCGTCTCAAAGACCAAATTCGCTCCTTCTGTCGGTTGCCGGGTCTTAGTCCCACTTCGCAGTGTCCTCGTGTTCATAGCACCAATAATCGGACTGTCTGACATTCTGGTCTCCTTCAACTGTTTCACCATTCCTTGGACACGAGCTGGACTCTGAAACATCTGCTTTTGTCCTGACCTGATTGGTAGAGTCCTCGCAGGTGAACCCTTTGGTTCTTCCATACCCACTTGCTCGTTGTCTTCCACTTCATCAAAACTCTCATCATCGTACTCAACTGGGTCTGCAAGTACTTCATCTTCCAAATCATCAGAATCCTCATCAATCACAGGTGGAACTGCTTCATTCCCACTTGGAACATCATCATTCCCACTTGGAACATCCACCTCAATATATTCAACTCTCTGCTTCTTCTTGGCCTTAGACAAACCACCCTTCCAGTCTCCATAAACCTTCTTCAGCCACTGGACATCTCTGGACATAATGATCCGCTTAGTCCTCTCATTGAAAAATCTGTGCACATCTGCTCCATGGTTAACTGCTCTCCCACAGTAAATCATTGTTGTGCCTTTGTTTTCAAGCTTGTTCTGAATCTTCCTTGCTGTCTTAATGACTCCCATCTCTCCAAATTGGTGCAAGTACTCCACTCCAGCCCAATCACTCCCATAAAACTGTCTGTAAGATGGACCCAACTCCTTCTTATTCTCAGTCACAAGAAGGTTCTCAATGTCTGTAGCATGTCTGGCACATTCTGACCACAAACCGTGTCTCATCCGCTTAGGAAACTTTGCTGCATTCAAGTCACTTCTCACTCTGCTCCATAAGGTTGCAAACTTCCTTTCCACTTTGCCATTGTATTGAGGGGAATCTCGCGGGGTATACTCAAACTCAATGTTCCTCTTCTTTCTGGCACATAACTGCTCCAAAGCCTTATTCTCCCCAGCATTGTCCAACCTGATAAACTTCACCACCTTTCCTCTTGTCTCAATAGCGTCAATCAACTCATCCACTTTCCGGGCCAATTCACTCTTATACTTCACAAAAATAGACCAAATCATATCTGTCTTGTCATCCAGTACCAATATCCAAAACTTGTTCCCACCAAAGCTTATGTCCTGGACCGATGATATATCCAAGCACAACCGATCTCGGGGCTCTGCTGCTGTCCCTTCACTCACTTTGGTAACATTCTTCTGTCTTGCCTTGCTCAGCTTACAATCCTCACATGGATCCAACACTCCGGTCACTTTGATATTGTAGTACTTTGCTGTCAAAATACTCGTCCAGTCATGTGCATGTCCCATGATCTGATGGAATCGGTTCAAAGGCATAGGGGACCCACTCCATCCTGACGCATGAGCTCCATCGTCCTCACAAATTCTTCCGCGAACTCCGCCAAGATGTCCGCTCGGGGTCCGAATAATATGATTAAATCTCAAAATCCTCTCTCCCTTGGTCAAAGTCATCACCAAGCCTTCATTTCCAAGTTTCCAGCCTCTATTCAAAGTATTCAGGATGCTGAACAAAAACAGGTTCCCCATCTCCGGCACATAATGGTACCCTTCCATAACTGCAGACATATGCTTTCTATCTCCAAGTTCAAATTCCACGTTCAGCTTCCCTTGTAAAACTGCCTTCATCTTCTTTCCATCTCCGATCAAAATCTCCACATTACAAGGCCTCGCATCATACATTCCTTCACATGAACCTCCCATATGCATTGAGGCTCCACTGTCACCGATCCACAACACTGTCCGACTCTTGGCATCTTCTTTCTTCTCCGGACTGTTGGATAGGTGAGCTTGCTCGTTTGGTATCACTACCGATAGGGAATACTTTGCTTTCGCTTTCGGACGGGCCCTTTCCTGGATCTCCGAAGTTTCCGAAGTCTCCAAAATTTTCTTCTCGTGTTCCGATTCGGTGGCTTCTTCCGGCAAAACAGGCCCGATCTCATTCTCCTCAGTAATATTCAACTCTTCCCCATCTCTCTCTTCAGTTCTTAGCTCTTCAAATCGGTTGGCTGGTTTAACTTGTTGGTTATTGTTGCTCATCGTAGGGTTAAAGCTCGTTTTCTTCTTCTTCTCCTTCTTAATTCCGGGATCCACTTTGTCTTCATATTTCTGTAGGGTAACACTCTTCTTCCTCTTATCATCCGGTTTAACAGGCTTCTTGGGTTTCGGCTTCTTCTTAACAACCTCCCATCCACTATCATCATTCGCTTCCTCTTCATCCTTGATAGTCGATCCTCCGGCGAACTTCGCTTCCTCAATATCAGCAATCAGACACATAGTAGCATCAGCCGTTGCTAGGTAGGCTTCCCACCAGTCTTCATCATTACCAACTTCGAAGTTCTCTTTCATGACCAACGCCTGATCCACTTCGCAAACATTCAATTCCTCCGGACACTCTTTAATACTCTCAACCACTTCTTCATCTTCAACTTTGAACTCTTCTTCACTCAATACAACTTCATCAACTTCAATAACTTCCGGACGAACCACCGTGATATCCATCATACCTTTCTTCGCAAGCTCCATGATTGCTCCTGCATGTAGTACTATCTCATATTCCACTTTCGATTCTTGACCCACATTTCCGGCTTCTTCGGTTTCTCGCTCCCGCGTTGCCTCTTGTTGTCCAACATTCTCTGAATTGCGCATCTGCTGTTCCGATCTTCGTCCAGTATTGTTCGGACCTCCGGTATTCGGTCCACCATGTAGTTGCCAACAATACTCCTTGATATGTCCGAGCTTTCCACAGTGGTGGCACTTCCTCACTGGTCTCCATTGCTGATTCATCTGACCACTCGCTTGTCCTCCGAGACCTTGTCCGTATCTATTGCCTTGGTATTGACCACCTCCTCCGGAATATCCTTGTCCGGAATACTGATTTCTGGAATACTGACCATTTCCGGAATAATGATTTCCAGAATCTCCAACTTTTGGACAATTCCTTGCTAGGTGTCCCCACTCTCCACATCTAAAACATTTCTTCTTCACTTGTCCACTGTTGTAGGCTGCCAAAGCCCTATCACCTTCAACCTCTTCTTCTTCACCTTCATCATCTTCAACTTCTCCATCTTCACCAGCGCGCTTCGGATACATCTGAATATACAACTGCTGCAATTTGGTAGCCAAGTCCTTGACCGATAGGGGATCATTCGCTGCTCCGATTCTAGCCGTCCACTCTGGGCGCTTCAACTGGTAGGGGCTCAGCTGTCCCTCTTCCTTACTCTTTGGCAACTTCGAAATAATATCACCTAGGAACCTCTCATCCAAAATCTTCTCACCCAAACTCTCACGCTTCTCCCTCATAATATCCAAATCCGAAATAAACTTCTCAGGGCTTTCTCCTTCTTTCATTCTCTTTCGATAATACTTGTCAACTTCATCTTGGACATCCGGTTTCTTATTCGATTCGTACTTAGCCAACAACTTGTTCCATGCAGTCTCGAAATGTCCACATCTATAATTCACCTTGTCCATAGCACTCTTAACCCTGTAAAACGCCAATCTTCCTTGCTTGGTACTAGTATCCATGGCTTGGATCAACATGTTAAACGCGGCAGCATTGTCCAACTTCAACTTCTTACCTATCTTACCATCGGCATCATCAGCCCGAACATCATTTTCCGTTGGAATCGGGTCACCGCCTGGAATCGCCAAGTAACTGTACCCTTTTCCTCCCAAAGCAGTCATAAACTTAGTCGCCCATACATCCCAGTCCTTCTGGCGACCGGAAAACATAGGGATCTTCACCGTTCTGAATTCTTCTTCGTTCGACATGTTCACTTCTTACTTAATATCTCTTCTCTTACCTTATATATCAAAACTCGACTCGTCGTTATTCTTTCTCAATCAATTCAAGTGTCCTCTGTAACACTTATCTTTCTTCCTCACTTATCAACTATTCCTCAAACTTAACTTCAATCGCACGTGCACTTAACTCAACAGTCCCACTATAGGCTTGTTTGATCAAACGATAATTATCGTGTCGCGATAGCGCTATAGCCTGGGACTTACCTTGTTCCGGTTTCTCTCGCTCAAACTCTTTAAACTCTGATTCCTCTCCTGATATAGAAGGGAACCCAAATACAACTAAAACTAATAAAACTGAATGCTCTTAAACTATCTTTCCTAAAATATTGTGAGCTTATTCTAAACTAAACTTCCTAACTTCGGTCTGCCAAAAGATCATGCTTTTCGCGCTTGCATCAGCCTTTCGCTTACATCATCACTTCGCTTTCCTGTACTAAAACATGTAGAAACTAACACATAAACTCGCTTACATCATCCTTGTCTCCTCGCTTGTATCATCTGCATCATCACTTTGTCCTCATAATAGTTTCCAGACCTGCAGCCTTGAAAGTAGACATCACTTGGAACTTGTTGTCTGCATCAGCGCGCTTCCTGTATTCCGAAAATATTATTTGCCAAAAATATCGCCAGTCTGTCCGTCATCCTCATATTACCTGCCACATCATCATTCTCAGTCCCATTCTGGGTCCTGCTTTGCTTCATATCCCTTTTTCCAGTAAATAGCGCCTGTATTAAGGCTCGTACTGTTCCGTCGCTTCCACCATTGAAATAATCCCGCAGATTGCTTCATCTTCTCCGCTAGGTGCTAGTTAGCACATTTGATCCTTCTCCGGGTCTCACACTTGATCCTCATCTCATAATATTCAAATTTCACTTTTCATGACCGTAGAGGTGCGTTATGCACTAGAGGTGCAAATACCACCATATATCACCATAGAAGTAAAAGGCATAACTTGTGCCTTTTCATTCATGACTGGATTTGGAACCAAAAACCTTCCAACACCCTTCCATTTGGTTTCAAACGGCAATAGCATTGTCATCCACATAAGACACCAACATAGTCACTCCCAGTTCGTTCGCTCGGTAGAATAAGCATGGCTCACAGGCACACTGCTTGTATCCCAATTTCAGTAGGATGTCTCTGAACTTCAAGTTATACATTCTCGTGCTCTGGACCAATCCATAAATTGTCCGCTTCAGAAGTAGGCACTCATCATCCTCGTGTTCAAGACCTTTCGGACAATCCATAAATATCTCCTCTTCAAGGTCTCCATTCAAAAATGCCACATCAATATCAAAGACCAACCGCTTCTTCCGATATATCATGCTCCATATAAGCCATAACCGGAAAGAAGTATCATTGACC
>Ga0210036_1003821_pt1 | contig 14470 bp, 9 predicted proteins | sample CryGeymeta201515_FD_185469 | JGI IMG/M metagenome (GOLD analysis project Ga0210036, IMG submission 185469) | Groundwater microbial communities from Crystal Geyser aquifers in Utah, USA - Crystal Geyser metaG 2015-15 (SPAdes) (version 2) | ecosystem: Environmental > Aquatic > Deep subsurface >...
CTTGGGTCCCTTTTTCTATATAATACTACAGTAAGTAGCTAGTAAAAAAATTCGGCACAGTGGGTAAATACCCCCTGAAAGTGCAGTGGGTAAATACCCCCTGAAAGTGCAGGGGGCAAATACCCCCTGCAAACACACGAATCGCAAACGCAGCCTTATTATGGTACCGGCGTGGTACAGTAGGTGGTGCTACAAGCACTGCTACCAGGTACCAGGTACTAGAGTACTGTACTACTAGTACTACTAGCTAGTAGGGTAGCGCCACTACTAGCTATTATAAACGTGTACCACGCACGCGTATTACACACAATTACTACTACGTACCTCCTTTCTACCAGTAGTACTATTAATATGTAAAAAAATAAAACATTCAGGAGAAAATATTCTTGCAGATTCTCTCCCGATTGCCAAATGCGGTGTTCTCATCGGTGGAATGTGCGGATATCCTCTGGCCGCCAAGAAAAGTTGTCTTCGCTGACTTTGACAAAAGACAAGATTCTCATAATTTATATCTTTATCGGAATTGCAACGCGCACTGCTCTCATTCCTGCTCAGACAATTCAACTCAACTTTTACGATGGTTTCTATCACCAAGATTCTCGCTGTCGCCCTTGTTGCTGCCGCTACGGTATTGTCCGCTGCTGAAGCGTCCAGTGTCCGCGGGAGATACGTCTGGAGGAAAATCTCTCGCGAAGCATCAGATCCCTCTATGGGCATTTACTTGCAGCAATAAGGAATTTGAGTTGAATTCATTTGCACCATTCCATTCCCCATTGACTGTTACAGGCTTGACATTACCCTGAACCTGCAGCGATGCGAGGACCAGATAACGGTATCTTTCTTGTAATTTGGCGGGCACACACCATAAACCATGCCATGAACTGCTGCGTGTTGATTCTGTACTTCTAATGCATATTAATATTTATAGACAAATACTAGAATGAACAAATAAAATTGATTATTCTAATCTAAACTTACCAACCCTACTTTTTTACACTTGCACTTATAATCTTCCAAATTTCTGGTGCTGTAGCACCAAAGACTTACTCCGTCATTAAAAAAAAACGAGAATTTTTCTCGTTGTGACCCCCTGTGAAAGTCGCAAGGACTGGGCCACAGCCACACTAGAATACAGAAAAGAAAGCCCACCGAGCCATCTGCAACCATTATGGACCTCAGTTGTGATGGCAAGAATACGTTTTTATTCGGGTAGAAAAGACAAAATAAATAAGAGAGAGCCCTTGCATTATAAATTCCATTTTTGCACTCTCTTTCTCTTGTCTAGGAAAATTGACGCTGTAGCAGCCTCCGGTAAAATATTGAGCCGCTGACCTCATACTTTATGTTGAAGGTGAAAAAACGGTAGCTAGCGTTGGATGGTGAGGTGTTAAAAAAAAAGCGAAATTATTTTGGACGCCAAATCTTGCTCTGAGTGCTACAGTCAGTGAATCTCATGTGCAAAGATACCTCGCGCGAGAGTTTCTCTTGAGATATTCTGCCTCACTTCAGGTCTCCTGCCTGGTACTGTAGCTATCCCCGAGCAATATCAAGTCTGAGGTCACTTTAGGAGCTACCGTTTCATTTCAAAAGGACTCCGCAAGGTTTTTGTGAAAAGATTCGATTTTCCAGATACCTAGTACCAGGTACCATACAGTACTACCATGTACTACTACCTGGTACAGTAGTAGGAAAAGAAGCTTCTGGAATACGAAATAGCTCAGGAGGAGTGGTACAAAAAAACAGATACAGTACTACTGAGTAGACTACGATTACGGTACGGTAGCTACAATAGCTAGTAGTCTACCAAGTCCTGTACTGGTGGTACAGTAGTAGACTACTAATGCCTAGTAGTACTGTACCAGGTAGTACTAGGTAACGTTGATTTTACTACTGGCTGCTGTAGTCGTAGTACAGAGCTCGCACCGGAGGGATGATTCTTAGTGTTAGCGTTATTCAACTAAAAACAAAATCCATTTTGCGGAATAGATCTACAATTCATACCTGAGATTCGATATATATATAGCTGAACTTTATCTGAAAACAAATGCTAAGTAGCCCTTGAAAATGAATTTAATAGGGAAATACAAGAGCGTTCGCACTCATGCCTCCTTTGTCATTTTTTCAATGACGATTTCGACGGCAGCCCCGCAGAAAACTCGAGTTCTTCCGTCATGGCAGACCGTGCTCTCGGATATTCAACTCGCGGTGCCACTGTTTGGAAATGATGGGCCTCAATGGCGACTGGATTACATCGATCCGCCAGATAACACAGTGCATGCTGCTCCCAACGAAAATCTTCCGCCACACAATTTGACAGCTCGAGTACCCGGCGATCTTATCAGTGACCTCATGCGTCACGGCGTGGTCGATGATCCCTACTTCGACATGAATTTGTGGGAGCAGCAGGATCAGTGGCTGGGACCACAAATGAAAGATGCAGTTAATGCCAACAGCAGCAGTACCAAAAATGACAGTACTAGTCCTTGTCAAAAACAGCAAACACGCATCTGGACCTATTCGGCCGAAGTGGAGCTGCCCTCCAGCGATATCAGCAGCACGTCATGGCAGCTAGTAGTAGAGAGCCTTCAGATGGGAGCCACCGTGTATTGGGATGGTGTAGTCTTGGGAAATGTGACGGATCAATTTTTGAGATATTCTTTTTGGATTCCACACTCGAATCAGCAGGCGGGCAACCACACGCTCAGCGTCACTTTTGATCCACTGATCGACACGAATGGACGTTTCATGGCGTGTTCGGGAGGGTGGGATTGGGCACCTTACACTCTGGCATGCGATCGACAAGGACGACGAACCTTTTCTATGGGAATTGTTGCGCCAGTGTATCTTGTTGCGGTTGATCAAGTTGCCATAAGCTATTTAGTTCCCAAGATTTACTATGACGGTGAGGATTTGCCACGGAAACCCATGGATATCATACACCCAGATGCAGACTTTACTGTCAAGCTAGACGTGCAGTTGGACTTTCCTCCTACGCCACGGAATTCGTCGAGCAACCATTCTTATTATTTACTGGCAACATCCGATTTTGCCTCGGACGCAAAAATGCACAAGATTGCAAGGGTTTCCGGCAATAACTCAAATCAAGTTGTTACCTTCACCATGAAAGCATTCAAAGACACGATCGAACTATGGTGGCCCAATGGAATGGGCCCTCATCCGCTATACAACGTGCAAGTTACAATCATGTCCTCCAATCAGGCACAGGCATACAAACAACAACAGTCGCCAATGTTGCAAACCACGAAACGAAGGCGGCTATCTGAATCGCCCGATGGAACAAATAGAGTACAGTGGTTCAACAAACAGGTTGGTTTCCGTACGACTGCAATTGTGACGACGAACGAAACAGATACTGTCAACGAATATGAAGAAGGCACTGGTCTGCATGGCATGTACTTTCGTGTGAATGGAGCGCTTGTCATGGCTCGTGGGGCCAATGTGATTCCAGCCGATCAGCTTGAGGGTCGGTATCGATATGGCGAAAATAGTGTCAGCAATCGAGGATACAAATTTACGATACAGTCTGCGGCCGATGCAAATATGAATATGGTGCGAGTATGGGGCGGTGGGAAAATATTACCGTCATCCTTCTACAGAGCTTGCGATGAACTCGGGGTGATGGTATATCACGATCAAATGTTTGCCCAGAGAGGTCATGCGCCATCAGAAACAGACACAATTGAATCAGAGATTCGACATGTGGTACTATCGTTGGCATCCCATCCGAGCATTGTTGTGTGGAATGGGTGCAATGAATGCGAAGTAATCATGGGAACCGCTACCGAGATTTATGCTACATTTGTGATGCGAATTGTAGCAGCGACGGATAACACGCGCAGCGTCTGGCCCACTTCACCTTCACGTTACGGCTGGAGAACGGGAGTCGACGAATACGACAGCAAACCCAATGGTAACCCTCTTGCGACCAGGGATCCTGAAGACCACAAGGGTGAAACTGGCATTGAATCTCATGGACCATACATGAGAGCATACTCTGAGATCTACCCCGGCGTTAATGGAGTGAATCAACATTTGTAAGTAAAAATGGCTAACAGATATCGCATGTTATGTACTACCAAGTTTGAATAGCTACCCGACTTGTATCTTTTTTTCCTTCAGCTCCTACGATTTGTCACCGGCTAAGTTCTACCAGGGTGAAATTGGACCGCAGTATCCCAACAAGTTCGTAAGTCCTGCCAACCGCTTCTGATCTTCTTGAGTGCGACCAAATCAAGAAACCTCACACTCACCTCCTCTTTTTCGTAACAAGGCTTCCGAATTTGGAGCTTCCGTATGGTCTTCATTCGAATCCATGTCGGGTACTCTGCGCCCCGAGCATTGGGGAATTCACGGTGGCGAAATCCCAGATCGTTGTTGGAACCTTGTGGGAATGGAAAATGTCTGCAGTGGCCCCAACGCCTTGGCACAAAGAAACTATCCGTGTGATACCTACATACAGAAAGCCTTCGGTGACGTTATTGGATTGGACGCGGTAGGCGAAATGGCCTTTCAAGCCCACCTGTATCAATGCTTAATCGCTCAGACTTTGTGGCTGAAAAATACCATTGAGGCACGTAGATCGGAGAATTCGTTTGGGCTCCTCATCTGGCAGCTCAACGAAAACTGGCCTACTGGTGGTTGGGGACTCGTTGAGTATTCAGGGGACCCTAAATCCCAAACCTTGCCTGGGCAGATTATTGGAGGACGCTGGAAGCCAATGATGCACCTAATGCGCAAATCGTTGTTCCGCGATGTTGTGGCTGCCTGTGGGAGCGACAAGCAGTGTTTTATCCGAAATGATGGAATGGTTCCCGTGAGCGTGGTAGTCACATTGGAGGCGTGGGTGATTGGCAGTACTGATGGGGAGGAATTCGAGAAGTCCTTTGACCTTCAGGGTGGTATCTCGAATACAGGTAAAAATATACACGGTGCCAGAACTTGCGTTGTCGCAATCCCTTTCAGCTTTCAGTCGATTCGGACTTCGAACTCACACATCCTCATTTGAAATTCATACAGCTCGCTTTGAAATGCCAGCAGACTGGGACGAAGGCAAAATTGATGCCATCATCTTGAGCGTCCATGATGCCAAGGAGAACAGCATTGCTTGGATGGAAGAGAGCGTGTATCTCTCGACCGAACCGCTTCACATGGCTAACCTGCGATCAATTCCTGTGCATATTGCCCATGCCATTGATTCGATTGCGGGGAACGCGACAGCGGCAACCGTGAGCATCTCCAGTGATGTCCTTGCGCTTTACGTTGTCCTGACCACCAAAGCCTCCGGACGATTTTCCGATAATGCCTTCGTCTTGCGACCCGGCCAGAGAAAGACAGTTACTTTTACAACGGTGGAGGCGGGAGACGTCCTTGATCTAGAGCTGCTTTCCGGCAGTTTGCGCGTGGAGCATTTGGGCTACTACTATCAAGCCTAAAGCGCGCTGTTCAAAACGAAAACAGCTCACGAGGAAAGTTCGTCACCGGTTGGATTTGAGAACTCCAGTTTTGAGATCTTAAAAGTAAATAAGATCTTTGTTACCAGGTAGTAAGACGTGTTGCTGCGTTCCACTACTCAAACGCACTAGAGTAGTACTTTTAGTACTAAAAGAAGTACGTGGATATAACGGTTTCATAATTTGAGAACCCTATCATCGTAGAGGAACAAATCTTTGGTGGTCATAGCTCGCTAGTCTACTCGAGTACAACAAGTCTAGCTAGCTACTGTACTAGCTAGAGTAGCAGTACTACTAGTAGTAGAAGAGGGAGGACTACTAATGTACTACTGCTGCATCTACGTACTACCCTGGTACATCTACTGTAGCTAGTAGTGGTCTACTACTACTAGTAGTACCAGTAGACTAGTAGAAAATGACTCAAAGCCCGAGACATTCTCAACTTCAAAAATTGATCTCTTGTTGGTTCGCCGAGTATCCTCAAAAATAAATAATAAAATATTATTTTTACTAATAATAAACCAAGGAGATTCCGTCGCCAGTAGCGTTGCAATATAACAAGGTAACCTGCAATATACAATTTAAACAATGAAATTATCAGCCCTTTTCCTGATTTGCTGGGCCTTCCCAGCCTCGGGATTCTTTTGGAACAAGAACAAAAACGACGGTGACAGTGAAGATGCCCTCCTGGACGAACTGTACAGTGGCTTGAGCCCAGTATCCGTTAACCAAGATGGTGTTCCGATGGTTCATCTTCACAACGAAAAGCAAATGCCCCTTGTGGGATTAGGTGTAGAATATTTGCCACCATATTTAGTCCCTCTCATGACGGCATCCGCCATGCAAGACGACAAACGCACCCGTCTCTTTGATACCACCCATATCTCTAATAATGAAAATTTACTGGCAGCTGGAATTTCTCAGGGAATGGAGCGTCTAAATGAGAGCGGAGGCATTAGCAAAGGTCAAAAGGTTGAAGTGCACGTGATTACCAAGGTCTGGTATACACACCTAGGATACGAAAGAACTACCCTTAGTGTCAAAGAATCGTATGCTACTCTTCTCGAGGCACTTGGTGATTCCAAGGAAGCTGAGAGAATTGATCTCAAGTTGCATGTGCTCTTGCAGTGGCCGAGATGCTACGAAAATATAGACTGGATGAATTGTGAAGTGGATGAGCAAGAAGTCGCATCGCACTTTCAAGAGGCAGGCCCGCCTCCTCACCAAGATAAAGATGCGTGGAAGAGTTCATGGAAAGCACTGGAGGATCTTTACCTCGACCAAACTTTGCCTATTGTGAGCATTGGAGTTGCAAACTTTCATTTCAAGGATTTCCAAGAGATGGACGCGATTGGTGTCCGTGTTTATCCTCACATTGTTCAGATTAGTCTCTGGTCTCTCTTGTATGATCCTCTCCTTGTAGACTATTGTACCAGTAAGGGGGTTCATTTGCAAATTATTGATGCAATTGATGGCATCCTGGCAGATCCATCTCAAGTTCCGAATGCCCATCATCATCTTTTGAAAGTCGCGGATGAACTGGTGGATGCGTCTGAAAACTTGCAGGAAGATGATGTGGCCCCCGTCCAAGTAATCCTGGCATGGCTCATTCAACAGGGTATCAGTGTTGTTCCAGGGACCGAGCGTCTCTCAGAACTACAAAGGAATTCTTCTGTTCAACTGGGGTCCATACCGACACTGTCTCGCGCCCAAGTAGAGACAGTGGCTCATGCCATTGAGGCCTACCTAAGTGGAGACGATCTCGAAGAGGACATACACGCCTATGTGACCATCAAGGCCATAAATAAAGACGCCATGTTGTACTGGATGAAGCCTGACGGGACAGGTGAATCTAAAATTGCCTTTATCGGCAAGGGTGAATCATTTGACGAAGTCACGTATCCCAAGCATCATTTTCGAGTCTACGATGCCCGTAACAAGGACAACTGGGTCGATTACCACGTGAAGGCGCGCTTTGGTGAACGAACAACTTTCGAAGCATACTTGAAATAGAGAAGTAGGATGGAAGGTGCAGGACGTAGAACAACAGAATATATGTGTGCAGCAAGCCTATTTGGTTAAGACTGAGTGAAAGTAATAGGATTGGATTGCATGATTGCATTCCAAATTCCAAGAATCGAAAGATAATGTTAAATTAAATGGGCGACAAAGCCCTTTGAAGGCAAAAGAGGGAGGATTTCAACGCATTTTACACATAGTATTTTTAATTTAATTGAATGATGAATGTATCACTTTGATTTACCATACATTATACAATACCCCTTTACTGAGAGGTTATTGTTATTTACAGTAGACTAGACTCTAGTAGTGAAGGAAGTTGAGGAGGGTTGGCGAAATAATGAATGAATGATAACAAATTTCAACATTTATTTCAACACATTTCAATGCATTTCAACACATTTCAATGCATTTCAACACATTTCAAAACAGTGATAAAAAATTAATTTCAACACATTTCAATGCATTTAAACATGACTCACCTTAATCCAGTCCCTAGCTAGTACTAGAGCGTACTGGTAATGTAATTGGCTGGACACACACTCTAGCCCACCCAGCCTCTTAATCATGCAACCAACAGTCAAGTGCAATACGACACAACAATCCACAACCTGCCTGATGTATGCTTAGTAGGAGTAGTAGTAGACAAGCAACAACGCTTCACAGAGCTTTCCCTGCTGTAGTTATATTATTATATTTTCGAAAAGTAGAAGCCGTGTAACGAGTTCGCTTCCCAATTCGTGGTTTAACCTTTCGATTTTTACTCAAACCAAAAAGCTGCATATTGCAACTTTCCCATTCACTATCATCCATCCATCCATCCATCCATCCATCCATCCATCCATCCATCCATCCATCCATCCATCCATCCCTCCATCCATCCATCCATCCATCCACGTCCATTTTTGTCCGGCAGCTAGTTGGCATATCGGCCCACAAAAAGGTGATCGAAGATGGCCAATCTCACGGATCCTCTGATTCGCACCATCCAGGGCTCTGACCCTCAGAACTTGATGGAATACATTACACGACAAAAAATATACGACAGTCGCTACTGGAAAGAGGAGTGCTTTGGATTGGCAGCCATAGATGTCCTCGAAAAGGCTGCCAAGATTGAAACCATCGGAGGCCTTCCAACCAAATTTTTGTGCCTCACGCTCAAGTTACTGCAGTTACAGCCTGACACGGAGGATATAATAGAGTCATTTATCCAGCAAGAAGAATTTAAGTATGTGCGAGCATTAGGAGCTCTTTACTTGAGGTTAACAGGAAGACCAGCGGATATTTACGATGAATTGGAGCCACTGTATCGAGACTATCGCAAACTACGATGTCGACTGTATAACAAATGGTCCATTGTTTACATGGACGAGTTTATACACAAGCTTTTGACGGAAACATCCTGTGTTGGTATCACTCTGCCAAGACTCCCGGGGCGTACAACGTTACAAGAAGGTGGTTACATAGACGATGGTCCCCGGCCTACCGCTCTTCGCGAAGTGTTGGAGGAAACTGGAGGTCCTTTGGAATATCTCAAAATGAAAGTGGAACAGAACAGCGAAGCAGCCAATGAGTTGTTCGAAAAGAGACGAGGCGTCAAACGAGAGAAACTTGGCGGTCTCAAGGAGAACGAAGGAGATGTTCTAGAGGACGATACATCAGTTCGGCCAGGAAAGGTAAAACGCAAGCACGAGGATGATGCGAAGGGAAACCAAGTATCTGTTGACGAAGCACAAAAGTTGAATGTAAAAAAGAAAAAAGAGAAAAAGGAGAAAAGCTATGGCACACTCTTTAAGGATAGCAAGAAAAAGAAGTCGAAAACGGACGATGATGATAGCGCTCCGGGCGGGCCCGCTGAGAAGAAGGCACCGGACGAGAATTCCGAGGAATACTGGAATGAACAGCGAGCTAAGCTCGGTTTGAAGGCACTCAAATAGATACAAGTTCTGCCTGAGAAAAGCTGGAGTAAATTATTGTTTTTGGCAAGAGTTTGGCAAGAGTTGTTCTGTCAATCAAGAATCTGAAACAACTCTGAAAACTCTTTTAGAGAAAAGAAGCTCTTGCATGAAAAACAATTGCAACTTATTGCTTTTAGCAAGATTTTCTGGATTTCTATTTAGTTTTGTCGGCTGTGGACGAGAAAAGAATGGAATCAGGAGGGTTTTCACAACTCCTTCGATTATCGAAGGGAACGCTCCATGATACTGACCTTTTGTGCGCCTATTCCGTGCGTCGGAGAGGACAAATTATCGCCCGGCTACTAGGGCGGAGCGCTTCGAAGCTCGGAGTTGTTTTTATGAAAAAGAGACCAGGAGCATAACAACAGCTTTCCAACTTCTAACAATAGAATCTGATTTAATAGCTAGCTCGACAAAAAAGTACAGTAGGACACCCTACTTCGCATTTCAATGATGAAATTTAGTTCGTTTTGTAAGCCTCCTTCATTTTAGTTCGAAATGCCAGAATCTTTTTGAGTGGACCATCAGGTTCTCCTTCCATCATTTTGATCATCCTTCGATCTTCTTCCAGAGTTGTTGTCCAGTCATCCAGGTTTGCTATCATGTCATCGCCATCCTTCTTGGTAAGTAACCAGCTGTCCACGTTGTTGTCCTCTGGAACGAAACCGTAATTCAACAAGAGCTCAACGGAGGAGTAGACACCACTGCGGTAATTTATTTTGATTTCATTACCGGCTGGAATAGGCCGATTGGCTTCGAGCGCAAAGAAGGCCTCATCCTTCTTTGGATCAATCATGCTGAAACGACAATTGGGGCTCGTGCAGTCACAATTGACCAAATCCAAAAAAGGTACCATAACTCGTATGGATTTTAATCCAGATCCTGCTTTTGCAATGACTTGTCCTCTCTCGTCGTATTGTGTTTCTTCGTCGGGTTGCTCTCCATCATCGCTTAAATTGATATTAAATGCTCGGGAAGAGACCAACCAAGTTGCAAATTGCAACTCATCAAAGTCCATACGGTTTTCTTTTGATACTGTCTCAAGATCTGTTTTGCGTTGTCGAATGAGATTGATTAAGCGAGGAAACTCGAGCAATTCAATTTCTTCGTCCGAAAAAAAGTCGGGCGTCGGATCAAACTGAGGCGAATCACGGGTCGGCAGTGTATCCAGGTAGGGTTTCCACATCTCTCGCGCTTGAGGATTATTGGCGTACATTTTCAAATAATTTAATCCTCCGTGCGCCATGGTCGGGGCGTCATCTCCCATTTTGGCCGGATCCGAAAGGGCCAGCGCCACATCGCTGGGAATCATACAAACGACCTGTCCCTTTTTAATATTCGTGACGGCAAACAAACCGCGTCTGCCAGTTTCATTGTCAACGCCAACTTCCACAACTCCCTGTTGCACGCCCAAGGCTTTTTGAGCTGTCAAAAATTGTGTCAACGTTTGGATGCTGGGCGAAGTGTCAGGTGTGTGCGAAAAGGTAGGCGCGGTCGAGGCTCCAAAGCCCTTGCCAGCACCCGATGCCAATATCTTTTTGTTCTTTTGGGCCTTAGCCGCTAGTCCGTGCACAAGATCAACATAACACCAGCTCAATAGTATCAAGATAGTGAATAACAATAATAAACGCTCTTGCAGTAGCATCTTTGTGTGCAGGTTATTTCTTGCTGGATTGTTAGTTGGATTGTGTTTAGGACAGTGACAATATTCGCAATTTCAATTTTGTGGTCGTTTTTTAACCGATAGGGATTGGCGTCCGTACGTTTTTTCATGATCAACTCCACAACGAGTAAACCTGAACACTAACTTTCGGAAACCAGACTTGATAAATTCGCTTTGTTTCCTCAACCGACGACCCCAACTCCCATGCCAAACCTTTTTAATCTCTAACGTCGAACCATGGCCTCGTCATTGCCACTGTGATCCCCATCAACTACTCTTTGGTAGGCTTGATAATGACCATTTAGGATCGAAGAAGCCGTCAAGTTGTCCGATTGGCTACCAAAATCAATCTAAAAAAAGATGAGTATCCAAGCAGGATCCGTTTTTTACCATAACATGTCCATGCCATTGTACCATCGGATCCAAAATAATTAAATTCGTCACATACGTTATAATAATATGTACTATTGTAACACTAAGCGCTTGCAAAACAGCTGATTGGACTGACCAGTACGCCGCAACTATGCAAAAGTCATGTCAGTTCGCGCACAGGACTTTCTACACAGTATTACGAAATTACTTGAACCGCGGGTACATCATGGTTTACAGTGACCTTCGTACCTCCTAAAATAGCAACTCCTTGCAGGATCAAAAGAGGAGCATTGTCGACCTGCCCAGCATTGACCGTTTGAGAACCGAGTCCTTCGAATGAACCTAATATGCCCAGCCCGTGTGTTTCAACACGGACACCCTGCGGAACCGTTAATTTGAAGCCGCCTAAAATGGTTCCTACCTTGATAGTAGTGACGGGATATACAAAATCTGCGCGGCTTAAATCCAATCTGCTACCCGTCAAGATCTGCCCACAATGGATCGTCTTGGGCAATGTGAATTTTCCCGCCTTGCGGCATGATGTCCGGAGAAACAGAATTCCACCCATTGCTTGGTAATCCTGGGCGCGTTCCAGCATGATGGGTGAAGGATTTTTCCAGAACATGGCACACTCTGTAGAAAAAATTTCCGAAAGTGTACGGTCGTCGTTGTGGAATGAATTCTCGGTAGATTCTGGGGTAGGTTCGGCAGGACAGGGATACTGAATATTATTATTCTCGGTATATGTGCTAGTAAAACTAGAGGCTGGTCTCTCCCCAGAGGAATTCTCTTCCGAAGTAGGTACCGACACGGCTGACACGCGCAATGGAACCTGGTTGTTGACTGAGCTGCTGCTACTGCTGCCAGTGTCCACCATTGCCACCGGCAGGGCTGAGACCATAGGAACATGATCGCTTTCATCAGCCGTAGAGGAATTATTCTCAACTCTTGCACCGCAACTGGGGCAAAATTTTGCCCTCTTTGGCACCGAGTACGAACCGCAGGAACGACAAAGCTCACTCGTCTCGACCATAATAGGCAGGCTACTAATGGAATAAAGGACTGGATAGATGGATCGACGAAATGTAAAATAAACTCAGGAGAAGGCTTGTGGCAGTTTCGTTTCGATATTCTATGGTCTAGGTCTAGGTTCTCGGTCTATTATTATTTTGGGTGATTTTGCTAATTATTTTGCACCACTTCGATTCTTTGCTTTTTTAATTTCTTGGGCACGACTAAAATCTTTTTGATCGGACCTACTCGGTAGTAACGTAACACTAGCTCTATTGTATTAGTCGACAGTAGCAGTACTAGTAGCTAGTGACAACTTCTTGACGATTGATCAAAAGTGCGACCGTCAGGATAGTTTTTGGCGAAAGGTGCACAATCAAACCCGAAAATCCTTGACTTCTACGATGGCAATTCTGACACAACAATGCCCTCGTAGCTAAAATACCTGACGAGTTGAATATGAACAGCAAGGACAAACAATTGCCTTTTTCAATACAATACGAAACACAATCTTGCACCAGCAGTTTCATGGCAACCAGAACAAGAGGAAGGAAAATTCCCGGGGAAAGCCGTCAAGGTACCTACTGTACTTGTAAATCCAAAAGGATAGCATCCACTAGACTAGCTAAGTAGGTAAAGCAGACCGATATAGGCGCTCCGCCAGTCAACATCCTAAAACACAAGAAAAGAAGAAGACAAAGCTCTATTCCCTTCCGTCTTTTCGGTTAATGTACGGAAGCTTGACACCGAAGTTGTCGACAGCTGTTGCAATTTGATTCCAGGATCCTAATAGCGTTCGTTGTAATTCTTCTTCATACTTGAGAGCTTCCTCTTCACTTTTCGTGATCCAATTATTCTGAAAGAGTTTCTTAGAAGCTGCCACAGCATCGGGATTTCTCTCAGCGATTTCCTTGGCTACCTTTTCTGCTTCCGCCAGTGGATCGTCTACACATCGCGTCACCAGATGCAAGGCGGCAGCTTCTTGTCCCGAAAAAATTCGTCCCGTCATGGTCAATTCCTTGGCAACGTCAATAGGGATCAATTCTCTTAGTGTCACCGATGCACTCATGTCAGGAATCAATCCCCACTTAGCTTCCATAATGCTAATTTTACAGTCAGGCGTGGCAAAGCGCATATCGGCTCCCAACGCTATTTGAAGGCCACCTCCAAAACACATGCCATGAATGGCACAAATAACTGGTGCTCTCACTTGCCGCCACAGATAACCAGGATCTTGCGCTAAATTACTGAAACTCTCAGGGCATCGTTTGGAGAGCAATTGTTTCATTGTTTTAAAGGGCTTGTCTTTGGCAATGGACTTGACATCCAGCCCTGTGCAAAAAGCACGACCTTCCCCGCTCAAAATGACAGCTCGGATCGATTTATCCTGCGCCAGAGATTCGGCCGTTTCGGCAATGGCCTCAAACATGCCCAAGTCCAATGCATTTAATTTGTCCGGACGGTTCAACTTGACGTGAACGATGCCGTTGGATGTCACAGCGGTTGTGACGCGGGGTTCGCTGTTTTTATTGTTGGTTTCTGGTTGCGCCGAAAATGATCTAGAAAAGGCAGTGGAAGGAGCCGCTGCATTATGGAGGGATATTCGTATCAAAGATGCATTTGCTGCTGCTCTCTTGAACAAGGCAGTGGATAAATAGCGAGGAGGCATGATTAATCGGAAGTCGAAGGAGTGGCAAAAACAGAATAATATATATGGAGAAGTTCATTTACGGTATTTTTCTTATTATTTTTATTTTGCGAATGTTAATTATTTTTTGTTGGTGACACGAAATCTCGACGAGCCGATTTTCAGAGCCAGCCGAAGGGAACGTGAGACAAGGAGACCCGAATATATAAAGTTGCTTTCGTATTCGACGAAAAGGCAAATTTATGACGAAATTTTCTGCTCTTTTCGGTCTCTTCAATTGCTGGATCCAGGTCTAGGCCCTTCCTTGTTTGGTAGGGATTTGACGCTG
>Ga0210036_1003837_pt1 | contig 14441 bp, 5 predicted proteins | sample CryGeymeta201515_FD_185469 | JGI IMG/M metagenome (GOLD analysis project Ga0210036, IMG submission 185469) | Groundwater microbial communities from Crystal Geyser aquifers in Utah, USA - Crystal Geyser metaG 2015-15 (SPAdes) (version 2) | ecosystem: Environmental > Aquatic > Deep subsurface >...
GCTACAATGTGATGTGATCCCTATCTCCAAGACTTGGATATATGAATCAAGGGGACCAAATTAAGCCCAGGTGGACTGTGGGACTCAGGAGTTAGGTCATACTCTATTAGGTCGTGTGCCTATGCTTACTCTGTATCCACACACTAGTCTAGTCCAGTAGTCCAGTCTATCCATAATATTACTCTAATATTCATGAGTCTCCACGCTAGCTTTTTACGTCCATAAGGTCTAGTAGCTTTGGAGTGAGGAATCCGTACGAATTCGGGTTGCTCAGCTCCAAGATAGCAACCACTATAAGAGCTTCTGGCTGGAATTCAATCGTCGCTACCACCAGACAAAAAGAAAGAAGAAGAGCAAGTGGATACCCTGTTTCAACGAATTCATTTTTTATAGTCATGGCCTGTGATGCTGTGTATTATCGTCTCTACTATCTGCAGGTCACCATACCAATGCTCATGACAAAATACTACCTCCCAAATCCGAACGAGTATTTCGAAATGTCACATTTAACGTTGGATCCAGATCTCGAGTTGCTCGCTTATCAAGCCTTTCGGAAAGGCCTTCATCATATTGTAGACTACGAGACAATCAATGAAATCATGCGGTCTACAATTGGCACAGTAGACCTGACTCCTGAGTTAGACCGTGCTGAGGAGCAACTGAAAATTCGGCATCCGCTTTCAGATCTAAGGATTTACCGCCTGCTCGAAACTATTACCGTTTTTGTTTTTCATCACAGTGGCTGGTCATCAGAGTCGAATGAGACCAAAGAAGAAATCCTCCAATCCTTACAGGAAGGTAATACTCATCTTAGTGGCGACAACGGGGAAGAAAGGCGCATCCTTTGTTAATGAAAAGGAGAGACTCGTGTCGCGATTACTTGTGTCATTTGTATGCCTACGCATCACTCTCGCCAGAAAGCTGGGTGTTTATCCGAAGTTTTCTACAGAAGGAGAACATTACGGAAGGTATCTTAGAACACGGTGCTGGTTCTGGATACTTGGCCAAGATCTTGGAAACTCATCAGGTTCCAATCCGAGCCTACGATGTATGCCCAACGTCCGCCAGTGATTCGCAAAAGAATAATAGTTTTTCGGAAACCATGCCAAGCAATGATAACCATGGTCTGACTCCACCCTTTTACACAGATCCAACATGGAGATGCTAATAGCTTTCGCAAGGAATTGAAGCAAAATCCTAAGCTTGCTGAAAATACATCATTACTCTTTTGTTATCCTCCTCCTCAATCGAACATGTCATACGATTTTCTCAAGACTTTTCGAAAGTACGGCGGAACTGCATTTATTCATATTGGAGAGTTTCGAGAACTGACCGGCTCGAGGGCCTTAGAACTTTGAAACCTACTGGCTGCGTCATTTTGAATGCCAAAAACGCCATCCTTGTCTTTGCTGGTGGGGTACCGATGCATCGGAAGTGACAATGTGGACATTAAAGAAAAGTGGTTTTTCCGCATCCGCACCCGAAGAATCATCATCATTCATCATCCTCATCATCGTCACTGTTATTGCCATGCTCTTGCTGTCACAAACAAAAAGCTGTCCGGAGATGTCGACTACTTACTACTTCGTCATTTGGTATACTACCGTAGTACTGCAGTGAGGAATGCTGTCAGCGGCACACTGTTTGTCGCGCGGAGTACTTGCCAATTCACATGATTCGCTTGAAAGAAACTACTAGACTAGTAGTAGACTCTCCTAGTACTAGCTAGTCTAGCTACTACTAATAACACCACTACTACTAGTACTAAGCTGGAGTTTGACTACTATGCGCGCCATTTTTCACCTCGCCTCGTACAGTAATAAATATATGTTTTTGAGGACACGTACAGTACGTTAAATCATTAGCAACCATCCATAAATAAAAAATACTCGTGAAAATGTTTACTACCTGGTAGTTCTCTGGTGGGGGTGGTACGGTACTAGTCTAGCTACTATTAGTAGTACTACCTGGTACTCGAGTACTACTAGTAGTAGCTACTAGCTACTAGTATCACCCTTAGGTAGTAGTAGTACTACTGGACTACTCGTCCTCCTCTCCTGGTCGTGGTATTACTATCCCGTAGTAGCTACTACTAGTAGTAGCTAAAACAGAGTACTCCGGCTGTGGGTTTATATCCCCACGATTCTGTGATTAAGGTTTGGAAAACATACTAATGATAATGTTATTCTTTGAACGACGTCCAGACCTAAGCTGGCATTTTCTTCCGCTCTCATCTTTGTCCTTCGCCGTTGTTGTCGTTGTTTTGCACCAGCATCCGTACCGTACGTACTGTGTACAGTAGATACCAGTAGCCAGCCAGTCATCATCATCATCTTTACACAGCCGCATTCTAGCTATTATTGATTGATTCGCGGTGGACTTGTGATGTTATTTTTTTTTCAGATACGAAATTTCAGCTCCTGCCCGTATCAAATAATAATCCAATAATACAATTAACCATAGATACAGTACAGCTGAATAAACGACCCCAGCTCTGCAGTAGTCTTGTAAGCAGCCAAGTTTTGCAGCCGCCTAGACACTAACGGAGGGTTGTAAGTTACTGTACCATTCGTGTATCAAGGAAAGGGTAGTAGACAGGTAGACTTGGGCTGTCCGGAATTCAACAACAACAACATCACCAAGAGCATTCAGCATCCATCATGGCCGCTCCTCGAGGGACGATGCCTATGCAGGAGGATCCTTACGAGTTCTGTGATGTTCCACCACAGGAAGTTATAAACCAATGGATTGAAGTTGGAAATGGTATTGAAAAGAGTCAGACAGGTACGCTTCTTGTTTCTATGTTTGAAGTTCAACTCTTGCGTGGCACTTGTTGAGTAGAGAACCACGGTAGATTCATGGAATGATGTGATACTTTTTTTAAAATCGTGAATGAAGTTGCGTGTAACTCACACACCCGCCTCCCTCTCCCAATTCTTTTTTGATCGATCCATCAACTTCAACTGTACACACACAACGCTGCGCACAACATCATCATTTTACAACCGCAACAGTCGTCTGGAAAAGCGCTGTCGATTCCCTCACGGAAACGCAAAAATATTTACGAACGGCGGAACCAGCACGCGTCTTTTGCGAAACGTACATGTCACAAATTATTAGCATTCTGGTGGAACAGCAACCGTCCAAGATTGGACCGCACGAGCGGCAGTGCGTTCAAGACAGCCTGGCACTTGCCGTGGTGATTGTAGCACAAGATCTAGACATACAGATCCATCGCAAGGGCGAATGTAAGTTGTTGCACGTCCTGGCCATGGTCTTTGACAAAAAGAAAGCCTACTACAAGGGCGCCAAACAAAACTGGAATGTAAATCACACCATGGGCTTTCCAGAGTTTCGGATTAAGATGATTGACAGGTTCCGACAGGAAAATGGATTCGGACTATTGCATCAGTACATGGTGGAACGGATTAATACGCCCATCTTTCCCGATTTGAAGGCGTTTTACTACGTCCTTATGGCCATTGCCGATGCTGTTCCGGGTCGGACTGCTCCCGAAGCGGAAAAACAACCAGCCGCCATCCAGATGGAAGATGACGCCATTGCGGTAGCCAACGACGTTATGGAGTACATTAAAAATGCCAATAGCAGCGGTTTGAAGGAACTCGTCCCTGATCCGATCCAGCACATTGTAACAGTACTGCGGAAAATTTTTGATCGACTCATTTCCTCGCGGAGAAAAAATACTTACGAATTCTACGATTTTTGGAGAGGACTCATCCTGCGGGTGATCATGTCACAGTCCTTGCCGCTCAAGCTGTTTGGTTGGGAGCAATTGAACGATATCATTATAGCCTCCAAGGAACATGCTCCTCCACCGAGCGGCTTCACAGTAACGAACGCTGGTTGCAAGTTCGTCAATGGTGACTATCTCTTTCGGGGAGAAGTTACCGAGGATGGATACGCTTTGCGCGGGCACGAAATTACCTACGTACGCGAGATACCACAAGGCGAGGAAGGAGCTGGCAAGAAGCTCACCTTGTTTCGATGTACCATGAGATCGCAGCAGAAGTGGTGGTTTTTATCCGAAGCCGACGAAGAGCAGCCAGGTACCGACAGAGATATTGATTACTACCAACACAAGTCGAAAGAGCACGAGGAGATGGAACCGCCGCCGTCGGGCTGGGTCACGTGCCGTAACTCGGGTGTGGAACCTCCTCCTATATTACACTCACAAGGTCTACTAGTACCCAAAGGCGAAGAACGCAATACTCTGGAACACCAGTTGGCCAAATGGGCCATTGAGAACAAAATTATTGAGATGGTCCTTGGAGATTCAGCACATCGAGAAGTTGTTGCGCGATCGACGGCATTGATTAAATTCCTTGCCATGATGGCCGGAAAAGTTGAGAAGTATCCTATCGAAGGAGCAGAATCCAATGCTTACTGCCTGCGGTCGTCCCATTTGCTGCTCGCTTGGAAAACCTGTATAAGAGGAACCGACACTGCTGTATCGACGCAAGTTTATCAACTGCTGGTTTCAATTTTGCCGACGTGTCCCAGCAGCCTCGCCATACCCTTTCTCCAACGAGTTCAACAATCGCTGGATGAGGGCGATGAAAAGAAAGACTATTTGACGGAAGTTGGCGAATTCTGTGCCGCACTGGCAGCTGCTAACCCTGCCGATTCCAAACCCGGCACAGTCTTAATGCTCCAAGAAGATGTTCGCGCCGAGGTCCTTACGCTTCTTTGGAAAGTATTGACCCATCCAGACGCGAATACTCTCAAGTCATACGACAATTTGAAGAGATATGTAACGCATGAATTGCGAGTAGAGCCCAAAGGAAAAGAACACCGAGAAAAATTCTTGGCATCGTGCGTAGAAACTCTCTCTGCTAGTGCAGCCAAGAGAGAAGGCGCCTCCTTGGACGAAATTCAAGCCCTTCGAATGGTCAAGCTTACGCGATTTGTGTTGGAAGCCTGCCCACGGGAGCAATCTCACATAATTGTAACGGATAACAATGCCGCCCTGCCAGGCTTGTTATTCAGTGAATTGACGGCTTTCTTGGAACGCAAGAGGAATGACACTGATGGTAGATCCTTCCAAAAGGTGAGAGCAGTCCCTGTGCTGTCAGGAAAGATGGAGTCGAATAGCAATGGGGTAGAATTGATGCCCGTCCTTGCCAATTCTTCGCAAGCACAGGATTTCGGTGACGCCTCTGTAGCACTTCCAGAACGTTTACGGATTCTACGGTATGCCTATGGCTTGTCTGATCGCATTGTGATGTCGAGCTCGCAGCTGCACGAGCTCTGGAATTTATGCGTCCAACCCAACGATCGAGAAGAGTTGATGGTTTTCATTGCAAGTGCGTCCAAGTCATCCGAAAATATTATGGGCAACGATGACGTCCCTCCCCCGGCGAATAATCACGCTGCACCTTCGCGCCAGGACGACATGCTCTCCGCCGCATTTACCGACGAAGTTTGCTCCGAAGTATTTTTGAACCTGTTTTGCTCTCCAAATCTGAGCTACAATGAATTTGGCGAAAGTGGCTACAACAGCTTCCAGATTATGTTTTCTAGAGTCCGATCATCCCCCCAGGCCAGGTCGGCAGCGTTAGATGCTCTCTGGCGAATATGCTTGACGGCCGGTATTAGTACTGTAGCATCAAAAGCAATGAACGAACTTCTCAATGTTTATAGGACGATCGGGGCCACCGAAAATGCACCGTCAAACGCCTGGACTCAACGGCAACAGAAAACGGAACCAGTCCTTGCCGACGACAACCTAAATTTTGGGGAACGGCTTTTTGATTGCCTTACCAAAGTCAAGACATCCTTGAACGGAAGCCAAGAAGGAGCGGAACGTTCTGCTGAGCGCTGCCTGCGAATAATGAACGCTGCTATTGGACAGACAAGTAGTGTGGGTGGTAACTCTGCGACTTTCTCAACTCTCGCTCGACTGTCTGCATTACCAGTTGAAAGTAGTGTTGATACTGTCATGAAGGTTATTCCTCATGGTATGCGAGGCCAAGCGTCTCTGAGGAAGGTCGGCATTATGGTGAAGCGGCAACTCATGCATACTCCTGGCGCTCAGAATTCTTACGTAAGTGGAGCACAGAACCAGCAAAAGAATGGAACAAGCATGCGCTTCACAATTGACGTTCATCCGCTAGAGACGCTGCTCTCTGTTAAATTTAAGGTAGCGGCCCACTGCCAGTGCAACGTTGCCGCTGTAAAAGCTGTATCTGTTGGTGGCAGGAACATGAATAATGCAGGACGTGGCCCTGCTGGCGACTCCTCCAGCACTTGGAATACTATTCCAGATGATTCAGTCGTCGACGAATTGGGCATCGTACAAGGGCAAGAATTGATCTTTTCAGTTTTGGAGAGGCCAGTGCAAAACCAGCTGACCGCAAACAAAAACAAGTACAACCGTAATCGAGATTTGAGCGACATTTTTTTTGATGATGACGGTCGATTTGCAGATAAGCTATTTACTACTTTGCTCGAGGTTCTTGAGGCGCTGCCATGGAGAGAGCCGGATATTACCATGGGAGACACAAGAAGCGAAGAGATAGATTCGCACAAGCTCGTGTGGGATGTTCTGCTTGCGATGCCAACAGATCCAAGCATAGACACGAAAATTCGGTCAATCATAAAAGTTCGCGATAGCCCGGTCGGCGGAGCCGACGCCATGGATGTTGACACCCCGAAAGAGCAATGGTCCAATTTGCTGGACATGCAAAACTATCACCGGTCAGTGTATGTCTTACTGGCGCTCGATGCTTTTCTGCAGCCATCCCCCGAGGTTTTATCCTCACTGCCAATGGAACAGCGGAATATTCTGATACGAAGTATGGAAGACGGCGCCGCCTCATTTCGCCGTGCTTTCGTCGAGTCTGGTGGATTTGACGCGGTCGTCCATTTTTTCGCGGAATCTGAGAAGAACACATCGTTCAATTCAAGTCGGAAGCGTCTAGGTAATGCTGTCGCCCTGCGAGTGCTAAAGTGCTGCCTCTTTGGCAACAGTAGCTCACCAAGACTGCCGATGGATGGCCCAGCATCGAATTCACCCGATGAACTCGGGAGTCGTCTATTGCAGTCACTATCGGACGCGGAGGGCTTGCTGAAGAGTCTCACGTCAATGGTAGTTGGAGATGCTGGCATTTCTACTTCAACAGTCAACGATGTCCTGAAGTTCCTGCGGCTACTGCTCCGCTCTCCGTCTACAGCTCAGATATTCGTGGCGCTCCCAGGCGGAATCTCTGAACAATTTCTTGTTGCCTTACTGATGTGGGAAGGCGGACCCGAATCACAACTCTCGACGTCGGCCTTGAATGCCTCTGCAAAGGTGCGGAAAAGTATTCACGATATCATTTTGCAGACCCCCCAGCTTGCCGACCATGTCCTCCCTTGGCTGATCCGAGCAATCGACCGAATTGAAATAACGTCGGATGCCACGTATGAATGTTTTGATGTGCTTAACATACTCGTGAGTGGCGACAAGGCAACAGCAAGATCTAGGAACGCATCCGACAACGAACTACAGTATCTTGCCACGACAGTGTGTAAGAAAGTAGCTTCATGCCCACGCCCCACAAACGAGAATGCCGTCATGGACAGCTCTACAGGGGTGCTGTGCGGTTGTCTACAGCTGTTGCAAGCATTAATTGAGAGTAGAGGTGGTACTGTTATCCAGGAGGGTACGAATTTTCTCGTGAAGGAAGTCGGCTTGACTCGTTGGTCTGAGTCCACCAGCCCAAAGGGTCCTTCCAAAGGAATGTTGGCGTCATTGACATCGACATTCAGCGGATCCAGCCTGAGTGTCGAGGATCGAGCTCTCATTGATCTGATGGGAGCTATTTTTGATGGGTATCTTTCGCCTGGTGGATCAACATCCGTTGTTGCCATTTGCAGTGACAAACAATCAAGAGAACGCGGTTTTGACATCGTCAGCGCAGCTGCCAGATCCTGCAGTGGAGGCGATGGTTATCTTGCTCTGGTTTCTCGTATCGAAGTCTTGGTTGAATCCGCTGCCCCTTTTGTTCGTCACAAGTGGGGACAGGTTGGAGCTACCAATGAAGGCCACAATCGAAACGGCCGAAATACTTCCAAGTACTCTGGCCTACGCAACCAGGGCTGCACTTGCTACATGAATTCGTTTCTGCAGCAAATGTTCATGACGCCAGAGTTGAGAAAGAGTATGTGCCAAGCTCCTCTTCCAACAAGCCTGCGGTCCACTGGAGGTGTCATCTCTGCAAAAGGCCACGAACTTGTCGGCAAAAAGCTCTCCATGCAATGGGAGTCTGGGGCCAACTATGATGCCAACGTTATATCATTTGACAAGAAGACAGGCATGCACACGATCCAGTACCTCGCCGTTCCTGTCGCGACTGTAAGCGGCTCAGGTCAGAACGACCAATTCCGGGCTAATGAGATTGCTCAACTTCCAGACGTGCTTCCAGACGAATTCTTCTTGTCAGAAGGTCGTCCGGGCAAAGAAACTGGCGTTTTTGAGATTGTCAAGGACCCTCCCGCTTTGACGAACAGCGGCGACATTTCTTCTGAAGCCGAAATGATTACAAACATAGAAGAAGTCGAAGAAGAAGAACCAGGGAAAATCAAAGAAAACCCAGACGAAAAGTCGTCTCGTCGCCTTTTGGAGGAGGTGCAGCGGACCTTCATCCATTTAGACGAAGGGTCAAGGGGACGTTGCTTTGACCCTCGAGCATTGGTCGAAGCTTGTTATTGTCTAAAACTCGAGTTTGATGTCTGGCAACAGAACGATGCTGCAGAATTTGCCATCAAGTTGCTCGATCGACTTGAAATTGGAATGAAGCTTTGGGCTCCCAGTCACTTCCGGTATATGGATCACACATTTGGTATTAAGCAAACGAAGCAGAAAATATGCAAAGAATGTGGCCTTAGGACTAACCGAGAGGAAAAAATGCTCAATATCGATTGTCAGGTTCGAGGTATCACCGACATTCACGAAGCTCTTGACAACGTAACCCAAGTGGAGGTCATGGAGGGAGAAAACAAAGTCTCATGCGATAACTGCAAAAAAAAGACGGATACCGTTCTTCGAACTGCTATTTCGCATCTTCCAAACATGATGATACTATCGCTGAAGCGATTTGACCTTGACTTTACTACGTTTGAAACCGTGAAGCTTAATAGCCGCTGCGCCTTTGGCCAAACGCTCAACATGAAACGTTACACCCTCGAAGCTATGGAAGCGATGGAGCAAGCAGGATACGACAATGACCAGAACAGCGTCGTTCCGATGGATACATCCACCGGAGCCACCGCGAATGATCCGTTAAGCAAGCTGCCTGACGAAGACTACGAATACAAGCTGGCTGGAGTGCTGGTTCACGCTGGGGTGGCACAAGGAGGTCATTATTACAGCTTTATTAAAGACCGCCACACGGGTACTAAGGATCAGTGGTACAGGTTTGACGACGAGGATGTCACGCCTTTTGACCCAGCTTTAATCGAACAGGAATGTTTTGGCGGCAAGACGAAAAAGGAAACTAAATGGCCGAATGGCCAGGTCCATACTCAAGAACAAGAACAATATGCTAATGCACTTATGCTGTTTTACGAAAAGGTGAAGCCAACCAAGGTTCCCGAGCCAATAGAAAAAGAAGAGGACCAGACGAGGCCCAAGCTGAAGCCAGAGGAAGTGTCAACTGGTGTGGACGTTTTCGAGCCAGATGTCCGCCGATCCAACGCTACTCATCGATGGCAGACATTCCTGTTTGACCCCCACTTTCAAAATTTCCTTAAAGGATTGCTTGGGCTCTGCCAGGTACCTGTTACGGCAGAAGGTGTCCCGAACTCGGCAGTGACATCACAAGGCACCTGGAGGGCTGCTGTTGTCCAGACGTTACTTGGTTTTTTCTTTGACATAATGCTATACGCTTCAAATAGACCCCACTTAAACGAATGGGTAAATCTTGTGGAACGCCAGTTTGCCCTTGATCTTCACAGCGCCACAGCTTTTGTACAGAGATTGGCGAGCAAGACGTACCAGGTCAGTCAAAACTGGCTTCGAACATATCTGATGGATTGCCCAGATCAGCAGTCTCGAAATGCGGCTGTTCGCATCTTCAGCGCTGCTATTCGATCATGCATGAAGTTAAAAGAGGAACAGGAGAAGCTCTATAAATGGGCGATTGCGTGGAAGGAGCAATTGAATCTTTTTGGGACTGCGCCGACAGCGCTACCTTTGACATTGGGCGGACCGACGAACCCGCTCGAGGACCCGAGCGCCTTCGGTACTTCCGCAACGCCCGTGGGCTGCATCATCTCTTTTTTGAATGTATTGATTGATAGCCTTCCCCGGGCATGGCGATATAATCCAGATCTCGGCTGTCTGCTACGTAACCTTGCAGCTTTCGACTCTGATTCAGGCGGCACAAAAATGCGGAAAGCCATGGCCCAAGCTATGGTGCCAGCTCGGCTTGCTGCATTGGTTGTGAGCGATCGTTCGCCGGATCCTATGCGACTGGCATTTCCTGGAGCATCAGTATCTCGCGAGACTGCTCAAACACAGATGCGCCAAGAATCAAGCACTGTGGCTCACGTCATGCCCATGGGCGGGAATCATGTTATGAATACAACGGACATGAACTCGCGGGGACACGGAAATCCATCTCCAATGGACTATCTATCTCTTTTTGAGGCAATTGGTTGCCTAGCTCACATGCGGGGGTCGATCTTGCACCCATTACTCGTTGAAACGGACGAAGCAACCAGAGGCCGCTCACGCTTAGTACTCAACAAGCAGTTCAAAGATGCATTGACAACAATTTTTCACGAATCATGCGCTGCTGGAGCACCTGGAATGGGACAGCGTGAGATTGATCTGTATTTGAACCGATGTGGAGTAGACTCTGCGTCGGTGCCGCAGCAAAAGCTAATGGATCTCATGGCCAAGTATCCGGTAACTGATAGTGGAAATGGCTCGAAGAGCAACTACTTCAGTCTAGACGGATTCCTAGCCTATTATGAGGATATTGCTCAAAATAGTTCTCAAGATGCGAAGGTACGTGGAGTGTCGACGGTGTAACGTTGGCAACACATGCGGCTATGCAATTAGTTCTCGCTTTTGCCTTATACTTGCCTTTCCCCCATTCAAACATTGCAGATTCGAAACGACTTGCACACGTTTGGCTACAGACCAGACTTTTGCCGCAGAAAGCTAGATTCGATCTTCTTTCGTGATCGAGATAACAAGGAACAACTGTATGACGCCGCGCAGAGTGTAGCCATTGATACTGCTGCTTACATGCCAGAACCGCGCAGTCTTGGTCCATTATTTGAATACGCAAGAGAGTCTTATCAGTTGTTTTATATGGCCTACAACGCGAACGATACGCTGGCCGAGCACCTCGTTGCCGCCCTTTGTGTACACCACGAAGAATGCGAAAAGCTTATTTTTTCGACTCTTGAAAACATGTACTTTGCTCAATCTGGTTGGGGCGGAAACGAGATTGTTGATTCAGGCACTATGGTATGTGGTTGATTGTTTATGTCGTTGACGTTGCACTTGCTTACGGACTGACCTCTTGAACTTGCTTTTGATACTGCAGATATTGAAAGTGCTTGCTTCCATCCCTGATCAGTACCAGCAAAAACGACTTCAGTGTATCATGCTTTGCGAGGAAAGGCCATCACAAGCTGAGCATGGCGCTGGTCTGTTGCCGACGGCCCACCACTTCCATGACAGTCGGCCCAGTCAGCCTTACTCTACTGAGGTACATTACACGTATGAACGGTGTGTTAATATTACAAAAGAGTTGCTAAAGATCACGTCAGTGGCTCAGTGGATGCGCCAGAATCATGATGTTTGGAGATTTATGGAGCGAGATCTCACGCAACAGCGGCACGGCAGCCACAGACGAGGCAGTTACAACGCACGAGATGCAGCAATTGATCATCACCAGCATTCGGATTCTGAAATGGTCGGCATTGCCAACGAGTCAGAGGACGAGGACGACGAGTTTGGTGATATGGAAAACCAATATCAGGATGTACCTGCGCAAATCATTGTTGAAGGTGCAGGCCAGCCTGCCGTAAATGGTGTTTATGCTCGTGATGGTTGGTTTGAACAAAATTGTAGATATAGCAGACAAGGGAAATACAAGGGCCAACCATGCACCTTTTCTCTCTTCCAATGCAACGTGAGCAACAATACAAAGCATTGGTACATCTCTATTGTGCCCAGAAACAGCCAACCTGGAACTTCTACCGACAGTAAGTTTATGCTGAGCTTTGACTTACGCGAATATTCAAAATGCCTATTGTTTCTTTGCACTCAACTCTTTTCATCCTCTGTTTCCCGTGCAACAGTTGATTTTTACTCGGCACCGGTGCTGGACGGTTGTGTAGAGTATCCTCCCGCAGGCACGTGGACCAAGTCCAACGAGGGAATCGACCCGCCACCTAAATTGAGATTTGATCTGAGCGAATCTCCACAAGTTGTGGAAGATGACCCCCCTCAACCTAATACGTTCGTTTAAAACGAGATAAAACAAGATTTACGACAACCGATTTAGTGCAATTACCACCAGTACTAAAAATTGTGTCGCGGTGCACTTCAAATAAAAAATGAGATTGCTATGTACTCTTGAAATATAATTGATTAAGCACATGCATTTGCAGCTGCTGGAGAGTACACTTGTATGAAAGTATGCATTAGTTGCAGCAGGCAGCTCTATTCAAAGGAACCGACTTTGTCAACGAGGTACCCATTTCGCATTGCCTGCTAGCCTTTGCCCAGCGGGACATTATTTGACAATAAATTTCTTATCCTCGCGGTCTGCCACTAGTCGCTTAGTCTGAATAGTAGAAAATGCATCATCAATGAAATCCAAGTAAAGTCTCTTGTCAAAGGATCCCCGGAAGAAGTTGCAACTCAGGTTGACTTCCAACAAGCAAACTGGTAAGCTTGGATCTGAGCTCAACACGACATCCCATCCTGCAAAGGGTACATCCGGGCACATATCAAAGTGACTCTTTTCAACCAGGGCCAGCATGCCTTTGATATCCGGAACAAAATTCCCCGAAACTGGAATATCACCATCAGGGTGCATTTTATAGTCATGCGAAGATCGCCAAGGGCATCTTCCGGGAATAGCCTGGAAAATTCCCACCTTATACCAGTGAGCATTGGTAGTGCCACCTTTGATCAAGCCGGTATTGACGTCAACATCAAACAAAATGGACGAGTGATCCGTATCGGCACCTTCTCTACCTGCCCGAAATACGCAGCTGAGCGATTTCACATCCGACACTTTCGCCGTTTTGGACAAATCCAGCGAGGCCCGGCTTTGCGTAATGACGCGAAAGGTCGAAAGAGGAGCATTTTTGGGTAGCAGTGTCGATACCCAGTCACTGTTGCTAATGGTATTTTGAATGATCCAATCTCCTCCCGAGGCTGCATTTTTGTAAAAATAAATACCCATACCGCCCTCCTCGTTCTTGTGCTTGACGACAATACCAGGAGTCTTGAGATAGGGCGAGACGGGCACACCTCGTTTGACTCCCTGCTCCAGAAAGGTCCACTTATTTTCCATCTCGTAATCTTTGGGATTGTCGTTCAGCAGTGCATGCAGACCCACCACGGTGCAGTTCAAGCGCCAGTAACTGAACCAATCGTCCGGAGCTAGGAGACGCGTCGCATATTCACCGCTGATGCTCGACTGAAATTTGGACATGAACCACTGGTGCAACGACGAGACCAGACCAATGGCAGGATAGGCCGTCAGCAGAAATCCCAGTCCGACCAGACGGTTGCAGGCAATCCAGCTCAACTTCAGACCCGTACCGGGAATGGCAACATTTTCCAAGTTGTCTACCAGATCTTCGCGGTACGAACCCTTGCGGTAATGGGGTTTGTCGTACAGATAAAACTGAGATGCCAGCGAGAACAAGTGAATGCGGGCGTGTTTTTTAAACAGAATGTCGTCGGACGTATCGTCCGGACGCGGTCGAAGGACTGCCAGTGTTGATTCTTTGAGATCGGACGAATATTCCAGTGTTCTTCCAGCTCCCAAGAGGTAATGAAAAAATCCCGTGTGATAGATCCAGGTAGTCTTGGCCAGTTTTAGCGGAAGGGACAGAACTTGACCCATAATAATAACGTTTACTGTTGTTGTTGTTGTTGTTGTTGTTGTTGTTGTTGTTGTTGTTGTTGTTGTTGTTGTTGTTGTTGTTGTTGTTGTTGTTGTTGTTGTTGTTGTTGTTGTTATTATTATTATTATTATTTTTTGATTGATCTTGTCAATTGAAAAACAATAAATAATAATAGTTCCTTTGTTTGTGCTGAAAGAGAGGTTTATCTAAGATCAAATTAGGCTGTGTTGGTTGTCAGAGCCAGCCGAAGGGAATGTGAGACAAGGAGACCCGAAGCCGACGTCACCGGAATGACCCGAAATGCCCCATCCCGTCTCCCACTCAGAAACAGGAAC
>Ga0210036_1003840_pt1 | contig 14423 bp, 17 predicted proteins | sample CryGeymeta201515_FD_185469 | JGI IMG/M metagenome (GOLD analysis project Ga0210036, IMG submission 185469) | Groundwater microbial communities from Crystal Geyser aquifers in Utah, USA - Crystal Geyser metaG 2015-15 (SPAdes) (version 2) | ecosystem: Environmental > Aquatic > Deep subsurface >...
CAACTCATCGAAAGTCGGCTGGATGTTGTTCAGGAACAGGCTGTTCCACTGATTCATGCCACTCAAAAATATATGCAGGAGCTCGAAACCAAACCTGAACTCCAAATTCTCGATTGCCCGCCCGGAACCTCTTGTCCCGTGGTTGCGGCAGTGGATGAAGCTGATTTCGTGCTGCTTGTAACAGAGCCTACACCCTTTGGGTTGAACGATTTAAAGCTTGCTGTTGATACCATGCGTCAGATAAACAAGCCATTTGCAGTCGTGATAAACCGACAGGGCTTGGGAGACGATAAGGTCGAAAACTGGTGCAAAAGTGAAAATATTACCATTGCTACCCGCATTCCATACGATAGGCAGTTGGCAGAGCAGTATGCAGCGGCGAAACTTGCCTGGCGTGAAAATGCTGCCTTGGAAGAAGCTTTAGAGGAACTCGCTGTTTTTATAAAGCAAAAACAGGTTCAATATGCGTGAGATCATTGTGTTATCGGGCAAAGGCGGAACGGGTAAAACCTCTGTAACAGCAGCATTAGGCGTGTTGGCAGCTGGCAGGGCCGTTATAGCAGATTGCGATGTGGATGCTGCCAATATGCACTTGCTCATGCAGCCTGAGGTGCATAAAGAGGAAGCTTTTTTTAGTGGCGAGTTGGCAGAAATTGATCCTGAAGCCTGCATCAATTGCGGCAAATGTGAGGAAGTGTGCCATTTTGATGCTATTCACCAAGGTGCTGAGCAATATGAAATCCAGCCATTAAGATGTGAAGGCTGTGGCTATTGCGAAGTCGTTTGTCCTACTAATGCCATCAGCTTGCATGCGCGTCGTTCGGGTGACTTTTTTGTTTCCACAGCCCGCACAGGAGATCCAATGGCACATGCACGCCTGGATGCCGGAGCAGATAATTCCGGAAAACTGGTAGCAAAAGTCAAGGAAGAAGCCAGGAAACTTGCTAACGGGTATCAACGTAATCTGATTTTAGTTGACGGAGCGCCCGGCATTGGATGCCCCGTGGTTTCTTCATTGGCAGGTGCCAGTTATGTGGTATTGGTTACCGAGCCTTCTGCTTCGGGCTTGCATGATTTGAAACGGCTGGTGGAGGTGTTAAAAAAATTTAGGTTACAAGCCGGATGTATTATCAACAAAGCTGATATCAATCCCGACCAGGCAAGCGCAATCAGGGATTTTTGTAAGCAACAGGATATCGCTATGTTAGGTGAAATTCCTTATGATGCTGATTTCACGGCTGCGATGATTCAAGGCAAAACAATTGTGGAAACAAGTGAAAAGCTTAATCAGCTTATGGAAGCTATTATAATTTCTATTCAACATAAAATCAATGTATTATGAGAATTGCATTTACATCCGCAGGGACCAGTTGGGATGCGCAGATTGATCCGCGCTTTGGTCGCACGGCCTATTTGGTATTGTATAACGAAGAAACAGCGCAGCTCGAAGTGTACGACAACAGTGCAGTTCAGGCTGATGCACATGGTGCAGGTACAGCCACGGCGCAACGCATTTATGAGCTGCATCCTGATGTGTTGATCACCGGCAACGGGCCTGGCGATACGGCATACAAAGCACTCAAAAACCTTGATATGAGCATCTATGTTGATGCGCATAATTTGAGTTTGCAGGAGGCTTACAATAAATTCAAAAATAAGGAGCTCAAAGCATTGTAGTAATGAAAACCTATCATCATAATCATCGGCATGGCAGTCATCTCCCGGCTTATTGCGTGTGTGGGCATTGCGGAGCTGCCATCAGACATGTACCCGGTGTACCTTGTTCATCCCGAAATTGTCCGGTATGCGGACACGCTACTTACAAAAGTAATGAGGAAGTAGCAGCTGAAAAACTTGTTGCACTGGAAGTGGAAGAAGAGGAGGATTTTAAGCCTGCAAAACAAAAACGTGAGATACAATTTCCGGTGGTTAATCCTATCAAATGTACGGCCTGTGCAGCGTGTATCAGTATTTGCCCTGCCGATTGCATCAGTTTTGTTAACGGAAAGGCTTTCGTGCAGGAAGTGGAGTGTCGCAATTGTCGCATCTGCGTGAGGGTTTGTCCTGAAAATGCTTTCGAAATCAAGTAGTATAAATTGAAAGAACAAATAATAAGAAACGAATGGGTATTGAAAACTTCAGCGGAAACTATTAAGCAATGATACACCTCTACACAGGTAACGGCAAAGGAAAAACAACGGCAGCAATCGGACTGGCAATCAGGGCAGCAGGCAACGGAATGCGTGTGTTTATGGGGCAGTTTGTCAAAGGAATGCCTTACAGCGAATTGGCTGTGCTTGAAAGTTTGCCTTCGATTGAAATGCAACAATTTGGGAGAGAATGCTTTATCAAACATGAGCCTGAAAATGCTGATATTGAAGCGGCTCAAGCCGGATGGAAGCTTGTCAGGGAAATTATTTCCAGTAAGTCTGTTGATGTGTTGATTTTGGATGAGTTGTGTATCGCCTTGTATTACAAATTGCTTGACTTAAACGAAGTGCTCGACACGCTTCGAGAGGCTTCCGGAAAGCTGGAAATCATCATCACTGGTCGCTATGCCCCTGATGAACTCATTGCGCTGGCCGATTTGGTTACCGAGATGCGAGCAATCAAACATTACTATGATAACGGAACTGAAGCCCGCAAGGGCATTGAATATTAATGATTAAAAACTATTTTAAAATGAAACAAACAGATGTTTTGATTATCGGCGGAAGCGCCGGAGGCATGGTGACAGCAGTAACAGGAAAAGCACATTGGCCCGAAAAGAATTTTACGCTGGTAAAAAAGCAGAAAGATGTGATGGTGCCTTGTGGCATTCCTTACATTTTTGGCACGCTCGAGAGCAGCGAGAAAAATATCATGCCTGTTGATATGATGATGCAAAAAAATAGCATCGAATCGCTTGTAGATGAGGCTGTTGAAATTGACTACAAAGGCAAAAAAGTTCACTTTTCGAGTGGTGATGTCATTACTTATCAAAAGTTGGTAATTGCTACTGGTTCCACCCCAGTGAAACCTAAATGGCTCAAAGGTGCTGACCTGGAAGGTGTTTTTGTTATTCCTAAGGATAAAGTTTACCTGGATGATATGAAACAAAAGCTTGGAACAGCCAAAAAAGTCGCTGTGATAGGTGCCGGCTTTATCGGAGTTGAGCTTTCTGATGAATTGAACAAGAGAGGCTATGAGGTGACCCTGATTGAAAAACTACCTCATATTTTGAACCTCGCTTTTGATGTGGAGCTTTCAGAAAAGATTTATCAGATGCTTACCGATCGCGGCATAAGGGTGATTACAGGTGTAGGAATCAAGGAAGTAGGCGGGAGCAGGCAAGTTGAGAAAATCATGCTTGAGGATGGTCAAGTATTTGACATGCATGCTGTTGTATTGTCGATGGGCTATCGACCCAACAGCGAGCTGGCTAAAAAGGCTGGTATTCATGCAGATGAAGATGGATTTATTTCTGTTGACGAATACATGCGTACACACGAGCCGGATGTTTTTGCTGTGGGCGATTGTGCCCAGAAGCGTGATTTCGTTACCCGCCGCAGGGTACCAACCATGTTGGCTTCAACGGCCTGCGCCGAAGCCCGTATTGCCGGGATGAACCTCTTTAACCTGCATGTTGTCAAGACTTTTACAGGAACTATTGCGATTTACAGTACTGCTATCGGAGATACAGGTTTTGGAACGGCAGGCGTAACCGAGCAACGTGCTCAGGAGGAAGGTATTGAGTGTATGTCGGCACTTTTTGAAGGCGTTGACCGCCACCCAGGTAACCTGCCAGATGCCAAAAAACAAATCGTAAAACTGGTTTCGGCCAAGCATTCTGGCGTGATCATTGGAGGTGAGGTAATTGGCGGGTTGGAAGCTGGCGAGCTTACCAACGTAATTGGGCTGGCCATTCAAAATCGCATGACCGTTAACACCTTACTGGGAATGCAAATCGGAACGCATCCTTGTCTTACAGCATCACCGGCAGCCTATCCGCTGATCAAGGCAGCCGAAATGATAGCCATCAGAATGTTGAGGGGTAAATAATATTTAAGGTATCTTAAATGGTGCAGGTTAGATCCTGTAGTTGTTTTTGGGTTTTTGGTTTTGGAGGCGGGAGTGGGGACTCCCGCCTTTTTTAATAGATTTTTCGGATGAACAGGTATTTGCTATACCACTATGGGTGAAGTTCTTGTTTATTATTCTTAGGCTTAAAAAAGATTCTAAAACATTAATTTTCCATTTAAAAATAGATAGTGGTTTTTTATCAAAATCAGTATTCATAATCCGACTCCTTGATTACTTTGTTTTTTAGACATAAGTGATTGGAAGTAAAAAGAATTAAGGGAGTACCATATTAGTTCGAGAAAAATGCATGCTTTGCAATCTATAATGGATGATACTAAATCTTTAAGGGTTGCCGAATTGACTTCAGGAAGTATTGTAACGAATACAATAAGGCCTTGGAACTTGTCAAATTTCAGGTTTTTATAGGGCAGAACAGTAGTTTTTATTCTACTTCACGCACTATAATTACACCATCAGGCAGGGCAGTGATTACTTTTTTAACAATTTGCTGAACCTGCCCTGCGAATTGTATTTTTTCCTCTGGCGTGGCTTTGCCGGCTGCGATGCGGCGTTTGAGAGGCATTATGCTATTTTGCTTTTGACTATCTACGAGCGATCAGGGGTTTGTTAAATAGGGCTTGCTGAAAAACTCGAAATCGACAATCCCTGTCAATATTACCGGTGCGCTGCACCTACGGTATTTTGATACACGCTATTTTTATAAAGATTATCGCCACGCTGTGGCTCATTTCAAGGTGCGTAGCACCGTTAATATTTATAAGGAAGATACTACTACAAGGTATTGAGGTGCAGCGCACCGGTAATATCTGGTGCAAGGATTTTAATTGCAGACTTCCAAATACCTTGCAGAGACCTCCCATGAGAATTCTATTTATTGTCACAATACCAATCAGTTAAAAGTTTTTCAGCAGACCCTAAATATTGCCTTTACTTTTTTTCCGCTGTCAGTACGTTCAAAAACAAGGACAATTTCTCCAGGAGTTTCTTGCATGTTTTCATCAATAACAAGGGCATTATCGGGCAGGGGATTTGGTTGCGTCAGACGTGCACCAGTGATATAGGATGCCACTTCAGCGTGATCGCCATAAACGGAAGCATAAAATCCTAATCTTGCCTCGAACAGTTAGTTCATCTGATCCGTAAAGTGTTTCCAGTGCTTTTTTTTGTCAAAACAAAACCAAAAGAAATGTCGGCGCAAACATGGCCGGTAAATTGGGCAACATCATCCAGGCTTAGCTCAAAAACGCCTTCTCCAGGATCGCGGTAACCTGTCATTTCGGCTTTTGGATCAAAAATTGTAATTTTTCCCGCAAGCTGATAATCAATGCGTTCGATGGTCTGGCTATAAAGTGTGTCTGGTAAAATGGGTTTAGTTGCCATAAGTATCAATACACTTAAAGTAGGTATTTTGTTTTTCATGTGCGTTTGTTTTTGAACAAAAATAGCTGTAGCGGCACTGTGTAAACATACCTGCATTTAGGTATTTTATCGAATAAGTCTTTGTTTGATAGTTATTTATAATCTTTTCTAAATTAAAAATGCCTGCTTTGTTTTATTTGCAGGCATTTGTTTTATGTTAAGCAAAAAATTTTTAGTTCAATAAAGTTATTGTGGTGCCGGTTTTTTGAAAACTGACGACATTAATAGTTTGATCTTCATCTACTAACGTTCCATCAAAGGAAGCCACAAAACCAAGACCGTTAGTAACTTTAATTTCGTAATTGGTAGCAGGTGTACCGCTAAAGTAGTTTACTTGAACAGTGTATTCTCCATCCGGCACATTACTTCTCCAATATATGTTTTCGGGGCCAAAGCCATCAGTATCGTCTCTGTCGAGATAGCCACCCGAAGCAGAATTGGGATTGCCATAGTAAATTTTCTCTCCAAAGGGATCAGTCACCCAAAGATCGATATCAGTATCGATGGTATTCCATGAAAGGCCAATTTGTAGTACTCCTTTTGAATCCGGCAGGTCGTCGAGATTGTCTTTTTGAACAATAATTTCTTCCTCTTCAATAAAAGTTGTGAGTTCTTCCAGCGTGGTTTTGTTGATGTTGGGGTTTAGCCAGTGTTCTTTCAAATTGTGAGCATAGCCTTGAAATTTCTGCACGGAGTTACCAGCTATTTCGGTAGCAGAAGTACTTAAGGCATCAATTTTCGTTTGTGTTTCGTTGAGAAAATTCGACCATTTATCAGTAAGCACTACTTCGAGTGCCGTAGAAACGGTTACCAAACCAACACCACCCGCCACAAGCCACACCCCTGCAGGTGCACCCACGATAGTCTCGGATAAGCCCAAACCTGCAAGAGTCAATACTGCTCCTGCTTTTCGCGTTTTAACAAGCCAATCAGCAATCTCAGAATTGCGCAAGTTGTTCCAGGATGCCTTCCAACCTTCAAAACCGAACTGAACGTCCTTTAAAGTTTGATGTTCATTTTGAGTCATAAGTTTTTCAAACCGGTCAACAGGTATCGGAAAACTGCGGTTTGTCTTAGTCATATTTTGGCTTTCAGGATTGAAAGTTTCATTTACAAATATTGGGGTGCTTGTGTAAGTGTCTCCCGATTTTGTAATCTGCGTTTCGAATAACAGACTCCCTAAGCGATTGATCCAATCGTAATACATGATTCTCATGAAAAAGCCTCCAGCCTCTGATTTTTCCAGCTCGACAATGGTCTCTTTCTTTTCTCCCGTTACCAAATTAACCTTATAAATAAAGGCAGGCTCTCCCGCATCATCAAAGAGGATGAATGACTCTGTATTTTCGGCCTGACTAAACACATAAGCTTTGTTGAACGCCCCCAATACCTGGCCAGATTCCATATCTCCAAAAGTAGAGAATTGCAAATCAGACTTTTTGATACTGGCTTGCAGCTGATCTGTTTTATAGTTTCTGCTGGTGTTTTCATAAATCAATAAGTCAAATGGATCAACAGGCTGTTCCTGTTCAGGTAAAGTATTGTCGTCTTTCTTGCTACAGCCTGTTTGTAAAAGGCTAAAGCTGAGCATTAGAGCTAAAAAGGTGATAAGTATTTCAGATTGTTTCATTGTATTCTATTTTTTAATAAGGACACATACGAAATGATAATATTTCGGATGTGCCCTTTACCACTAACCATTTTATTTTAATATTTTTTTGTTGCCAGCCTTTTTATTCGCTTGAATAATGAGCATATCGATACTTACATCAATCGTTTGACCTTCTGCAATGGATATTTGAGTAAGTGAAGGAGCGCCTAATCCACCGCTGCCATACCAGCCGACAAAATCGCCTGCAGACCAAAGACTGTTGTTGTCATTATCTTTCCAGACGTCAAGATAATAAACCCCTGCTGGGATATCGTTCAGGCTAAAGTTTACCTGGGTTCCTGTGCCTGTAGCAGCCGTGTACAGCAACGGACTATTGCTGTTCCAATTGTCATAGCTTGTGTAAATACTTACTTTGGCATTGGCCAGATCGCCAGAAGCCCCGGCAGGGAATGAGGCGATGCCTGTAATTTTTGTTTCTGCCTCGGCAACAGTTATGGATTGGTTTGTAGTAGCTTGACCACCCCGGCCATCGCTCACACTTATCGTCATTGAATGTGCACCGGCTATATTGGGAGCGATCCATACGGCATTCGGGCCATTGTTGCTTACGCTGCCTGCTGTTACCTGAAACTGATAGGACAAAGCGTCTCCATCCGGATCGGATGCTTGAACCGAATAATTGAGTTGTGCACCCGGTGCAACAGGATTTGGTATTGTTACGCTAACACCACTAATAACAGGGTTTCGGTTTGTTGGAGCTTCAACGCTAAGTTGACCGACGCCTTCGGCTTGAAGAGCACCATCCGAAACGACAACATTAACGGTATAGCTTCCGGCTTGTTGGGGAGCTGTCCAGGTTGCTGTAGAACCACTGCCCGAAATTGTGCCTCCTGCAGCCAGATAGGTGTAGGTGAGTTGCTGATCTTCCGGATCTGTAGCGATAACTGTTAAAACAGCTGTAGCTCCTGCTGTGACGCTTGATGGATTTACTTGCACTCCGGAAATTGTTGGTGCCTGATTTGGCGTTTCTTCTGCTTTTTTAGAACAGCCAGACATTACCAGTATGCCTGTTACAAACAATGCCAGTGACTTAGTTTTAAAAGTAATAGATTTCATAATGAAGTTGTTTGTTTGATATGAGATTGCAAAACAACTTCAAAGCGATCGAAACTGAAAGGTATTAATCACTGAAAAGTATTTTTAGTTGTTTTCTGGGAGTGGGTTAGTTGGTACACTAATTTGGCATGAAAAACCATTGCCAGGCGAGCTTACATACTTCATTTCTCCGTGCAAAAAAGCCAGCCGGGCATCAATTGCCCATAGCAAAGGTTTTTTGGATTCAAATACAATTTCCTCCGCATCAAATCCCTTGCCGTTATCATGATAGGTCAGGAAAAGTTTCTCTGTAAGAAAATTTATTTCAAGCGAAACCAGTGAAGCTTTGGCATGTTTTATTGTATTATTAAACAATTCCTGAACAATACGGTAAATCATCAGCGATTTGTCGTCGCTCAAACCTGTGTATTTACCGCTGATCTGTAGTTTAATTGAAATCGGAGTGGACTCTTCCACTTCTTCAACAAAATCCTTAAGCGCTTCTATGAGGCCAAATTTTGTAAGTACGCCTGGAATAAGGTTTTGAGCCATTTGTCTGAGACTGTTGCCGGCATTTTTAATAAGCTCTTCAGCTTTTTTGAGAGGTGCCTTCAAATGTGCAGGCGGGACATCTGTTGTGAGGCTTGAGAGCTGCATGCTGGCCGATGAAAGCATCACTCCAACGCCATCATGAATTTCCTGAGCAAGCCTTTTCCGTTCATTTTCCTGCCCGCGGATAAGTGCGTGAGAAGCTTGTATTTCCTTTTCCTTCTGGAGTTTCTCTATCTCCCTTTCTCTGATAATCATGTCTTTTCGGTGTTTGATACGGTAGCCAATCCAAAACATCATTAAAACAATCAGCAAGGTGAAACTTCCGCCCAATAGGATATTCATGCGAAGGCGGGAGGCCGCAATCTCTAGCGATTGTTCAAGACTTCTATTTTTAAGTGCAAGCAGATCTTTCTCTTTTTGATTCAATTCAAATTTTGCCTGTACTTCAGCAAGTTTGTCTATTCTTTTCTGATCCATCAGGCTATCGCTTGACAACTTAAACATTTCGTGATAATAAAGAGCTGAATCAAACTTGTCGAGTGCTTTCCAGGAGTTGTATAGATTGGCATAAAGATCCGGAAGGTTGTTCATCTGTTTCGTTAGTTGAATAAGTTGCAGGCTTTTTCTGGTATATTGAATTGAAGCTTGATAGTCCTCCATATCTTTGCTTACAGCTGAAAGATTTTGTAATAAGGATATTTTAAGTGGCACATTGCCGGTGTGTTCGGCTTTCATCCAGGCAGAATCATAATAGATACGGGCCAGTTGATATTTTTTTTGGTAGGCATAGGTGGTTCCAAAATTCATCAAAGTGCGTATCTGAGTGCTTTCAATTCCTGATGTATTTGCCAGTATTTGTGTTTTGCGAAGGTAAAACAAAGATGAATCAAAAGCCTGCTGTTTTCTGAAAAGTATGGCCATATTGTTGTACAACTCAGTAAGCCTCAGGTAATTTTGATCTGCTTTGGCAAGCTCAATCCCTTGGCGTGTTTTCTCCAATGCCAATTCCTGTTGGCCTGTTCTGGAATACAAAATTCCAAGGTTTAGCAAGGAGTGCGACATTGAGCTTGTTTTTTTGATAGAATCAGCAATATTATAGGCTTCTGTAAAAGCGGCAATGGCTTCATCAAAAAGCCCCGTGCGGTTATAATATTGTCCCAGCCCATTTAGCGAAATTATTTCAAGTCTTTTGAAGGAATTGGCAGAGGCGATCTCCAATGCCCGCGACATGTAAAAATAAGCCGAATCAGCATTGCCAATGCGATGGTAAAGGTTCCCGATTCTAAAAATGGCCTGTCCTTCAAGTTCGGTATAACTGTTTTGTTGAGCAATTTGAAGCGACTGCCTGAAAACCTTTGCAGCACTATCATACAGGTTTAAAACCTGAAAAGCGTAGCCTTTTTTCCACAGGAAATCGGCAATGGCTGAATCGCTTTTTTGCTCAACAGCATAGCGCAAGGCCCGATTTAAAATGATTAGCCCAGTGTCATGTTTTTGACTTTGATACCTTTCCCATTGCTGATTATAATGGTCAAGACTGTCATTAGAGATCGTCTTTGCCTGCATTGGTGTTATAGTAAGCAACAGAGAGCCTGAAAGTAATATTATTGCCTTAATTGGGTTCATATTGGTGCGCGTTTATTGTATTATTTCGTTCTCAATTGCCCATTTTACCAGTCCGGCCGTATTTTTGACACCTACTTTTAGTAACAGGTTGGCGCGATGACTTTCAACAGTATGTTTGCTGATAAAAAGGGTGTCGGCAATTTCCTGTGTATTTAATTCATTACAAATAAGTTTCAATACATCCAGTTCGCGATTGCTCAAATCGGGGAACAACTTATTTGATTTTGGCTTATTTGCCTCGCTAAAGATATTGGGTAATTCGCTACTAAGGTAAAAGCCTCCTTGATGAACCAATTGGATGGCTGATACAATCTCACGTGCCGAAGAGCTTTTTAATAAATAGCCATGTGCGCCATTTTTAAGTAGTCGTTGTACGAATCGTTTTTCAATGTATTGCGAAAATGCCAAAATCCGTATGTCGGGGTGTTTTTCAGCTATAATTTTACAAGCATCAATCCCATTGATAATGGGCATATTGATATCCAGAAGTATTACATCTACATGATCTGTTTCGAGCAGCTTAATTAATTCCTCTCCATCATGTACTTCGCCATAGAGGTCAATAGATTCCTCTTGATCCAGAACCATTCTTAAACCGCTGATAATTACAGGATGATCATCAGCTATAAGCAGTTTGATTGGTTTCATATTGCTCAATTTTGGGTAAAATAACATAAAATATCTCAATTCCAAGTGGAGTTTTGTTTATACCTTTTTAAAAACCGCTGTTTTCAGGGAGGTGATTGCGTGACAAATAAAACTTATCAGTATCATTTTGACAGTTTAGGCTAAGGTTGGTTGTAAGGTTTTACAACTTTTTGCCCTTTAAGATGTTTTGCTTATTAATCTAATGACAACTAATGCAAAAATTTTTATGAAAAAACACGCTGCTTTTATACCTATTCTATTGTTGGCCATGATGTTTGTGTTTCAATCCTGTAATAAAGATGATAACAATCCGGAGCTAGCCACACTCGAAATTGAAATGCTCCATCATGTAAACAATGATTTGCTCAAATTCAATGAGTTGATCTACGAAAATGAGTTTGGCAATCAATTCAGCGTTTCCCGTTTGCAGTATTTCGTTTCTGATTTTGAGTTAGTACATGAGGATGGTCGGACTTTTAAAATAGATACCGCTTTTTATGTGGATGGGCTTGTTTCAGAAACACTTAGCCTAAAAACAGATTTGCAAATTCCTTTTGGTAATTATACGGCCGTACGTTTTGTTTTTGGTTTGGACGAAGCCCGAAACACCAATGGTGCCTATCCCAATCCTCCCGAAAACAATATGGAATGGCCTATTCCGCTTGGCGGAGGCTATCACTATATGAAACTGGAAGGTAAAGTGGCAGCAGGAGAGGTGCAAAATAACTTTCAGGCGCATACCGGCCCTACCAATGGCAATCAAAATTATATTGAGATTAGCCTGGATGGTTCTTTGTTTTTGGCAGACAGCCCGCAAGAGTTATTGATTATTGGCATGGATATCAACAAATGGTGGCATATTCCCAATCTGCTCGACCTCAATGAGATCACCATGGTGATGGGCAATCAGGAAATTCAGGAAAAACTTAAAGCTAACGGAAATGATGTGTTTCGGGTGGAGCCGTTGATAGGGATTAATTAGTGATTGTCCATTAAGTCAAGTGATTGGATTGTAATGTTCGAGATCAAGGCTCAGGTATCATCCAACAGCCAATCGTGAAAACTAAAAAAATTAAAAATTCCTTCTGCTGTGTTTACGAACGATCTCCAGTGGATCGGGCAGATCGCTGGGGGCATAAGGGGGGGTAGGGTTATTTTTGAGGTAGGTTTCCATAGCAGATGCTGCATCGAATGTGCTTGCATCCCTTGAAGCAGCATAATAGCTTAGCAGTTCCGAAATTTTTTGTTCGTCTTTGTTATGTGATGGGTTGTAGGGCATAATCATGGCGAAAATATTCGCTTTTTTCTGATTTTTACTCTTCGTTTTTGCAACGCTTTAGTTGCATTTTGCTGCGGTGATGCAGGACATTTTGTGTCACAAATGTGTCACAAATGTGCTACAACTGTCAGACAATTGTAGGACAAATGTGTTGTAATGTATAATTATACATTAATTTTTTTTCTTTTCCTTTTCCAAATAGGACTTCAATCTTTTGATTAAGAGTGATTTACGCTGCCTGGCATTCTCTTCCGTTATCCCAAATTTATTGCATACGTCGGCTATAATTTGCGGGAATTGTTTGCCTTTGTGCATGATGGGTTCTGCCATCATAAGCAAAAACTTTTGGTCTTTTGGCTTCAGCTTTTTGAAGACCTTAGCAAATAGTTTCAGGTCTTTTTTTAATGCAAAATCATCTTGATGCAGCTCCGGCAAGGCATGCTTTATGTTGTTATATTCCTGTAGTGCATGTTGGTCTGTTATTCTCTTGATTTCCGTTGGAGGCAACCATACATAAACCTCCTTATCCTGCCATTGTTCTTTCAGAACATCCTGGAAAAGCTTTGGTATAATTATGGAATCCAGGTGATTAAAAATGGCAGCCTGCATGCTGAATGAAGATCTTTTTCCGTTGTCAAGCTCCAGCAAAATTTCAGGATTATCAAAAATGTATATCAGCACACTTCCATACAGCGATTTGGCCAATTTGGTTTCAATTTCCTCGGTGTAATCAGCTGTTTGGTCAAGGCAAAATTCGTACAAACGGTCGTTGTGCCGATTTGTAAATTCCTGAAAAGCTTTATAGGCCTGCTACTTGTTGTTTGATGCTATCATTTGTAGCAACTGAAGCTCGTTTTGTTCGCTCAGCGGGTCGTTTATCAAGTCGTTTTTTTCTGCCTTCATTTGTGTTAACTATTTAATCTTTATCAGTTGCATTAGTAAAAGAGCGCCTGATGAAATCGTTTCACAAAAAAAAACATACTTTTTTAGGTGTAAACTAATTGTTAACAAAACAGCTGGTTTTGTACTAATAATTGTTTAAAACCTTTAAAATGAGTTATATAAGAAAATCAAGTTGTGCATAACTTTCCATTTTATCAACATTTGTTGAAAAATATCGCAGATTTTTGGCAAAAAAGCATTTCAGCCAGACTAATTTACGCTTTACAAACGTGAATATTTGCTTGATGAAGGCGCATAAATTGCCGCTAATAGATGCTTTATTAGTCATGCAAAGGTCTTGCTGGTGAATACTAATCCGTTTCCAGCTGAGGTTTGCAGTATTTTCAGCTATGCATTGGCATTTTTATCGTTAGCAAAGTCATTTTGACCCTTTGTTCTGCTGTGATGCATCTTTGTAATCGCATATCGTGCAGCTGCAAAATCGTATCGGGCGACTACAGAGTCATCAACAACAAATGTTGACTCATTTTTAGTCTTTGTTGGTCCATAAATGGGAATGCAGCTGTCGTAAATGCGATTGCACAGTCGTAAATGGTCATTGCATAGTCGTAAAAAGTGTTTGCACTACCGTTTTTAGTCATTGCAACGACATAATGACAGCTTGCAGCAGCCTTAAAAGCGATTACACAATCATTTTTGGTCTTTGCTAAACTATTTTTAGTCTTTGCACAATCGTTTTTAGTCTTTGCACAGTAATAAATGGTCTTTACACGTCCGTAAACGGGAATATTCCGGAATTGGGAAGGTTATCAAAACGTTTTTAAACCGACTAAACGGGAAATTGTGCCGTAATGACAGGAATGAAACGATAATAGCTCTTTTCGGGGTTTTTCATTATTTGAAGTTTTGTTTTTAAGGAAACATTGTCTATTTTTGAAGGTCTTTAACTGCTGCCAGGCAGTCGCTTGTTTTTTATTGGGTAAGCCAGTATTGGTTTACTATTCAGGGTCGCATTTTAGTCAGGATGGAGAAGGCGGATAAAAGTGCACCAATGCATTGTGCATGAGGTGCTGAATGAAAGATAGTGATATTGTGAACTTTGAAAAATAGAATACAAATATGAGTCTGGTCTAAAAACTCCCAAAATTTAGCATCAGTGAGAGTTGCATATTTGAGATTATTTTTTGGTTGCCGGGTTTTATTGCA
>Ga0210036_1003844_pt1 | contig 14414 bp, 8 predicted proteins | sample CryGeymeta201515_FD_185469 | JGI IMG/M metagenome (GOLD analysis project Ga0210036, IMG submission 185469) | Groundwater microbial communities from Crystal Geyser aquifers in Utah, USA - Crystal Geyser metaG 2015-15 (SPAdes) (version 2) | ecosystem: Environmental > Aquatic > Deep subsurface >...
CAACAAACACGAACTTCAAAAAAAAAAATAGGATTCAAAGCGAACTAGCTAGAACAAGAACTTCTGTTCTTTTTCTCTCACTTCTTGGGCCTTGTCTTGACACTAAACTACCGTACTACTCGAGTACTAGTACACTTACAGTAATACTAGTAATAGCAGTCTAGTAGTAGTGGGAATAGTAGCTAGTAGTACTACTAGAGTACCAGGTAGTACACTTTGCTGATCATGATGTTGATCGATGGTGATGGTTGGTGGTGATCGGTGTTTCGGCCAGTCATCGATCAAATAATGCAACAGTCAGAAGAGAGAGCATCATTATTAGACACACTGTAATCATATCGAATCGAATCGAATCGAATGGAATGGAATGGAATCAACAATTAAATCGGAGGAGCAATCATAATACAGTACATAATAATATTATGATTACAAAAAATTCTGATGCAAGTCAACAAACGTCAAAACAAAACCATCAACATTTTATAATCGTATACTGTACAAACATTAAAGGAAATCAAACACGAAAGTAATCACACAATAACACAGACATCATATCATCAAGAAAGAGCAAATATTTTACGACATACCAGGTACAACCAACGACTTCTTCAAAAAGAAAAAAGAAAATCGATTGCTACATTCAACATTCAACTGGAAGCAAGAAAAACAAGATCAGCAATCTGTCCAAGAAAATTTGTTGAATGAATAATTTCCGTATTCATCATGCTTCTTTACTGTTACCACAGAACAAAGTCACCGCTTCGAAAAAAGAAAGGACCAGTGCTACTCGAAAGCGCGTGCCTGTCCATCGACACAAGGACAAGTCATAACAAAGACAATGAACATGACAATAACGACAGTGGCAAGCAACAGCTTTCACACCTGACAATACCAGCATCAGCATCAGCATCAGCAACAAAAACAAAAGAGTTTACGAATGCAACCAGCAGTCGAGACCACCATACAACCCGACAACATTCCCGAAGTCACAGCGATCCTTTGCCTATAACAGCAGCCGCAACAGCAGCCGCTGCTACTACTGCCAATGCCAAACAAGCAAACAACAACGGTATTGATGGTATTAGTAGTAGTGTGTGCTATTGTCGTCGTCGTCGTCATCGTAACAATCGTCACGTTCGGTTCTATTCGGTCGAATTTCAAGAATATGCAATCACGTTCGGAGAACATCCTTGTGCTGGATCCTTTCCTCTAACCTTGGATTGGAAACATACTCCTAATCAGTGCTGCAGTCTTGATGATTACGAATATCAATATCATCATCAGCATCATCATCATCAGTATCGTGGCAACAACAACAACAACAAGTACGATATGCACGATACGATCAACAAAAACTACAAGTATTCCAAAGAAAGTATGCACTTGGATGTTCGTGAGCGTTGGGAACGATTGCGGCTCTTTTCCGATTTGTCCGAAGAACAATTGATGCACATGGAACAGCGTCGGCGTGCCATTTTAGAAAACGAAATTTTGTCAATCCAAAAGACACAACGCAATAACAAAATCATGGTCATTGTAAAACAGCAGCATGCAGACTCTGCTAGCTAGTAGTGAGATATAGAAGCGAAGAGCGAGCGTTTGATAGGATGTTGTGAGCTTTCATAAAAAAAATATAACTACTACTGTATTGTAATTCATAATTCTGTAGTGAATTCCGCAAAATAGTTTATGTCGCACCACAAGACTTGGTAGCTTGGACCATGATTTCACCACCCCACTGCATTACATATTACCAGGAGCCGCTTGGTTCCATCATCTTGTTTCAGGTAGTAGGGATTGAGCTGAAATTCCTGCTGCGATCTGCTGTATCTTCGTATGAATATTCCGTATCATCATCTTTACGACAGCTACTCGTGGTATGTCTAGCTAGACTAGTCTAGTACTACTAAGAGTGAAGGGGGGAATTTCGACAGGCTTGACAGTCATTATTTTCCTCCCTCGTCGTTCGGTCATTATTGTTTCCTTCAAAGACTTCAAACTACTACTAGTACTGCTGTACTACTAGCTAGCTGAACGCACACTGAAACCTTTTCAAAAAGATATGACCCATGAGAGTTACTACTAGTAGTAGACTACCGGTAGTAGCTAGAGCTACTACTAGTAGAGTAGCTCGTACTCGTATCTACAGTAGTACTAGACTACTACTACTAGTTAATAGATCTTCTTGTTTTAACTCTGTCTTCTCGTTGCTACTACTAAACGTAGCAGTTGCTGTGAAGGTTTTATGAAGCAACTAAAAGCAACGCAGAGGAACATAGCAATAGCTTTTGGAATAGATATGCTTTGGCTATAGTAGTTAATATTGTAATATTCTCCTTACGCCACGAAAAGAAGATTTTAAATTTTACATCTACAATATTAGAAATTAGAAGGTACTCTCGGCTCTCGGTGTTTTGGATCTACCCTATATCTCATATCGACGGGTCATCCTTTATTCTGGCCTTCACTTGGATTACGAAGTACTTTTACTGTAAGCACTCGTACAAAAGAGAGGAAAGCAAGGACACAGAATGGCCATGATGAGCACAGCCAAACCAAACCAGGAGGCAGCTCCAGCAGATGATGTCGAAAAACGTGGAGGTGTGATCGGATGGGTAAAAGGAAGGATGCAGAAGCGAAACATTGCCAACAGCATGAACAATATCAACTTGGACGGCATGGAACAGAACGATGCCACAGCTGCTATGGAGGGTGGCGAACCAAGTGACTTGGATATTGCCATGGGCATGGGAAACGGCGGAGTAGTGGACAACGACGAGAATGCCATCAAGGAGGAAGACAAGATTGATCTGGAAGCCGAGAACGACGAAGGTCTCTTGATGGGTTGGGGCAAGAAGATGCAGGAGGTTGAGTGGGTGCAAAAGGCAGTGAACATAGTTCAGAACGAAGTGACCAACCAGCAGGAACTAGCCGAGCTTCGTGTGATCCATGACAGGTACAAGGAGGAGATCAAGCAAGACGAACAGATCAGAGCCCTGAACAAGAAAATCAGAAAGATTAAAAAGAATCTCAAAGTCCAACGCCTGAATGGTGATCGTACCCAGAAGCGCAATGCATTTGCTCGTAACAAGGAACAACAGGCGCTGGACCAGAAAACATCTCGTCTCCAAAAATCCATTTGGACGTTTGCCAATTCCAGTATGAACAGTCACGAGTACGCCAAGGCCATGATGCGAGCGTCGGCACGATTGCAGCGCAAAGGATTCAACGTACACAAGAGTGAAAAGGCACTCGCCATGGAGGCTGCTGTGCTGCGAAACATGCACCGAATGCTGGCCATCCAAAAGCAGTATACCATGTCGAAGCGAGCCTGCAACGATGTCACTTCCTTTATCAAACGATGTAAGGGATGGTTGGACAACAAATTGGCGGACGGGGAAATGTGTATCATGGTCTTGGAAGCCACTTCCAAGTCGCGGGAGATATTGTACCAAGAAGTTCTGGCCGTGCAACTAACTCTCATTCCTAAGTTCGAAAACCCCAAGGATCATACCTTTGGAAAGGAGCGCATGAAGACCATCTTGGCACTACCCAAGGGACTCCGATCGATGCCTACCTTCTTGAAGGGACCAGCTCGACCACCCATGAAGATTTCACTGACCAAAAAGGTTGTTGACGAAGACCCCAACCTTCGAGGATACAAGACCTTCAAAGAACAAGGAAAGGCCATGGAAAAGGCTTGGAAAGAAGAAGTCGCCCACTACGAAAGCATGTTGGAAATCGGAGGCAAGGATACCAAGGTTTACGACGACGACGATGTCAGTGACCTCGGTGATTCCGAAGATGAGATTGAGGCCAACCTGGCTGCTGTGAGCATTGGAGCTGCTGCTGCCCAGAAGGTCCAACATGTGGATCTTGGAGAGATGGCTGCCAAACAGCAAGACAAGAAGGAACCAGAATTGGAGGTCCCCACTGAGAGTGCCGAAGAGGCAGATGCCGCGGCTTTACAGGAGGCGCAAAAGACTGCTGGCGAAGAAGACCCCGATGTGGACGAAGCCGCTCTGCCGGAGGAAGTCAAGAAGGAAGATCTGGACAATCTGCTCAACAAGGAGGCAGAGGAAGTGCCCGATGTCGATGGCGAAGGCAACGAAAGCAATGATGTTGAGGAGGGCTTGCACCAGGTTGTTGAAGACGCTCTCGCTGGTGTCGACGCAGAAGCTGAGGTCTCGGACGATGAAGACGGCGATGGATCGGCAGCTAAAACGGACGAAACCATTTAACTGGAAAAACTATACATGTGAAATTCAATCGGAGGCTCGGCTTGCAATCATAGTTATTCCATTTTTCATGTATTTTCGTATCAACTCAACTTGATTTTTTGCCGCTATTTGCTCGTCATCATTCAGCTGAACAGACAAGAGCATCTTGTGATAAGTGCAAACAGAGATCGGTTCTCATAATATCGCGGCCAATGTCCAAAAATACCGAACATAGAAATTTTAAGCACAATACCTTCACTAAAATGGAGCAAAAAGTCCTTGTAGTACGGTACAGTACCTGGTTGTGTGCTGCTTTACTACTAGTGTGGTACTACTCCTATTATTCGTTTTTACTGTATTTCCTACTACTGGTAGCTAGACTAGCTACTACACTAGTCCTAGTAGAATCCATGACAATTTTCGACGATTTTCACCGCGGATGGACAGACTAGCAGCACTCCATTTAATGTCTACTAGCTACTAACAGTAGCTACTACTACCTACCTACTCTAGCTACTACTAGCTACTACTACTAGCTAGTAGTAGCTACTCCTCTAGCTAGTAGTAGTAGTACTAGCGTAGCTACTACATCTAGCTAGTACTAGACTAGCAGTACTAGACTACTAGGTAGGAGAGCTAGTAGTGTTCCAGTTTTGTTAACTACAATTTTTCTTCTGCGATCAATTTCGTTTGATGGATGCAATGGAAGATGCTCCATTGACTGTGCACTGTTTTGACGTTTTGACTGTTGCCAACAAGTAGCATTATTATAATTTGAAAAAGCCAAAAGAACATGAGAAAAATTATTGTAGCAGGGTATCTTTTTGCTGCCTGGATATTTGTGTACTTCGTAAGATCGAAGGAACTAATATTTCAGACAGTTCATTATGAAACAAATAATGGCTTAAACGCGGCGGATTCTCCATTGGAAGATGTCGTTGAAATCGATCAAGTACTACAAGCACAGGGGCTACAAACGCAAAGCATTCAACACGTGGCAACGTCTGAAGTAGACGGAGCTGAAACGACGGCAAGCGGAGGTTTGAAGGAAGAGCAATCGGACAAGACACAAAATAATGGAAATGACACTCTAAATAATATCCCCACTATGGAGGATGGAATATCAAAATCCAGTGAAAATAACAATATTAATGCAGTGTCTACTACACCAGCAAGAGAGCCGCCGAAAGAAGACCCTGTCTTTCTGGAAATGTACAACAACTGCACTGCCAACCGGAAAGGAGAGGGTATCATCATCCTCAATTTTCTTGGAAGATTAGCCAATAACTTGTTTGAAGTAGCGTATGCCAACAATCTTGCCAAGTCTCTTTGCTGGAAAGTCCTTTACCGACAAGCATGGGATTTTGAACTTCCAAATCCACGAGGAAAGTACTGCCTTCCCAATGCAATGTTGCCAGAAGATCACCGCATACTGCCAGAACTACAACCACATGTATTAGAGGATTTAGGGCTAAATCAAGAAAAGTGGACAGAAGTTCTCCAGAACAAGCAAGCTTACAGACTGTGGCTGCGGTCCCTTGCATCGCAGGGAAAAGCCTATGTCATGGAGCATCAAAAATTTCCACTGCAAGGTGACGCTACGGAAAGGTTCATTCAAAGGTTGAACACTCAAAAATCCAACATTCGAGTTGCGAGTATGCATGCCTTTTTCATTCACTACGATTGGATGGAACGTCGAATGACTGAAATTCGACATCAGCTGGCCGTTCATCCCGAGTGCTGTCAGCATGCGCCGCCCACAACAGACGCCGTCGTATTTCATGTACGAGAATTTAGCAACGCTCGGAATGGAGGAAACATCCAATATCAGGAGGTATTTCCAAAATTGATTCGACATTACAATTGGACGGATCGACCTATTTGGGTCGTATGTCAACCCAAGTCGATGAATTCGAGCATCGTACAGGCCATTGCCAACGCGACAACATCTGGAAATATTACGATTGTTCCTGGTGTGGACCAGTACGATGCGTTCTGTACCTTAACTCGAGCCAAAACATTGGTAGGGTCCGCTGCGAGTAGCTATTCTCAAATGGGAGCATTGATGATGCCCCCGTTGGAGGAAGGAGGCGATCCTGCTCCAGAGTTCCATTTACCAATACCTAGGCTCAATCCCAGGGTGACAGTGCACGGCCCCACTTGGAAGTACCATTTGGTAGCAAAGAGCAAAATTGATTTTGAAGTTTATGATGTTCCTCATGACCAGATTACATTCAGACAGGCTTGACGAGAATAAGGAAAAAGCCGCAATTCTTGGTAGCAAATTACGTCTGCTGCGAAGTTATAACAACAAAAAAGGCAAGAACAAGTCAAAAAAGGGCTGAGCTTTCCACATAATATTATTATACGCTGAATCTAAAAGATGCATTCTCCTTGATATTTTTGGGATTCTGAAGACGTTCGACGATCAATAAGCTTGATCTGCAATTCATAAAAAAGGCTTTTGATTCTTTGCCACTATTTTTTTTTAAGCGGAACATTATTGGAGGGTGTAGTCCGGTTGTGATCAACTCTGTCACTCTTTGGGGTGCCAATGGTTAACCTCGTGTAGCCGTACTAGCGCCCTGCGGGCACCATAAATGTGATCCCCGTAAATTAGGCATTCCAGGTTTTTTATTTGTTCAAGCGGAACATTATAATTTTGCCATGGATACCATCGCCGGAGCAATTGTGCCATTGTTAAAACTGTACAATATATAAATTGGATAGGTACTTCAGCAAAAGGAAAGAGGGGGGGAAACTTTGATACAGGATGAGCGAACATAGCTGCAAAAAGTTTATGAGATCTTCATGCGCTATTTTGGGGTCATTTCATGACAAGAGAACAATAAATTCGTTTTTGCTCTTTATAAAGATCCAAGCTCTATGCCAATTGATAAGTTTAAATGAAATAGTGTCAGCACGTCATGGCATTCCATCAGTTGCCCATCCCCCCTTTGATGTAAGCGCCATTGGCTGCGGCAACAGCGTTCGTCACCAATGAGTTTGCACTTGCGATGCAAATAAACTCTCTTTTCTCTGATTATTATTTTACCAGACAAAAACAACAAGTGCCTTATTTACGAGGTTTCAATCCAAAGCGATTCCTAATAAGCGGTAGAGTAGTGTTCAAGTCAGCATACATATCCCAACCTCGTTTGTACTTGTCTACCATAAAATTCTTGTGTTCATTGGTACATTTTTTTTGTCCCGCCTCGAAATACTCGTAGCCCATACGCCGGAATGGTGTTGCAAACCAACCTCCCAGCGCACTAAATCCGTACCAATCTTCGTAGGCAGTGGACGCATTGCGTTCGGTCAGCAATGGATCAGGTAATGCATCTGCCGGGATGGAACAAAACAATTCTATAAGCTTTGTATTTGGCCTTGCCACGATAGCATTCGAAAGATGGGCTCCGTGTACAGTGATAATGTACTGGTAGGAATTGTACATTTTCAATTGATCTGCAATAGATAGAGGTTTCCAAGCATCGGATAAGAGTGTAACGTTTGCGTGATATTGCTGTTCGAGAGAATGTTTCAGTTCTTCCGAATTAAACAGTTGTCGTCTTTGCTTCTTTCCTCGTACGTGTAACAATATATTCGTCTCGCTTTGTGCATCGTTGCTTCGTTCTGGCCAGGGTTCTATTGTTAGATTAAAAAATTGAGCAATGTTTGATCGTAATTGTTGTAAAGCAGCTCGAGGATAATTGATTGCAATTTTTTTTTTGAAAGCCGTAACTGTGGCAATCTTTTGAAACGCATTGCGTTGATCTGGGTCTTCGTTCTCGTTCAGTGGATAGCGAAACCCTGCAACGTGAGGGACGTAAAGGCGTCTAAAGCACTTGGTCGAATCTTCCATAGACACCAGTCCCTTGCTAACATGTTTTAGTAATCCAGCAGCTCGCATCATGGTAAAACACCAATTTTCATCTGCAACAGAGTCCCAGAATCTCTTTGGTCGTCCCATGAGAAAATAGTCATAAAATGGTACTTTTTGTTTATCCGAGTTTGTTGATCGATGGAACTGGTCTAGAACAAGTGGTAACATCATATCAGATAGACAATGTCCAGGATTATTATATATTTCCATCGTCCATACCGTTTCTCCTTCAAACACTCGTTTCCCATTAGCACTGTCCTCGTACCATTGTTCCAGTGAGTATTGAAAGGGTGGATTAACAGCAAAGACATCTTGATACGTTTTCACTGATTGATCAAAGGAATGTTGTTTTGCAATTTCCGGATCAGCTGTGTTCGTGTAATATCTGAAATTAATAAATTTTCTGTCTTCATGTACGATACAAACATTCTCATAGAGTTTCATATCATGATCATAATATGTGATTCGACTTCCCGTAAAAGAAGTAGCATTAGTAGTAGTGGTAGTGGTGGTAGTAGTAGTATTAGAGACAGACTCTGTTTCATTTCTGCTGTCGTGCATTATGTTTTGCGTTGTTGTTGGTGAGCTACTACTACTACTAGTAGTAGTAGCTACAGGTGATGAATCTATTATGGTTTCTTCTGTAATGATAGTATATTTAAAATCCAGCTTTCTACCCATTGTAGTGATAATCCAGATCACGATAAAGGCATATCTCAGTGTCTTCCACTTCCATGTTTTTTCCTTGCCGCCATTACCACTACTAGTAGTAGAATTGTTGGAGCTTTCTAGAACCAGATCTTTTCTGCAGTCATCAGAGCTTCTGTTCCTTTCTTTCATCATTATTATCATTTTTTCATCAACACTGCTTGTCGGTACTTGGTTTCGAATACTATATTTTTATTTCGTTTATTTTTATTTTTTTATGTTTTCTCTTCTTATTAATTTTGATATGAACTATTTTTTGATATGAACGGGTGATTATTATTATTTTGGTCTGGGTAAAAAAATTCTCCACCCAGTTTGACCGGTGGTCAAAACCTGACAATAATAACACGTCTTATTTATTATTTATTTATTTATTTGGTTTCGCGTATCGCGTATCGCGTATCGCGTATCGCGTTTCGCCGCCTTGCACTAACCCTACTGTATTACTTAATGACAAAGTACTGTAGGATACTACTACTACTAGTACTACTAGCTAGTAGTAATCTTGCCTACTACTACTAGTAGTAGTAGTACTAGCTCTAGTAGTGTTATAGTAGCTAGCTACTACCGGGATAGTAGCTACTACTAGTACTACTAGCTACTACTACTAGTAGTAGCTACGTACTGAAAAGTACTACTGTACCCCAGAACTCGACTGGGGAGTATGGTGGTGGTGGGCTGAAAAGCAAAAATTTAATGCTGTAAAACACACACACACACACACACACACACACACACACATGGCTACGGTACAGACTGCAGGAGATTGGGTTGCTCGAGAGATGATTCATAATCCCACCCGATCTTGCCAATTGGGAGGTGGCTTAGAGTTGATAAGTATCCCACCAAGAATCATCTACTACTAGAGTAAGAATCTCCTATTTTAGTGCCGGTTGGTTGATGCAGAATTTGAATTCTTCATTACCGAGATCCGAGATGACAAGCAAAATCACTTGCGCGGGGCTTTTTTTTTTTTTATGGATCCGTACCTTTGATTTTTGGCTTCCCTTGACGTTCCAATCGCTTGTTTGGGCTACGCAGCCATCAATTTTGAAACTCCCTTCACTGTAAGTTGGAATTCCCATATTATTATTTTCGAGCCCTTGCGTACTTGTGATGAAAGCACAGTATATGTACAATTTACAAAAAAAGAAACTCTACGGAATCATGATTTATTTGTTCAAGCTTCTAAAATGCCAGTTGTATCCGGTACAGACAGTGCCGTACAACCTCAGAACGAGGGCAGACGATCGAGAGCATGGTTCCTCTTTGTACGGTTCTTCGCTTCTTCGGTTGCGATATTCTCGTCAATGGCAGCAGCAGAGCTGACAATAATGATGTTATTACTTTGTCCTTCTGCAGAAAATGCATCAACAGACGAGCACGTGTGACTATTCCGCAAAATAAATGTTAGTCTCCTTCTCTCGTCGGGTTCTGTTGCTTCCAAATTTGTTCCACGATTGGCATTCCATTTTCGATTCGTGAACGTCGTCTTTTACACTGCGCAAAGCACTTGAAGAAGAGTCGTTGCTTGTATTGCGAATGACTGCAACATTCCCTGTTTCTGCTGGTGCTGGTGCTGCGACGGCGATGGTGTTGACACTTGTAGAAACCATCGTGTCGTCAGTTTGACCAAACATTTCCGTATCCTCAGTGACATCACTCTTGTTCACTGTAAATTCAATCTCATCTGTATTTATCAAAATAAATGTCATTTCTTCTTTTTTGCCTCCTTCATCTAGTTGTTGTGCAATGTTGTTTTGTTCTTCTTGGTTCCAATTTGAGTGTAGTGACTGGGTTTCGCCTCCTTCAGCTTCCTCTGCTGTTCCTGCTGCTGCTGCTTCGTCGTCGTCGTGATCATAATCTTCTTCCATCGTGACATCTTGAACGACACTCATCATATCCATGAAGGCAACGTTTGTGACTCGTTCGTTCCTTATGCTTATTTTTTTCTCCATCGGATCGCCACGTAATTTTCGTAAATCTGCCTTGGTAATACCTGCTTTTAACTTTTCTCTGAAACGATGATGTTGTGACTCATCACTCTTCGTGGTTCGATTGTCAAGTGTTTTTGATTTTGTTGTTGTTCTTGTCGTACATGTCATGGCCTTGTTCTGCTTGTCGCTGTCATCGTCATTGTTGGTATTGTTATTGTTACTGGCGGTGTTTGTGGTGGTTTTGATGCATACCTTCTTCTTCTTCTTCTTCTTGTTGCTATAATTTTTGTTTCTCTTCTTGTCTTGCTGCTGCTGCTGCAGTAGCTTTGTTGCTGACACCGGAAGCTGATCCAATGTTACTAGTCCATGTTCAAGACAGTAGTAGGTTCTCTCGGCACGTCGTGCTCGTAGTTCCGAAAGTTCCTGAAATATCTTGACAGTTATTCGAACGTCTGGTTGATCGACCGGTAGAACAATGGTTCGACAAAAGGGACAATTGTTATGCCGTAGCAACCATTCTTTGATGCACTGGTGATGATAAACGTGACTGCATGCCTGGTATGGAGACCAAGAAATCACATCTCCAACGTAAAATTCTTCCATACAAATGGAACATTCTCGGTCCTGATGATTGCTCATGGTATAATTGGTGCAACCACCACTTTCCTCCTGGTGACCATTATTGTTATGCTTGTGGCTGTTGTTGCTGCTGTTAGAGGAGGATACGGAGGAGGAGGAGGAAGAAGAAGACGATGGTTCCGAATTATCAAAGCTTTCGAAGAGTGCTGTGGTACGACTTGTTTCCGTTGTGCCGTAGGAACTTGTGTGTTTTATCAACCATGACGACGGTGGCAGTGATGATGTTTGGGGTTGTGGTGGGAATGGTAATGACGGTAATAATTGGTTCTCAATATCATCATCACCAGGAGTACCAGGAGTACCACCACCATCAGTACCACCACCACCACCACCACCAGCAGCAGCACAAGGAGTAGTATTGATGTCAACGTTGATGTTGGTAGAATCGGCATTGTTTGTCAAAGTGCTACTGTTGTGATGGTTATCATTATCATTTTCATTATCTTTTTCATCATCATCATCATCATCATCATTTTGAACTGCAACAACACCTGACATGTTCGTTCCAATCTTGATGATCCCCTCATTATTATTGTTGTTGCTACTGTTGTTGTTGCTGCTCTTGTTACGATACTTGGATTGCTGCAATTCACAGCACGTCCTATCGTGTGATTGTACAAGTTTGGTAATCAGCCATCCTTCAATCGTTTCGTACCGTCGATGAATACGTGCCTGACTCACGGGCATCCGACGTCGAAGGTATCGTGCCAGTGGTACGTACAACATCATACCCAATACCAACCACAACACTACAATAATGACAATCAGAATAGCCACAATGACCCAATTGCGCTGTTCGTCTTGTTGTTGTTGTTGTTGTTGATGATAATTGTTGATATTATTATTAGCCTTCCAAATCTGTGTGCCATTGGTATCGTCGTTTGTGTATCCAATCCATCCTCCTCCTCCTTGTTGTTCATCATCACGATGATAATAAGTGTTGGGTTGATGAGGTGGACGATGAATCGTTTCACCAAAATTGACACCGTTGGTAAAATGACCATTATTATTAGTAGTAGTAGTTGTGATGGTTGTCGCAGTGTTGTTGTTGTTGGTAGAGTTTGATAAAACAATATCGTTGTCGTCGTCGTAGTAGTAGTACAAGTAGTTATCAGCACTACTATTATTATTATCATTATTATCATTTGTATATGGTGTCGTAGGATGAGACGTACTCATAATAATGTTGGAGGAGTTCATCAGCACGTCGTTGTCGTGATCGTTGCTACTGACGGTGGTGGTGGTGGTGGTGGTGGTGCTGCTGCTGCTGCTGCTACTACTACTACTACTACTGATGGTGCTACTGGTGGTGGCCATGGTGGTGGTAGTAATAGATGTTGGAGTATTGCTGCTGCTGCCACTACTACTACTCGAGAAGCTTCCCGCTGTCGTCTCGTAAACTCTACCCATGTTTTTTTTTGTTGTTGTTCTTGTTTTGCGAACGTTGTTCAATCAAAAATAATACAGACACCAGACAGACATGCACCACTCTTGTATTGTACCACACAAACAGACAGTAAGTGTTGTTATACTCTGTTATTTTTGTTGCTGTTGTTGCTGTTGTTGCTGCTGCTGTTGTTGCTGTTTATGTGACAATGATTATTATTATTATTATTTGAAAGTGAGATCATGTTGTTGTTGTTTAGTAGTCTAGTTGTGTGATGAAAAATAAATCAACAACACATGAATCCAACAAATCATCAACCGTTCGACAAATTCTTACAAGAGCTGTTGTACTACTAAACGGCAATCGACTACTAAAAATAAATCCGTAGTACCGGTACTACTACTAGTAGTCTACTCCTAACTACTGTAATAACTAGTCTAGTAGTAGTAGTACTAGTAGTGGTACCTGGTACTACTGCTCTACCTGGTAGCTAGACTACTACTCTAGTGCACTAGCTAGTTAGTAGCTAGTAGTAGTACTATTCTTCATTCCAACAACCGTAGCAGACTACGTTACTGCTACCAGTAGCTACTGTAGCAGGTACCATCACTCTAGTAGCAGAGTACTGGTAGATCTACTGTAGATGTAATGACCTTTTTGTTACCAGGTACCAGTAGACTACTAGCTAGCTATCATTAGTTGGCAGTTCTAGTACGGTAGTAGGAGTACTACTACTCACCGGTTCTGCTGTACTAGTAGGTACCTGGTACTACTACTTAGTAGTAGCACTGCTGCAGTTCAGTTTTATACGGTACCGTAGTCACATCCGTAGTAGTAGACCAGCACTGCTGCAATTATTTAGTACAGTAGAGTAGTAGTAGTACTTGTAGTACTAGTAGTAGAAGAGTACGGTGCTAGCTACCGTAACAGGTACTAGTACTACGGTAGACCGCTCCTACCAGTACCATGGTGGTACAGTAGTAATAAAATTTCAATTTGATTCTTGTAAAGCGGCGGGGCGGGTACTCGTGTTTGCGACACCCCCTGACTCGTGAATCCTGAATATTTATTTAGAAGTCTCACTCAAGAACATGTGCCTGTCACATAGGCGGAATACGGGAACGGGAATACTGCAATTTAAGTAGAATGCGAGGCAAAATACCCTGAGGCCTGATATCATTATTTTATGATTGCTGGGTGCGCGCTGTCGCTCTCAAGAGGAAATACAGTTGTACTACTACTAGTAGTACTCCTAGAGGTAGTAGTAGTAGTACTACTACTAACTAGCTACTGTACTAGCTAGTCGTACTACTAGTACTAGTACTAGCTAGGGAGTACAAGAATACTACAAAAATAATAGTAGACAAGTTACCAGTATGGATAAGGTTATTCTAGTACAGTCCAACTCTAGTAGTAGTCTACCGTAGGCAGTAGACTACAGTAGTTAGTACTACTAGTACTACTCTAGACTACTCTAGTATTATATAGAAAAAGTGCAAAAGGGACCCATGCACAAGTCTCTTTCCCGGGAGTATAGGGTACGTACCCCTAGTACACAATCATACAGGGTTACCATAAACCCCTCGAAATCAAAGGGGTATCCTCAGTACAAAATTAATGAGTTGGAGTAGTATTAGGAG
>Ga0210036_1003847_pt1 | contig 14403 bp, 8 predicted proteins | sample CryGeymeta201515_FD_185469 | JGI IMG/M metagenome (GOLD analysis project Ga0210036, IMG submission 185469) | Groundwater microbial communities from Crystal Geyser aquifers in Utah, USA - Crystal Geyser metaG 2015-15 (SPAdes) (version 2) | ecosystem: Environmental > Aquatic > Deep subsurface >...
GGTAATAGTGTGTTTAGTTATGTTTATATTAGTTAACTTGGTGTTGTTAATGGTGTTGTCGAGGTTCTATATTACCACTTGTAGTAGTAGTAGTACAGCCAATTCCTTTTTCACTCGATTTTTTCTAGAATTGTATCTCAAAAGACAATACAAGTGCAACTGTGTCCGACGTTGAGACTCAGAGAAGAGAATCCAATATGTTCGGCAATAAATTCTTTACGTAAAGACTAATTACTTTTTTTCATGTGGATTCAAAAATATAAAAAATAGACACAACCGATCGTACCCAGGTATGATGAATGCTACCTATTCGCTGGTACTCGTAGTGTCATCATTCGGCCGCGTGGCAAAATAATGTAAAAATGTGCAGGTGTGAAAGGCGACAGCTGAACTGGCAAGATGGCAGCTCAATCTACCGAAAGAGAGAGTGCTCGCCTTTATTAAGAAATAGCGTAGACCATGACGCAGGGATGATGGCGAGAGCGCAACGCTGATGGTTGCTTCTTTACCATGCCAGAGACACAAAGTAAAATGGATCAACTCTCCCCTGCATCGGGCCTTTTTCCTTTCCATAGCTACAAATAAACTCTCACTATCTGTCGAATAGAGATACTCTTTTAGGCGTGTACTGGAATGACGGGAATCGTATTCGGTGCATTGTTTGATTTGGATTTGGATTTGGAGTGCTTCTTGACTTCGGCACTGTAGTGACTGAGAAGTGCCGCCAGAGTCGCAGCAGCCAAGGGCATACCACCTGGTTGCGTTGGTTGATCGTCGTTATTTCCCTCGGCACTGGCACTGTCGAAAGAAGACGCGTCGTTACCGTGGACTGCCGATGATTCGTCGCTCTCCGACAAGCGTCGAGATGACACGAACTTTCCAACTTGTGCTTCGGACAGAGGAGCCGTGAACAAATCAGTGGTGGTAATAGCCGCAATAAGTCGCTCTACAATTTGCTCTTGCATTTCTTTGGGCAACAGTGACAAGGCTTCCGATAATCGTTCCATGAGACTAGGGTCTGGTCTTTGAGTTCGTCGTTTCGAACACGATACGTCGTGATTTAAACTTGAAGATAAACTAACACTGCAATCGTTGTCGTCAAAAGCACTGCTGGGACCCTCGGTCGGGGACGAAGGATCGGGCAGGAAATGCGAGGCGGTAACATCTTGCATGACCGTATCATCTTCGCTATCATTTCCAACATGATAGAGATCAATCAGAGCATCTTCGTCGGCGGTGGATGTATTGCCAGCGCCCGTATATAAAATATCTTTATCGTCAGCAGCGGCATCAGTAGACATCGCGGCTTCCTCCTGCTCTTGTTCCGTCAGTGGTTCAAAGCCCATAGTCGTTGCACTGAGCATTATTTTGTCGGATCGAACCACCAAATCGTCAATGGATCCAACGGCCTCGGGTGCCAGTTGCAGATCCACAGAAAGAGGCAACAAATTATTAGAAGGTGCCAGCAATGGTTGATCAGTCGTAATTGGAGCCATCGTTACAGGAGGAACCGTAACGACAGAAGGCTGAGAGGCGATAGAGTCAGGAATGGCAGTCTCCGAATTCTTTCGCTTGGCTCCGGCATGAAGGTTGCTTTCGGTAGCCAGTGCTGCAATGGAGGCTGCTGCTGTCGCTGCTGCAGCAGCGGGTTGTTGATGTTGTTCGTCGGACTTTGAAAAGCTGACTTTTTGAACCATCGACGTCAGAACGGTCATGCTTTTATTCATTTCTTCGATACGTTTCTTGAGCGTATCGAGCTCATTCTTCATGTCTTCCGAGTTCCCTCCATTGGCACCGGCACAGGCAGCTGTTGCTGCTGCTACTGCTGGAGTTTCCTCTTTCTTGATATTGGCCGAAGAGGTATTCTTGTGTCCATTCATCCGTTTAATCTCACTCAAAAGGTGAGGCTGTCCTCTTTGAAAATTTTCATGTCTGAATCTCCAAAAGTTTGCAGTTTCTGCTTCCAACTTGGGATTCAACCGAATAGTATCTGCATACTTGATCTTTCGGAAACTGTAAAAGTTCAATTGTCTCACAAAGCTACTAAATTTGGAATGCTTGAAGAATTGTGGAATGATTTCCTTTTCAAATTTGGAAGGATCTTTGACCACAAAAGTTTCTCCATCATCTGACCAACAGGCAATGGCAGGATCACAACTGTCAATCATGTGGTAGGTTTCTATTTTTGGCGAGAAAAGATCAAATAATAATAATAATAATGGGAAAGCTGGTGAGACTTTTTGACTCCATTGTTCGCCTCAAAAAGACTTGCAAACCACAACGTCATCTACTCTAATAAAAGAACAGCACAGTTCTTGGTTAACGATCAAGGACTAAGGTCGTTTATCCTTGTATATAGAGAGAGTAAAAACTATTGTATTCTAGAGCGAACTCATAAAAAGGCAAGTGCAGTAATGTCATTTTCTCGATCTCACGTATTCTGAAAGCTAAAAGAGTACTCTAGAGTACTGTAGAAAGCTACGCAGGATCCTACGTAGGATGCCTCCAAAACCAAGATCCACAACAACAATGAATTCCAATGCCAAACAACAATACTAAACTTACTTCGTAAAAAGAGAGGCGTATCTTGAGGCGTCTCAACCTCCGTTGTTGACTTAGTATTCTTCTTTCCATCATTGGCCATGGTCGTACTCTTCTTGTTTAAGATTAATTATATTTTTGATTATTTCTGTACGTAGTTGGTGCAGGGAGAGAAAGGGAGAGATCCGTAGAGTGTATGTGTTTTAGGCTCATCTCATCATCAATCCTTCATCATCATCACTGGTGTCTACTACTAGTACTGGTACCTGGTACTACTAAACTACTACTACTACTAGTAGACTACTAGCTAGAGTCTACTAGTAGTTGTTGCTGGCTGATAGTACGGCGGCCGGTCTTTCATTCGTACTGACTGGAACTCCATAATAAAACAGTACTGCGATGATTACCGCGGGGAATGTCGGCAGCTGCGTCCTGGCCACACAATTATTTAGTAGTCCAGCAAGCAGGAGGAACCGCAAAATCTCACAAATATGACGTCACAAATACTAACGGATAGAGTGAAGATCTCCGGTTAAATAGTCGCAGAGTTGCTCAAGTACTACTACTAGAGAGCAAACCTCTCCTTTCTTTGAATACTACTACAAATCTTTCCTCCAACCAAAATAAAAGTACTACGAGTAGATAGGTAATAGGTAGTAGACTGCCACTAGCTTGTAGACTACTGATGACTACTACTACCACTCATGCGTTCATCTCCATAAAAGTTCCAATTAGCACAACGAGGAACAGAACGGATTACTACTAAGCATGCAATACCTTTATCCCAAGTTCAAGCTGACTTTTGGTGCACCTTCAGGCTCTAATACTCTGTTGAACAGTAGGTCCTCATGCAAGGCAACTACTACTACTACTACTAGCAGTTGCAGTTGCAGTTGTACAAGCAGAAGTAGTTTTGCACATGCACACTCCAGGGCACAACAACACCAACTGTGTCGGCTCCTCATTTCTCGTGTCTTCTCTTCCTCAGTACGTTCATCAAGTGGTACCGTAATTTTTTCTTCCCAATCCAATACTCAAAAGATCCAAAGATGCGTTATCGCCAGTGAATCAAGACATGCATTGCAATTGCAATACCCTTATGGACAGTCACATTGTAAGTATAAGAATATCATCAAAGATGTGCTTGTACCTACAACTACAACTAGTAGTACTACTACTAGTCATTTGCGCGGACGTCCATTTTCCACTTTCAGCACGACAACTATAAACACAAGTAACACAGACACGAATGCAAACGCCAGTTTGAGTGCCAGCAATATACTAAACATGGAACCAGAGATACAACAGCTTGTGGATAAGATCAATACTGTTCAAATGCCTGCTGCCGTTCGAGACGATAACAAGGTACAGCAAGTCCTAGAAGAATGTTGGACATGTCTTCAGCCGAGGTTACGGTTACTTGTTGGTGGTCATTGTGATGGGCATGCGCATGCTATTCCTATTCCTTCTCAGCACCAACAGTATTGTGATCATTCGACAATGCTTTTACTAGAACGTATGCAAGGTCTCCTCGATGCATGGATTGCCATGCACTTGCACTCAATAACGCGACCAGAAACATCACGTCCCTTTCAGATTCTTTTGGAAGCTTGGAATATGGCATCTACTACTAATTTGTCTCCAACAGTACCTATCACTACTACCAGTACTACGACATTGTCATTATCCTGCGACAAAGCCGGTCGTAACGTTTTGCATCGATGGTACGAATTGTTGGGAGGAGATTTGGAATTATGTCCAGAAATGGAACAGTATCATCAAGTATTACAAATATATTCCAATGTTTCGACAACAATGGCGCATCACAACCACAACCACAACCACAACCACAATCACGACGACATCCAGCGACGAGGACAAGTACGAATACTAGCATCGGTGGCACAGGAAGCCAGTGATGTCGTCGATCAATTGCGAACATGGGGATTTACTTGGACTCCGAAATTAGAAACCAATGCTCATCTTATTCGGTGTTTGTCACGCGTCATAATTTCGGCACACGACACTACTAGTAGCAACAGCAGTACGACTAGCAACAACGATCATAAAATTGAAACTGATAGTCGTAGTCATTATGACAACGAGAGCAATCACCACGCTGCAGTGGAAGCATGGAAGCAATTGTGTCACGTCCTGCAAGAATATGTATTGCCAATACTTGACAAGAAATTGAAAACTAAAAAAGGAGATGATGCAACTGTAACATCGCAGCAGCACCAAGCTGAATTCTACTATGCACTTCAATCGCTGTGTGATGCCCTGCTTGCTGCCAAGCAAATTAGAATTTTAATTCAACAACAACAAAAACAATTCCGACAGTCTGACGATTCGGCTTTCAACGACAAGAGTATTGTTTCTATCGATGACATATGGACGAAATGGGGAGAAAGTTGGATGGAATTATTCTTGCAATCATCGGCAAAGCCTCGTTTGCTGTCGTGTCTCGATTATGCCGAAGCTGGTGGTATTCCCTCCCTTTCTTTCCATGACAGCAATTTCTTTGTTTCGGATGCCTATCAAATGGTGATAGATGCTGGAGAATCGTGGCAGTTCTTGTTGTGTCATTTCACACCGAAACAGTATTCACAATCAAAACAAAAACAAAAACAACGACAAGTTGCTTCCACAATTCACAATGTTTTGAATCAATTGGAAGCTTTGGGTCGTGAACGATACTGCAGTAGCGACATCGACACCGACAACGACAACAATGACGATAACTCAAAGACACAACTACTACTCTACAATGCTCTACTACGTCATTATTTACTAACTATCAAAGCATGGGAAGCTGAAATTCCATATTTGCAAGGGTCCGACATGATGCAAGCCATTCAACGTCGGACGGAACTTTTGGAGCATTGGGGAAAACAACACGACGCATTGTGCAAAAGCACTTTGGATTTGGACGAGAACCTACGCAAAGATATGATGATGCAATCATTTAACAATCTCATGATGGCCAAGTTTCAGGTGGCTCAGTTGGATGACGTGAGTTCGTTGTTTGCCGACCTGAAATCGTACCGCTTTTTACGTCCCGACAGTACCAGTTACTCTGCTCTGTTAAAGGCTTTGGCCGACAGTACTCGTCCAGATGCAGCAGCTAAGGCCCACAAGGCCTGGAATACTTTGCGAACTACGTGGCGTTCGAATGTCAATAATTCGTCTTCACCAGCACCAGAAACGGCTGTCAAACCAACACCACAACATTACACATCGGTTCTTGTAGCATGGTCCCGAAATCCGCAACGCCATGGTGAGGCTGCCAAAATGGCTATGGATGTATTTCATAAATTATATGATGATCATGCTCTGGACGTGCAATTGTCCAATGGACATGCTACCATTGTACCAACATTGATTCACAATGCTACCATGTTGACCGTACTGGCTCGATCACGAAAACGAACGCCCGAAATTGATTCCATGACATTGGCATTGGTCCGAGATGTCACGTCCAACCACCAAAATAGCAATGGTTCTGTACCAGAAGTGAATTGGTACCATACTGCTATGAATGCTTTATCTCGAGTTGGTACAACAACAGAAGCTGCCGTGTTGTGTGAATCACTGTTGGATGATATGGAAGCACAACAACGGCAACAACAACTGCAGCAGTTTGGTAGCGAATCGAATTGGAAGGTTACAGTAAAAAATTATGGTTATTGTATGAGTGCCTGGTCGCGTTCAACAGCAGCAGCAGCAGCATCAGCAGCAGCAGTAGTGGGAAACAACAACAACAACAACAACAACAACAACAACAACAACAACAATGCACAAAAAGAAAATCAAGAAGAAGCGTATCAAAAGGTAGAATCATTGTTGCAACGATTGGAATCGGCGTATATTGCTTCCGGCAATGATCCCGATTTACGTCCCAGTAGTATTATATACTATACGTTATTGACGGTCCTGATTGCCACCGGTGATACCGAAATGGGCATAAAAGCTGAGGCTATTTTGAATCAACTTTTAGAAAAAGCCAAAGTGGGATTATCAGACTATCCCAGTGAACACGTGTTCAACAAAGTCATTGAAGCTATTCGCAAGGGCAGCAGCAGCAGCAGCAGCAGCAGCAGCAGTGCAATGGATTGTGGTGAAAAAGCGGAAGCTGTGTTGCACCAAATGTTAAAATTGTATTCGGAAGCAAGCAATGAGAAGCGCGATGATGATGATGATGATAGTACTGTGTCGAACGCCATGAATATGAATGTGATGTCCTGTCCTCGTCCTACGGCCTACTGTTGGACGGGTGTCATTCAGGCCTGGTCCCGAAGTTCCAGACAAGACAAGGCCATACGTGCCTATCAATTGTTGCAAGAATTACGAGAATTGTTTGAACTGCATTCAAGTGATACTAATTTGGACCTGCTGCCGGATGCTTCTACGTATACTGCCGTTTTGAATTGTTGTGCTCATTTGCCCCGAAATACGGATCCACAGTATCGAAAAGAAACGTTACGAATTGCACTGCAAACACTGGAGGAAGTTGAATCTCAAGAGTATCAACACCGGCAACCAAATTCTTCTTCTTCTTCTTCTCTCCTGACACCGTACATGTTTTATCTGGCACTGAAAACGTGCTGTGACAATCATGTCGGTGGTAGTGTCACGAGGATGATGAGTGGACGTGATGATGATCAACAACAACAACAACAACAACAACAGCAACAACAACAACAACAAACACCACCACCAACCGAATGTATCCCTACCATGATATTGGAAAAATGTTGTCGAGCTGGTATGGTATCTGATAACTTTTTGAATCTGTTGTATCGTCGATTTCCTCACGTGTACAAATCCAAGCTACCAGTGCCATCGTCGTCATCATCGTCATTGTCATTGTCACTTCCAACTGCCTGGACCCAACATGCAGCTGCTACTATTACAAGTGGGAGGAATAATAGTAGTAAATACTAATCTAACAGAACAGAGTAGAATAGACTACAATACGCAATGCGTATGGTGCGATACAATCAAAGTAACCTACTAACTAGCCTACTGCTGTTAATAGGTAACGTACGTACTTCCAGTACTTTTTTTAAATAATTGAAGCAAATAACATGTAGAGTATATCTTTTCGTTTCCTTTCTGCTTTCCATCCTATCCTTCATCCTTTATGGCTCCTCTTTCTCCTGCTGCTGCTGCTGCTGCTGCTGCTGCTGCTTCATACAGTATTATATTTTATTTTACATATTCTTCAGCACTTCACAAACACTTTCATTTTATTCTTTTTCTTTTATTTCCCAAGACTTTGGATTGTGTCCGTAAATAACAATCCATGGTTTGTTCTTCTTGTTTCGTTCCTTGTAATTCTGCTTCCAAATGATGTACCAATCGATTCCATTCCATTCTTGTTTTTAAAAACGTTACCACTGCTTCGTCTAATTCCTTCAATACTTCCTTGTTATTGTTATTACTACTACTAACAGTAGTAGTATTAGTATTGGTAATGATGGGCGTTGTAGTTGTTGTTGTAGTAGTCGAGGCAGTCCCTACTAGTGTTGCTGCCTTTGTAGCTTTTTGTGTCGCCATGACAACACTGGACGCCAATGATCTCCACGCGCGATGAAGACGATCGATTTCATAATGTTGTTGTTGTTGTCTGTTGTTGTTACTGCCAGTACTCGTAGTCGTGCTAGTACTGTTGTTGTTGTTTTTATTGTTTTTATCGTTGTTATTGTTGTTACCTGCTGGTGCAGTGGCTGTGGATGCTGTATCTTGCTGCTGCTGTTGCTGTTGCTGTTGTTTGGGTGGGAAAGCGGACGTAGACATGGTGTGTTGGTGTGTTGCAAGTGACAAGTTGTACTCTTTTTTAATGGATTAGGTGCTCAAGCTAGTCTACTAACTATGCTGCTGTTGTTGTCGTCTTCGTGCGCTTGATGGTAGACTCCTCGAGTAGTAGTAGATAATACTATTATTATCAATCATACCAGGTAGATTACTCTAGTAGTCTAGTAGTAGCTACTGAGTACGAGTAGCTACTGGTCTACTGCTGTCTACCGCACCTATTAGACTAACCTACTTGGACCACCAACAGATAGACTACTGTTTAATGTAATAGGGATAAGGAAATTTACGATACAGTATTTAGAGTTAACTGGTACTACTGGTGTACCTGGTACGGTACTCATATCATTATTGTTAGTAGTAGTAGTGTAGTAGTAGTACTAGTACTACTAGTAGTAGTAGGGCTAGTAGTAGTGCCTAGTACCTGGTAGTACGACAGCCAGGAGTACAGGTCAGGTAGTCTACTTAATAGAATTGGTGTCAGCCAATCAATTTGCTTATTCAAAAAATAATGATGCAGTGAACATTACTACTAGCTCCTGCTAGGACTAGCTCCTAGGTACGACTACTACTACTACTACTACTAGTGTAGCTAGACTACTAGCTAGAGACTACTATTACAGCAAGCGACAATTCGAGTTCGTTTCGTTTTCTGGATTTTGAATTTTCGTTGAACTCTTCGTCTTCTTCGCTTCGACTTCCGTCATCTTCTTGTCAATCACAGACAGATATTCTTCTTCTTTCAGCTCTACTTCTATTGTTGGCCTTTTCAGGCAGCAACACTCACCAACCAACCAACCGACCAACCAACCAACCAACCAAATCATTACAAGAAAATAAAAAGAATACAGCTGCAGGCTACAGCTACAGTGCTACAGTAGGCAACTGGTGTCTCGTCTGTTGAAGGTTCAAAGTTTAACACTGACTTTTTTTTTCTCCATGCATCCAAAACACACGAATGATTGGTCTTGTCTTCTTCTTCTTCGTTTCGGAGTACTCGTACTGGTAATACAACTGCTATTCCTATGTGGTAATAATAATAATAATGGACAAGTGATAACTGTAGTATCGGCATCTGTCATAGGAACAGGTGCTGCTGCTGCTGCTGGTGCTGGTGCTGTAACAACAGCAGCAGCAAAAGTCACTCGAAAAGCGGTTGTTACAGCCTCCAGCCACAGCAGTGGATTTCGACACTTTAGTCAGCGTGCTGCTGCGACGACAACAACAACTACTACTACTGCTGCTGCTGCGCGATGGCAATCGCCGTTTCAAAAGTCATCTTCCGTATTCTTGGATTTGATTACAAACAACAACAACAACAACAACAACAATAACAAAAATACCTTGACAAGTGCTACTGATACTAATAGTAATAGTAATAGGAATAGGAATAGGAATAGGAATAGTAATAGGAATTCTAATACAGCAGCAACAGCAGAGACAGTACCATCACGACCACAACTACCACGACCACTACTACCACGACCACTACCATTACTATCCCTATCACCACAAGAACACCATCCACCACCAGCAACAGCAACAGCACCAGTGCAGTCCTTGGTATTACGGAATGTAAACCGTATTGTCAAATCTACCATTACGGATGCCGTTGCAGGATTTTGTAGTGGTTACACTTTGGCGGCTAGTTTAGCCATTGGTAAACGGTTGTATAGTTGGACGGTGATGATGCCTCCTACTAGTACACCGACCAATCCCGTTAGCATTACTACTGCAACGGCAGCAACGGCAGCAACGACGACAACGACAACGACAACAACATTATCTGCCTGTAAAAGTCCTCTCATGATATTACCATATCCAGACTTGAGAAGGTTTTCAACAGAAACAATGCATTTACATACCAAATCGAAACAGTTTGGTATAGAATGGGCCAAAATGTCAGCTGTATTTTGTGCTTGTAGGTTGTTGGTATCAGTAATACGACTACAACAGCAAAAACATCATTATGCTTTTGTTGTTGACAATACCTACTGCAATACCAATACCAATACTAATGAAGAATGGGATACAGTACTGGGAAGTGGATTGGCAGGAGCTGTATTTGCAATATTGGTACCATCAGCACCAGCACCAGCACCAGCAGGCACCAGCATGATGATGATGATGAAAATGACACGATCCGCAGTATTATACGGTGGTATCATGTGGATGATGCATCCACGATTATGGAACGAAACCAAAAACAATATACAACAATTCGTTATTCCGTATGATTCTTAATTCCTACCCAACCAGCAACCAGCAAGTATATTGAATAATAAGAAGAAGAATATGAAGAATGAACAACAAACAACAGGATGATCTTGCTCCTCTTTATTATCACCACGACGAACATGCACACACACACACATGATGTGGGTCGTCGTGTCGCCCGTCATAAAAAGAGGAGGAGGGTAATACGCTAATAGCTAATACCACTGTAGGAAACTTCAGCAACAGTATCAATATTCAATACTGCTGCTACCTGCTACCTGCCACTGCTGTATGCTGAATAATAGTATTATATAATACATGATACTAGTTACTAGTACTAGTAGTACAATAATTATTTAATTTTGTTGTATCATCCTTTTTTTTTTCCCTGGATTTATCGACTGTCGCACAGTGTGCACACAGTACATGTTGTATTTTCCATAGTAAGAATACAACATCATCTACAAACAAAAAAGGCAAAACCTAAAAGAGTGTGTACTAGCTAGTAGACTACTACTAGTAGACTACCAACAGCAACAGCAACAGCAGCTATTCCGCACAGCAATGGTATGATTTATTTCGAATTTTTTTTTTGGGAAACTTTTTGGGTTTGGATAGGACAAAAATAGCGAATATAATATCAGTACATTTCGTTTTGGACAAAAATATTTTGAGTATTCGAAAATAACACTACTAACAATCGTTGAGGGTCATACCATAAACCATTATAATATGGAACGGTCTTTTTTAAATATTCAAATGAAAAAAATCAAAAATCGCACCGTCCGAATACTACTACTAGTACTACTAGTACTACTACTACTACTACTACTACTACTACTACTACTACTACTACTACTACTACTACTACTGATAATGGTAATGAAGATCGAAGGGACATTAAGCAATACTCTAGCTACTAGTAGACTAGTACTATAGTAATAGCAAACTGTTGTACTGTAGTTATTCTTTCTTCATTCGAGTAAAATAAATACGGAGTAAATAATTATAACAAGGGAAGCTGCATCCAACATCCAACCAACCAACCTACTTGTTTCAAACTCCCATATTATTATATCCACTCTTGTTATTATTTTTGTTGACTCACACACACAGAGAGAGAGAGAGAGAGAGAGAGAGAGAGAGAGAGAGAGAGAAAGTGCCAATTACAAGCTCCATCTATTATTACTAGACTCTATTTCATTATCTTTAGAAAATGCAACATCCTGGTGGCTTGACTTCTGAAGAAGATACAACAACAACTACTGCTGCTGCTGCAACAACCAACAGTGGTGGCAATAATCTTAGTAGTAGTGGTGGTATGTCGTTGACAACGGGAGTGTTCCAGTACGATGATGATGACGATGATGATACTGATGATATTTTGCTTCATACTATGGATTGGCAAGATGAACCCATTACTAGCAGTAGTGGTGGCGGCAGTACTAGTCATACTAGTAATAACAACAACAATAATAATACTGCTACTACTAACAACAACAACAACAACAGCAGCAGTACACCACCACCGCCAGCAGCAGCAGCAGCAGCAGCAGCAGCAGCAGCAATAGGAAGAGATGTGTGGAAAGATGAAGATGATGACCAAGACGAATGGAATGGTGATGATGATGACGATGATGACGATGAAGATGTCAATCAAGACGATGTACAAGCCTTCTTACAGCTGAATGATAGTATCAGTGATAATGGTAGCACTAATATTCATGAGCAACAAGAACAAGAACAAGAAAAAGCTCCTTTGCAACAACGAAGTTATCATACAGATATTTCAAGTCAAGAAAATGTCACCAACAGAACCAATAGTAGTAGAACAAGAAGAAGTAACAATGATGATTTGGATAGAAATCGTCACGATGAAATTGCAGCTTCGGCACCTCCGACAAGTGCTACGTTGAATGCTGTTATGGTTGCCGAAGATGATATCATGCACGAACGAGAACAACCACCACCACCACCCCAACAGATACAGACGTATGAACACGTTCGCTACAAAAATGATGTAGGAACATTGGTTTTGACAAATTACAATATGATCTTTCGTCCAACCACTACTACTACTACTACTACTACTACTACTACTACTACTACTACTACTACTACTGCTATCGAACCGAACAGCAATGAAAGTACTGGTAGTACTGGTGGTTCTACTAGTACTAATATTCCTTGGAAGGATATGATCAAGGTTCAAATATCACCACAACATTACGAAATTCCAATGATGCGGATTAAAACACAAGCCGAACAACATCATCATCATCGATCACATGTCTTCCAATTGAAAGATCATGACATGGCTCAAGATTTGAGAACACGTGTACAAGAATATATGAAAAAAGCAGTAGCAGCTACAACAACAGCAGCAGCAGCAACCAACAAGAACAACAACAACAACAACAATACTACTACGACGACTACGGAAGAAATAGATATTTTTGTTCCATCGACAGAACGACAATCTACAACCACTACACCTGTGAAAACACAACATGGAATGTACAAGGAGACGTTAGATGACTTTGAAGAAAATGAAATGGATGAATTATTAAATTATTCCAGTAAGAGTCATAATAATGATAATGATCATGATGATAATCATGATAATAATGATAATCATAATAATCATGAGCAACAAGCATCACCACCAACGGAATATGATAATGGCGACGAAAACAATAACAACAACGAAGAAGAAGACGAAGAAGACGAGGATGATGAGGATGATGAAGAATACAATCGAAAAATTGCACAAAACAGGCAAGAACAGGAACAGGAGAAACGACGAACCTTTCAGATGGCATTTCTCATCTGTTGTATCTGTGCAATACTCTTTTTTTGTGTGGGCGGAGTAGTGGGATATGTTATTGGAGAATACATCATTAATGACGAGGAAGACAATAACAACAGCATCAGCAGCAACAACAACAACAACAACAACAACATGCCTTCTTCCGATCCAGGAATGGGCTCTGTTACGACTCGACCCACTACCACACCATCGGCGGTGGTAGTAATTTCGACACCAACTCTGTATCCTACCTTCAGCGAACAACCAACTGTTTCGATGGTACCCACCAAAACACCATCCGAATATCCTACCATTGATCCTATCAATCGAACCTTTCAACCGACCATTCGAACCTTACCGTTGCGTCCAACCCTTTCCATTCCATCATCCAATTCACCGTCAATCACAACATCTGCTCCCTCTACCTCCAATTCCAACTCGTCAACGCAAATGCCAACAATATTGACTGTTGGTGTTACTATGACACCTACGACTATTAGTACTACTGCGGAAACTGGCACAGATGAAACGACACCATCACCTACCATTGATACAACACAACTAGAAGCATTGATTCAACAACGATCTTCTGATAATGGTGTAGCTTTTACGACACCAGGTACACCTCAAAAGGATGCTTTTGAATGGATTTCGACAAAGGATGTCTACCTTCAACAACAAAACAGTGACAATTTCGTTTCTATAGAACAACAATTTCAAAGGTACAATCTAGCAACATTTTATTACAGTACCGGAGGTGAAGCCGCGTGGGAACCGGTAGCAGAAGGAGTCGCCAAACAGGACGATACGACTGCTGCTGCTACTAGCTCGTGGCTCAGTGCTACGAATGAATGTGATTGGAAGTACATTATCTGCAATGAAAATCAAGAGATTGTAGCATTGGAAATTATAAGCAGTGGCGGTGGCGGTGGTGGTGGTGACAGTAGTGGTAGTAACACTGGAACACCAGATCTTACCGGAACGTTACCTCCCGAGTTGGGTCTCTTGACAATGTTATCTCA
>Ga0210036_1003848_pt1 | contig 14398 bp, 11 predicted proteins | sample CryGeymeta201515_FD_185469 | JGI IMG/M metagenome (GOLD analysis project Ga0210036, IMG submission 185469) | Groundwater microbial communities from Crystal Geyser aquifers in Utah, USA - Crystal Geyser metaG 2015-15 (SPAdes) (version 2) | ecosystem: Environmental > Aquatic > Deep subsurface >...
ACAGTTTACTGTAGATAATCCATTTATAAGAGACAGTACTTAGGTGTCTATGGCCCACTGGTCGGGGATTGGTATCCCCAAGACCAACGCCATAGCACTGGAAGTCAGTTACACACACACACACGTACTGTACACCATATTATTATTATTATTTATTACGAGTATTTATTATTGTGTGTGTGTGTGTTTCATTGGAAACCAAACAAACAGGCACACCGAAACTGAAGATCCAAATCTATAGCTCACAATCTGTTGTTCTTTTTATTTTCATTGCGCTACTTTTTTCTTCTCTTCTTCCTTCCCGGCTACTAATAGAAACCCAACAAGAAGAAATCTGTAACGTATATCAAGTAGTGTACAAGTGTGGAGATTGCAATCACGAAGAATCCATTATGGATGAAACACAACCAATTGCTATGGATAATGATAATGATAAAAACACCGACGCTGTCCCATTGAAAGATCCAGGTGACAGTGTTCCCTGAAAGAGTGATGACTTTTCTCATTGCTGGCTATCTGTGGACCTTTTGCTGGTTGTCGATCTGGACACAAACGTTGCTGTCTGGACGTTGCATTTTTCTGGCGGAATAAGGAATGATTTCTGAAAGCAGCAGCAGCAACAACAACAAGCAGCAGCAAACACCTATACCTCTGATCCCTGAAAAGAATTTTATTACTGGCTACCCATTGTATTTCCTACAACATGAAGTAACAATACATAGTAATAAGTAATAATAATATTAATAATAGAGTAGACGAGTAGACTAGATATCGTCATTCCAGATTGCACACTTTCGCATGGCAATTCAAAAAGGAGCAGAGTGCCATATCATGGATAAAGATGATGACGCACTACAAATGATTCATTCGACCAACAAAAGATACTATTCCGTTAATCAAATCTATTATTATTCTCTCGATTATTTTACTGTACCTGGTACCGGTACAGGACTACTAGACTAGTAGTAGGTAACGTAAGAATACGTACTCGTAGTACCAGGTACTAGTACCTGGTAGTAGTAGTAGAGTACCACCAGGGTACGTACAGTAGACTAGTCTAGAGTATTTATTTTTTAGCGGCCACAAACCATCAAAACAATACAGATCCAACTCAAAGCGAGCATAGCTGATCAATCTTTTACTCGGGTAGAAAAGAGTACCTGGTACATCTTTAGCATTTTTTTAATCTTCAATTTACTATGAAGCTCAGTTTTACTCTCTCACTAACATCCCTTCTCCTTGCTGCGGGAGATGTTGCGGCCTTTGCACCTGGCATCATCAGCTCTAGCTCTGGTGGTGGTCGCAGTAGTATTAGCAACGGCAAGTCGCAGCAGTCGTCAGCTCTCTCTGCGGAACGTCAACCCATCATGGCCGGCAACTGGAAACTGAATCCTCCTACGGAAGCCGAAGCTTTGGCTTTGGCTACCGACGTGGCCACACGATTGGGAGATGAAACCTGTGCGATCAATGGTGATGAAATGGACGAAGCCTCCTGTACGGAAGTTGTTATCTTTCCTCCCTTTCCTTTTATTTCCAAGGTCCGTGATGCCGTTCAAGAAGCAGGACTTATTGTGGGTGCTCAAAACTTTTACTATCAAGATTCTGGTGCCTACACCGGATCTGTCAGTGCTCCCATGATTAAGAGCGTAGGGTGCGAGTACGTCCTGTGTGGACATTCGGAGCGACGAACTGTCTTTACCGATACGGATCAAGGAATTAATTTAAAGGTACGTCAACGCGCCTCGGACATCGGACATTACTTTATTTACTCGTTATCACTACGTGCTGGTGATGGTGTTATCTGGGACTGTTACATTTCTGTCGGACGATTAAATTTTTGCAACATTGAATTCACACTGTCCTGAAAAAACAAACAAACAAACAAAATTCCCAAAAACACTTGTCACAACCAACCAACCAACCCATTTTACTATTTTAAAAAACCTTTCCTACAGGTCAAGAAAGTGTTGGAATCTGGCATGAAACCAATTTTGTGTATCGGTGAAACGCAAGAAGAATTCGATATGGATATTACCAAGGAAGTTTGTGCCATGCAGCTGTCGAAGGATCTGTTTGGCATTACCAAAGAACAAATGAAGGATGTCGTTATCGCGTACGAACCCGTGTGGGCTATCGGAACTGGATTGGTCTGTGGATCCAAAGATGCCAATAATGTTCACGTCTTTGTACGTGAATGCTTGACCAAGATGTACGACGAAGAAGTCGCTCAAGCCACGCGCATCCAGTACGGAGGGTCTGTCAAACCCGACAATGTCGATGAACTCATGGCTATGCCCGATATTGATGGTTGTCTTGTTGGAGGAGCCTCGTTGGATGGTGAATCGTTTGCTAGAATTGTCAATTACAAGCGAGCCTCTGTCGCTGCCTAAAAACAGAAAGCATCGGTGAGAAATGTTTTTTGACAAGAATGGAATAGGAACCAGGATCATTATTTTTAGTAAAATCAACTTCAAATTTGCATCTGAAATATGGAACGGTCACTGCAACAACAATAAGAAGTAGTGCTTATTGGATTAGAGAAAATCACTTTGTTTGCACATGGCTGCGGTTAGCAGACCTCGACTTTCGCAGTAAAAATACAAACCAGCGAAAAATAGTGAAAACGTTTACGACACCGCCTATGTGAACCATAATAATATACGGCCGCTGCTGGACGCAAGAAAAAAAGTCCATCGCGACCGACAGTGTCCAACTTTTGTTGTCCAATGCTGGTATCCTGCTGGTGGCCTGATGAGCCGATCCTGTTCCGAGGGGAGTAAAGGTTTTGTACGTTGACCTTTGTCACAGCTGAAGTATTCATTTTATTTTTCTCGGTAATCCTCATCGCACCATCAGGCGAGAAAAAGAACGATAAGGAAGTAACAACAACACAGACTATTGACGTGTCAGAAGAAGAAAAGTGAAGGCGCAACAAATCTCATACGACGTTTCTGTACGGTGACGAGCGACAGTAATCAAGTGCGAAAAAATTTCTGGAAATGGGTTGGTACACAAGTACTCTTCCCGGGAAATGTTCCGTCGATGTTTCGTTCGGATCAAGAACTACTCTTCTCCGTAATCTCAGGAACAGCACAGTAGAGCATTAGAACCCTTACAGAGCGCGCGGGGGGGGGCAGCATCAGAGCAAAATGTTGGAAAGGTTCAATCGCATGCTTGTTCTTTGGAGAGCCTACTACCAGTACCCTACTTCTTTATTTCTATGACTGGAGTGATCTGCTATGGTAACGATAGTATTTGTTTGACTATCAGTCGTGCTTGATACCAGACAGACAGAACGAACAAGCAGATGGTTGTGAGTGTGGTGAGAGGTCTACTAAAGTCTGAAGACACAACATTATTGCTGTTAATTCCGATGTGTGATGGTCATACAACGAACACATCAATATGAAACCAATATCCATCATAAAAACAACCTAATAGATGATCACCAAATCGCTCTAATATCTTCCTATTGTTCCTATCCATCTATTATGATGGTGTTGTTGTTATTATTGTTATCGTTGGTGCTGGTGGTGACGCTTGGCTTGGTTTTACCGACGAACGGTTTTGTCGTCAGTGTTTCTCATCATCATTGCAGTTCTACAACCACGACGACGATGCAAATGATGTTAGATCCAAGTTCCATGACAACTACTGCTGCCACTGTTGTTGATACTACTATGCCAACGATCGATTCTAATTCAAATATGTTGTTGTTATCCAATTTTGAAGCCTTTTGGCAAACATCACCATACACGGCCGCTGCTTTAATTTGTGGCTTCAAGGCATCAGCAGCAGACATGATTGCACAACAATCACAACAACAACAACAACAACAACAACAAGTCCAGAATGAAGAAGTCTCGGAATTATCAGTAGATTTGCACAATAATGACAACAACAGTCACAACAACAAGTACGATATGAAACGCAATTTCGCTTTTGTATTGTACGGAGCTCTGTATCAGGGTATGGCACACGAATTTATCTTTAACACGTTGTATCCCAGTTGGTTTGGTTCTGGTGTAGAACTTCCAGTTGTCCTGACGAAGGTTGCCTTTAATTTATGTGTTCAAACCACACTGGTTACGTTACCAGTAGCGTACCTTTGCAAGGCCATTATTATGAATGATACTACGAATCATGCTACTGATAACAACAAGCAACAAGATACGGATCATAATTGGAAACCGGCCGTACATATCGTTACACCAAGCAACAACAATCCACAGCACAGGAATAATGATGATACTAATACTAATGATAATCCAGTATCAGTCGCATTGTCCAAATATTGGCAAGATGTTCAGACGCAAGGTTTGTTGTGGAAATGTTTTGCCCTGTGGGGTCCCGTTCACTGTTTAACCTTTAGTGTCATTCCAGAACATTTGCGGGTTACCTTTATTGCTTTTATCAGTTTTTTTTGGTTGATTGCGCTCAGTCATATATCCAGTACTCCAGCAACCAAAAACGGAACATAAGAACCAACAACCCAAAATGTATTTTTAGCGGACCTTGACGAGGAAGAAGAAAAATTAACGTCCTGGATGGCTGGTTGTGGGCGAGAGAGTGACCAATTGTTACAAAATATTACAAAACAAGCAAGTGAACCCATTATAGAATAGTCATCAACGACTATTACCACAACGACGGTTCGCGGTTCTGGATGCTGCTTCTCCACACCTGGCTGGGATAGCATTTTTATCCTCTACACTTTTTGCACGCTCGTAATGACACGGAAAGCAAAGCTGTCGTTTCTCTCCATCTCTACTCTACTGAACGTTATAATATATATATACATGTATATGTATTTTAGTATGAAAGGTTTTTAAAAATCACTCTCGCGAAAACAATAGATAAAAAAAAATGCTGTGTCATTTACCCCTCTCTTGTTTGTGGATCGGAAACAACAATACCACACTGTGAATAACAACGTGTATGGTATCCACAGAAATTGTTCTGTTATAGTAGTATTCACAGTAGTGGGTGCACCTGTCAAGTAGAACACCATATCGATGACGACAACAATGACAGTAGTAGTGTTTGCTCTGTGGAGTACTCCGTTTTTTATTAGTACTCTATTAGACTAGTCTACTGTTAGTCTACACCAGTTTAGTTGTAGTGCAGTGCAGACTTGACACCACGACACTACAACTGCGAGTATAAAAAAACCAAGGCAGGGAATCCTGTTCCTAACAGCTTAAACACCCGTAGAATATAATTTGTAAACAATTATTTGGATACTACTCTACTCCTCTAATAGCTAGCTCTCTAGTAGTGGGCCATTCCTGAAATTGACTAATACAACGACGACTTTTTGCACAGACTAACTATTATTACTTGTTACTTATTCCTGTACTACGCAATATTATCTAAAGTACAATCTGCTGGTGGTTCTGCATTTCATAGTACGGTACTAAACTATTGAAACTGGAATACTGCGTAATAGCAGCCCTGTTTGGGAATAGGAGAAAACCTTTTTTGTTTCTTCTTCTCCCGAAGTAGTGATGATGACCAACAGTAGTATGAGAAGAAGGGTTGATCCTAACAACCATACAACAGGTACTACTAGTAGCAATGCGACTGTCCTTGTCCTTGACGAAGAGTCGACAACAGCTACGGGATCAGCTACAACAGGTGCTGGTGCAACTTCTAGTGCGCAACAACACTATTCAGCATCGTTACGTTCCCTCTCTCATTTCTACACAACAATCAAAGCCAAGGTCAAAGGCATGATACTGTCGAAAGAGAAACGAACAAAGTCATTGGGAGTACTATTGGGCCGACGAATGCTGCTGTTGCTATGGCTACTTTTCTTCTTTTTGATTCCAAAACTGAGTTCTTGGATACAGCAATTGTGGGACCATTGGGCTCTCCTTCAAGAAATGAATCAACAAACGACTTCTGCTGGTCGACGGATTGCCTCGTGGACGTTTGTGGCATCACACCTCAAAGTTATGGCTACGGCTCCTTCGTTTAACAATCTTAACAACAACAACAACATTTGGTGGCAGTGGTGGTGGCAGTTGTTATCCAACGATGCTGCAGCTACTGGTACCAGTATACAGTGTCGTTTACCACTGTTAATGTTTGTAACAGGTGCAGGAAATCAGGGCAAATCAACTGTAACTCGTAGTTTGGTCGATGAAAAGGTTGTATCATCGATTTTTTTCCCTATGGAACGGATAAGTACCGATGTCTATGCTATGGAATTTTGTAGGCTCCATAATCGTACATGTGACAATACACAATTGGACAAAATATATCGCGAACTGGAATACAATCCCTTGGAAGCCAAAGCATTTGCCAACTATTTGGGACGGAATTACGATTATCTCAAACAACGTGATCATAATAACAATAATATTGACAGCAACAACAACAACCACAAAAATAACAACATACCGCCACCACCAATACCACCAACCGCCATTGTTTTTGAGGGCGTCGGATTGACACCCAATATGATACGAACCATTCGTCAGAACTTGGGAACGAATCTCGATGCCATTACCTTGGAAGTGTCACAGGGAACCATATTACATCAGGGATCTACTGTTGTGAACAATGTAGCAATGAGATCACCATTGGCACTATACAAACAGTCACTGACACAGTCCAGTGGCAGCAGTAGCAATGTAAGACAAAAACAACAAGACGTTTACGATTGGGCACCCGCATTGACCGCTCACAATATTATTGTGTATTTGCAACACTTGTATGCACACTATCTGCGCAATCAATTATCAGCAGTATCAACAGCATCAGCATCGTGTTACAGTGAAATTCAGTACTGTTCCTCGAATCCGAAACCAATAGATCAGTACAAGTTATTGCATTTATCGCAGGATGTTTTGATGAACAAAACCATTTTAGATGCCGATTGTCATTTAAATACGGCACATCATGCCAATCATATGACAGCACATCCCAGCAAACCGTACAGGGTAGTATGTTTGGAACCAAATAATAATCATATTAAGAATGTACCATCACAACAACAACAACAACAATACGGACATTGTTTGGGTAAAATTATCATGGAAGCAACGACCAATATTGAATACGTGTCTTCGACAACGTTGGAAGATTTCATTCACAATAACGACAGCATCAGGAACCATTACGTCTTTGATATCATAAGTTGTGTCCACTGCTATGACACGTACATGTTCGCAAGCACTACTTCAGAATCGGTGGAGAAAACGACACACTTTTTGCAAGGAATACAACGACTTATAGTGTCGTCGTCGCCACCGAAACAACGACAACAAGAAGAAAGACATTCCGGAGAAGGAGGAGGAGGAGAAAGGGGAGGAGCATCTACACTGGTATTGCAAATTCCCATGACTTTTCTTTCTCACTTGGAAAAGATCATTACAGATCTTAATTTGTTCGAAAAGGCTTTTCAGGGTCCAGGAATATCATCTTCCGAAATCGTCGTTCATCTAAAGACGACGAAGAAGAAAACGACGCTACCGTCGTTGTAAGCCTGTTTTAGACATGGGAGAGATGGAGAGCCATTAAAAAAGCCTCCCTTTCAGCCAAAACAGTGTTTTTTTAAAGGGGAGGAAGTAGTAAAATGATTGCGAGATCCTCACTTTGTCGTTCTTTTACTTGTCACTACTCGAATTCTTTTACTTGTCACTACTCCCTCTTGTGTTGTTTTTGCTTTTGACGATACTACGAAAACCTCTCCTCGTCCGTATCTCATGTCCGCGTCGCATCCATATTCAATGTCGCTTGACCAACACAAGCCCGCGTCCAATGTCCCGCTCTGAATCCCGCGTCCCTTGTCATTTGTCATAGTTCCACGCAGCTTGTACAAGTCTGCGTCCCAGGTCGCTTCCCAGGTCCATGTCCCCTTCCAAGTATCCCACTCTCTGCGTTCACGTCGCTTGTTGAAAATCCGCGACCTATCATGTGTCGAAGTCCGCGTCAATGGTTCCATCCATGATCGCGTCCAAGTCTTTATTAATGTCCCAGTCCTTATCCATGTTCCTGTCAGGAGCGTCCAAATCCCGTGTCCGTACTTGAAACATAAGGATCATCACCAAAGTGCTTTAATATGTACTACTAGTAGGCTACAGCATAAGATACCATGAGTACTAAAATAAACAGAATATGCTGTTTTAAAATATTATGTTTAAAAAAATTCGTACTAGTAGGTGTTAGTAGGGACTCCGAATAGTACTCTACTAGCTTGTAGCTAGTCCTCTTAGTTTTCACAGGAGCAGACAAACCATTGTTACTTGATGCACAATCTTCCACGTGGAACCTTTGATTCAGATCACAAAAATTTAATGAACACCTAAAAAATTGAGAAGAAGAATACTAACACTGATGACACAGTGAACAGTGAACTCATATATTACAAAAAATAAACGAACACTACTAGTAGTGTGCGCCGATACAACAGCAGCAGCAACAACAACGACAACGACAACAATACGACATTTCTATATTGTAGTAGATTGGTAGTCGAGACAAGACTATTGATAAAAAAAAACGTGCGTGTGTAATTCTTTTGGAAGGATTGTTTTGCTTTGGTTTTATTACTCCTTACTTACTCCGTCACCCGTCACCAGCAGAAACATCTCTTCCATGTCAAAAAAAATCAACAGCAGCAGAAGCAAGAATAACGGCGACAGCGCTAATGATGACGATGATCATGATCGTGATATTTGCACGATAGAGACACCCTTTAAAACATTAAAAATCCTTGAAGATTTATCATCTTCGGACAACGACAACAATAAGGATGATGATGCTGCTGCTGCTGCTGCTGATTATGATGATGATAGTGGATTGGAAGATTCGATCGGTCGATTTGTTTGGCCTACAGCCGTCCCATTATTGCGATATTTGTTATCATCTGACAATACTCGTGAAAGTAATAATTGTATCACTTTCTCGTCACGACCAATGATTATTGTAGAACTGGGAGCTGGTTGTGGAGTGTTAGGAATGGGTCTTGCAGCAGCAGCAGCAGCAGCAGCAGCGAAAGCCAAAGCTGCAGACAAAAACAACTCGTTTGCACACGTCATATTGACAGATCATGACAGTGATTGGTTAGAACGTAACGTTTCTCTCAACATGGATGCACTTTCGGTGGATGATACAACAACTACAAAAACAACAACGACAGAAGTTGTTCGCCTGGATTGGAGAAATCAGCAAGATATAGAAAGAGTACAAACCATGATTGGAAAGTATGCGCGTTCTTTACGTAATACAACTGCTGCTACTTTTACAATATGTGAAGAGGAATATAGCAACAACAATAATAATAATGCTAGTAGTAGGGAAGAACAAGTATTATTATTGTTGATTGGGTCCGATATTTTGTACAATCATTCATCACACGAAATGTTGGCTTCAACGTTGTATCAACTGGTCCAACAACCACAACAACAACAACAACAAACACAGCATCATCATGATCGTTCGTACTACTACAATTGCAGGATTGTACTAGGTTTTCCAGATCGTGACAATCGTGATGAAGAACATTTTCTACCGATTTTACAGACATTCTTTGATAACGAAGAAAACATAGAAGTAGTAGTAAAACCTTCTCGGCCCATCGATGAGATGTATCAGAAAAGAAACAAAAAAGGGAAGGCAATGGATCTTCGTGTGATTGATTTTTGTGTATCATGATCATACTGTAGCTATTACTGGAGTATTATTTTATTTTATTGCTTCTGTACCCGTCTAGTCCTAGCTAATAGTAGTCTATTAGGTTTCCAATATGTTACTACTGTCACTGGTGGATAGCAAAAAACTACCCGACCATGAAAAAACACTAGAGCATTATATATTTTTTTTTTGGATAATACTACTATTATTAATGTTCTTATTATTATGTCGACTGGTACCAGGTAGACTAGACTATCACTAGCTAGACTATACTACTAGTATTTGCTTATTCTCTCTACTAGTCTACTAGCTAGACCACGGTACCAGGTACTGGAGACTTTATGCTGTTTCAGTATATAGAGACAGGGTTATGACTGTGTCCAACAATACATTACTCTATTATTATTTTTTACCTGGTACGAGTAGTTGTGAAGCATAGACTAGCTACTAGCTAAGTCCGCCGTGTAAAAATCCTACTGTCGTCTACACAAGATACCGCACTTTCCAAATACAGCAGTACTGTAGTAATCAAGGCATTGGCATATTAACTTGTTGCTAATCCTTGGTGGCGAAGTAAGGTCAAGTAGTCTCTGCTACTAGCTAGTAGTCTACATCATCAATATTATCGTCTGCCTACCTTAACATCCGCAACACGAAATAATAGTATTAATATAACTCATTTTCCATCATGGCTGCTGCTGCTACTGCTACTGCGTCAGCCCAATCAGCCCCAACATCATCATCATCGTCGTCGTCATTATCATCACCATCCAAATTATCGTCCCGAGATGACAATAATGATAAGGATGCATTGTTGTTGTTAACAATGAAGACGGACGGTGTACCACGTACCATGTCGGAAGCATTGGATATGCCAGATCCGACGTCTAGTTTGTTAGCATTATCGAATGCATCACGTGTGAAAGCCCAAACCTTAAGTACTGAATTGACCAAACAATTGACGGAATTTGTTTTGACAGTACCTGATATACTAGTCCAGGCAGCAGCAGCAGCAGCAGCAACGTCAACAACGAGAACGTCAACGTTGGCACAGAATCCCGTAACAGATGCGACTGCCAGTGCTGATTCTATATTGAATTCGTTAACAAAGATCGCTTCTGGTGGTAGTCAGGCATCCTTAGAAATTCGTAAATTGGAAACAGAAAAAGCCGAATTGGAATTGCATTTTCGTGACGTTGAAACAGCATTAGCCTTGCGACACAGCTGTGATGATGCCACCACAGCCATACCGTCCCAAAATTATGATGTAGCAGCATCGGCTATACAACAATATTTGCAGTTGCGTGACTCCACAAATAATAATCGTCGGTGTCGGATCAATCAGCGTGCGACAGCCTATGCTGGTGAATATACGATCCAACAACTGGAACAGCATTACACCGTATTACAGCAACTGTTGCAAGAACAATACGAAAAAGCTGTTCAGACGGGTGATTTACAAAAACTCAGTCAATTGACACCACTCCTTCCTAAAGTACACATGGAACAACAGGCGGTAAGTTTGTACGTTAAATACTTACAGGGAATGACAAATGCGGAATTTACCAAAGCCATTCAAACAGCATCCAACAACAACAACAACAGCAACAGCGGCAACAGCAGCAAACAGAATGCACCACCACCCTTTACGCTAATGGCACGGGTGTACAATGCGGCTGTGAATGTCGTCCGGCATCATTTACCAATGGTAGCACATTGTCTGTACAAGGCACAGGGCGATGCAGCCATCGTACAGCTGGTACACGTCCAAGTCGAACAACACGTGCTGCCACTGTTTACAAAATATATTGAAACCCGTGAATTACCACTGGTAGCACAATCGGCCAATACGATATATCAAATCTTGGAAGAACGGTACAGTGGTAGAACAACAACAAGTAGTAGTGCTGGTGGAAGTGGATTATTAATGGGTGGTGTAGGTACGGGTGGTGGTGGTGCCGGTACAGATGGTGATTATGGTAGTGGAAGCGGTGGTGGTGGTGGTGGTGGTATGGCACATGACTCGGATTTGGATGATTGTGGATTTGCCGAACAGGTTGGAACATTGGCAGATGTCGATGCAGCCATGGAAGAAGCAGCCCTGTGTTTGCAACACGCCGAATCGTATACAAGATTTATGAATCATTCCTGCAATGAAATCAATAAGGCACGAAAATTACGATTCGATGCCGAACAGGAAGCCAAACGCATCGAACGGGAACGAGAAGAATGGGCCACTGGCATGACATCATCATCGTCAGCTTCTACGACGACATCATCTTCGGATCGCAAACAAGACGACGATGCAGACGAAGATCGTGACGTGGTTTATGAAGCGTTGGAAATATTACCTCCTCGAACACAATTGCAAGAAGTTGTAGCAGAAGTTGGTGGATATTACTCCGGCATTGAACGATGCCTGTTGTTGGCTTCTATGCAACGGGCCTTTGTCACACCCGATACACATCCCCGTTACCTAAGTCCCTTGGGCATCAAGGGACAGTCATCCAACCAGGTAGCAAGTCGGGCCTTTCAAACGTCCTTGGTAGAAACTTGTCTCTATGCGGCTCGACGCTCCACACAGCGAGCCTTTGCAACGGGACATACCGGAACTGCCTCAGCCATGGCCAATTTTGCCTCGGATGCTCTTGGTGGTGTTCTCATGACGGTCATGTCACAACGTGTGGAAGAATTGGGTGTGCATGCACTCAAACCTGGTGAAGGACTACTGGTAGGATCGGGTGGACTGTTTTCCAACATTCATCGACACGCCACCGCCGGAGCGGCACACGTAACATCGTCCAAACACAAACACCATCACCATCCGTTCGAAGAAGAAGCACGACGACGCGAAACTCAAATGGATATTGCCAAGGCATGTGCGACCTTTAACGACTTGGAAATTGCTATTAATCATACCAAACAGCTCGAATCACTATTGAGCGATTCGATCGACAAGGGATTCCCCGCTGGTCACGATACCGAACAATTGCGCATGTGTGTCAAGTCCTTAGGTCCCGTCGCAGAAGGCTTTCAACTGGCGTCGAATGATTCTATCGAATCTTTGGTAGCGGTTTTGCAATCTCGCATCCGCAACATTGTCGGACAAGTCGTCGGGCCCGAAGGCAGTGGAGCCGTGTCGGCCAACTTTATGGGCAGTATGGCAGGTGGTAAAGGTGGAGATCACGCATCCGTTAAGATGAATTACGATTTGGACGACGATGCGTATCAAATGCTGCAGTTGATTGAAGGATTTATTGGAAGATTGTGTACCTTGCTAGACGAGTTGATCGGACCGTTGCAAATGTACTTGACGCCACGTTTGTGGGATGCCCTACTGTTGGGTGTTTTGGGTGCTACCTGCAAACGATTGGAAACGTCGTTACGAAAGGTAAGTTTTTGTGTATGATTAGATCATGTAATTCATTTTTTCGGGATCACTCAATTGGTATTTTCACTTTTTTTCTATTTTCGTTGCGCAGTGCCACTTTACTGTCTTGGGTGCCATTTGTCTGGACTCGGATATGCGCGATCTTTTGAGTTACGCCAAAGAGAAGTTAGATTCGCCCGAACTCAAGTCGAACATGGCTTTGTACCGAGCCTGTATTCCTTTGGCTCGGCTCTTGCAGATCTCTCGACTAGTGAACGTGGACGACTTGGAGGATGTGGTGGACCTTATTTCTTCTTCCAAACGCAAGGGAAATTGGGATCTGAAATTGGATGATGCCAAGGTATTTTTGAGTTTGCGAAGAGAATTTGATTCTGAAAAGGTGAACGAGCTGTTGAGGATTGATGATGACTGATGAATGCATTGCATTTGCCTTGTTGAAAACGTGAATGTCTTTAGTATATGTATGTGTTAAGATTGATTTATCCACTGGACACTGGAGGCTGAACACCGTTTGACTTTACAAGTTTACAATCCTGTTGTACTGTGGATCTGTCTGCGTGAAATGCGCTTTCAAAATCTCCTTAGCAACGCAAGAAATAGGGGAATACCAATTCTGTTTGCTTGATCTCTTTTTCTCAGCAAACCTACTCGTAGAAAACGATGACATTTTCATCTTCATGGATGTTCGGTTCCTTTCCAAGCAGAGTCAAGAGATCGTAGGAAATACGGTTGTGGATTATATCGCAGTTCTTTTAGGAGACCTGTAGATTCGTCCCAACAAAGGTATTCGGTGATATCCCATCCTTCTCCACGTCGGAAAGAAAAATCAGAATATTACGCAAAAATACCTTCAGACTTCAGACTAGACTACTACTAGAGACTAGAGACTTCGAGCTGTACTGGTAGGTCTACCGTTTTTGCTTTGCGGTTAGAGTTAGGTCTCTTCGCCTTGATTATTCCTGCGCCCCCCCCTTCCCCCGAAATATCGGAGGGTTTTTATGGGCAGTCATGGATCTATTACCTACCATACCTGGTACAGTACCAGGTACCTGGTAGTACGAACCAGCAAACAAGAATACCAGGTAATAGACTAGACTACCACAAGTAGACTACTACCATACCTCTCCTTAGCTAGGAATAAAAAATAATACTCTTACCAGTAAGTAGACTAGAGTAAGGCTGACAGTTAACGTTGGCTGACTGTTACCATTTAAGGGATTCTGGATTTTCACTAGTACTTATACAGTAAAACTTGATTAGTTTTTACCATGTTAACTACTGTTAGTCACCATGTTAATTATCCCCAATCACTAAGAGACAAGGGACTGAATCAGTCATTTAACGTTTACTAGTGATTTCACTGTA
>Ga0210036_1003850_pt1 | contig 14392 bp, 14 predicted proteins | sample CryGeymeta201515_FD_185469 | JGI IMG/M metagenome (GOLD analysis project Ga0210036, IMG submission 185469) | Groundwater microbial communities from Crystal Geyser aquifers in Utah, USA - Crystal Geyser metaG 2015-15 (SPAdes) (version 2) | ecosystem: Environmental > Aquatic > Deep subsurface >...
CTTTTATTTACCCAAGTTTTTATTTGATTTTAGCCATGAAATTATTGAATTTTTAAAATATAAAAAACCAAGTACACTTGATCTTTGTTACTTTGATAAATAAATGGTGGCTATTAAAAGCCATACAAGCATTGTTAATTTAAGACATGGAATAATGTTATTGTAACAAAGCTCAATGGCCTTAGCCAAAGCTTATGCTAACTAAAACCAATTTAAGTCAATTGGTCTGTAGTAGACCCTCTTTGCTTTAGTGTAAGTACATAACAGAAATATATTTAGACATAATTTGGGCTTTAGACGCAGTTGGGTGGATAGAGTTCTGGTGGCAGAATAATGATATCATTGTCCATCATCTTCTTGTGCTTCCTACTCTTTACTTTTAAAATAGCATAGGGATCATCTTCATCAAAACAACAAAAGCAACAATCCATTATATTGATAGCAGGTTTGCTGGCTCCACCACTGATTTCAATTCCCTCTGGATTCCAGCAGCAGTCAGTGCAAAGATGATAACAATATGGTAGTATCATTCCTCCTGGTGTTGATGGTGTTGTAGTCTTTCTACTGCCGTCGCATCTGCTCTTGTCCTCCTCACTAGTAGTACTAATAGTCCTATTTTGTCTTGTTGCTATTTGATTAGTATCATCTACTCCTCCTGCTGTTAGAGGAGGTAGTGTAGTGATAGTAGAAAGAGGAGAAGTCATGTTGAGTTTTGTTTTTATTTGTTTTGTTGGTGGTGGGTGAAGAAAAATAATGAATTACTACTAGTACCAAGAACTACTTTTGTTTTGTGTTTGCCGTGAAGAAAATTCAAATCCTGGTGCATTTTTTGTTTAGAAATTCTCTTACCTGCATAAAATTGTTTTATGCTGGTAAATACATTTTATTCCATTTAACTTTTACTGAAAAAAAAAGGTTTTATGTACATAAACATAATTTACCAAGGTAAAAGATTTTTTGTGAAAAAGTTAGGCTGGCAAAAGTGGTGAAGTCCATTAGCTGCTCTGTTATTCACGAGTAGTAGTCCCTATTATTATCGACTCAAATTCTCAATGAGTCCTGGATAAAAAGGGACCGACGAAGAACTTTGTGAGATGTTGATACGGAAAGTTGAAAGTGACAACAAACAACAACATCAGCGAATGATGAGGGCTGAGCGTAGCCTATGACTCTACTCGCAACGCACTCTTAGCTAAAAGTATTTATCAACTGTCCAACCCAGATCTGCACTACTTTATTATAGAGCTGTTAGCCAGTGACAGAAGTCAAAGCTTGCTCATCATTTTTGGAAAATCTCCCATTATAACCTCCAAAAAATTGTAAGGTCTTTTATTATCTACAATGTCACAACAACCGCCGTCGCCGCCACCACCACCACCTCATCATAACATCAATCCCGACAATAGCAACACCTATAAGAGCAGGCCTCCACGGTATCCCATGTACGTTCCCACCAGTCCAACTTCTATTGATTCTCCTTCGCCTCTCAATGGTCCGTCGATGAAGGGACCAAACTCCCCAACCCCACCACCACCTTCCATGGAAGAATTTATGAACAAGGACGATCAAGCCGAACGGGGTCTTTTACAGAGCATGGAAGACCGCCGATCCACTTCCCTACAGAGTGGAGGGGATGCATGGCAGTCGAGCGTAGTGGGAGAACGTCCGCCCTTGGGCGGGGCTGTACCCATGGATCGTTTGATGATGGCAACGACGACCCCACCTATTGCTGTTTCGACGGGAAATACCAATAGTTCTGTGAAACAGCACCATCGTCGCAGACGATCAACATCGTCACAGTCCGTAGCCAGCAGTTCCAAAGGCAGTACTCGAACAGGTGGAAGCAGTCAGCATTCGGCATCAAAATTAGCGGACATTGCGCGACGAATGCGCCAAAAAACACACCAACTACAACAACAACAAGCATCCCTTGCGGCTAATGCCAGTGATGCATCCAATGCAACATCAGTAGGTATGGCTTCGGATATTACTGCTGCGTCGACACACCGTCGGGCTCCTAGTCGAGCACATGCTATGCTGGACATTATTCAAGAACAACCAGATCATGAATCATCCGATATATTTGATCGCGTGGGAGGAGGAGGAGGTAATGGGGGTGGTGATACGACTGTCGACCAGCACGAAGACACCAATACATCAACGACCGAGCTATTGAATCAAACCACGACGCATGCCGATCATTTGTTGGTGGGTGCCATGCAAGTGGAAGAATTATTTGACGATGGAACGCATTCTTTAATACCACCACCTATTGTCGTGGAAACCATTGATGAAGCGGCGGAAGGCGTCGAAGAAGAATTTCCCGTAGGCAATCAAGCTCAGAACGTTGACGAGAATAATCAAGATTATGAATTAATGGGGGAAACTGTACCTCTGACATCTACCGCTTCCTTTTACAGTCAGTACACAACTTCATTGAATGGTGGCCCACACGATGACAAAAATAATGCACCATTGGAAGATGATTTTACAAATCTCAAGCGCAACAACAGCACCGCCTCGAGCGTTCAGTTTAGTACAGGAAAAATATCACGATCGGCACGAATTTTGCGGGCCAAGCAGGTTCGCCAAAGGGCACAGAACATCAAAAAACAGTCCTCGTTTTGGACGATGCCCTTCGTCTGGGTTCGGCGCCAAAAGCATCCCCTCACATTGTTTCAAGACTTGGTGCACTTTGTGTGGTTTCAAACTTATCTCTTGAGCATGGCCCTTCCGTGCGCCATTTCGAGTTCGGTGCTCTTTTACGGCTGCGGTAACCCATCGTGGTCTTTTCTACCCGGACATGCCTCGATCGCGTGGTGGTTCATGTTTTTTGGTCGACAAACGGTGCTTTACGAAGGAGCTCGTCTTTGTCAGTGGTTTCTGATTGACAAGGTTGTGCTGGGAACGCGCATTGCGGTCCAATGTTTAGGACCGCTCTTGACACTCTGCTTCATTCAAGCCCGTGGTTGGCCCTTTTGCGTTTCTGCGTGGGGCTTCTTGGATCTCTTGCTGTTAGAAGGTAGTTCTAGTTTGGCCCAACACTGGTTCTGGTTCAGTGGTTTGTTCATGTACAATCAAATGAATAGTGGGAGTTACATTTTGAATTCCGATACGTACGAGCGAATCTTGTTCAGCATGCTGGTGGCAGGCGCTGCCACGGCCGTAAAACGAACCGCTGTGGCCATGTACTTTGGACGTAGAACCTTTGCGGAGTTCAAGCCTCGATTGGAAAAATTGCTTAAAGAGGTGGTGCTGGTTTCAGAATTGGCAGCTCTGGCCGAGGAAGCCGAAATTGCGGCTTCGGAAGAGCAGGCTGAAGTCATCAACAGCAATCGAGCGCAAAATCTCAACAATAACAACAAACCTACGGTGAAAATTCTAGGTGATGTTAGTTGGAATAATCCCCATAAGAAACGAGATTCAGTTGGTATCAAGACGACGGCAGGTCCCAACAGAAATGATAGTGATTCGGAAGATGACGAGGAAGAGGATCGGGACGATGACAGTGAGAATAGCGAAATAACAACTCAGCATGATATTCTGCCCGAGAACCAAGGCATCGGATCTCATCGCGAAACTATGGCATCTGCTCTCGAGGGGATGCTAGAACACTGGGAAGAGCCCATTAACAAGGGCGACAAATCCTTCAACGCTAGTATTAGTGACATTCTTCGCTTTCGTCGGGCACTATCCTTTATGGACGACGATTTGATGTTTGGCGAGGCCTTCGGACCCGCCTCGACACGAGAACAAGTTTTACTTTCAGCACAGAGCGTCTACCGAAGACTGCTGATGCTTACCCCCGGCAGAGTGAAAGTCTCATGCGAATTTTATGAAATGTTGGCATTGGATGACGACAATAGAGTCAACCGGAAGAAGCTCAAGGCATTACGTAGACTGTTTCGACCAGACGCCAAGAATACAATACCATTGCTGGCCTTTGTACAAAGTTGCGATGCCTTGTACAAGAAGCTTCGTTACTTTCGGGCGAATGTCGGAAATGCTTCTGTCATTGACCATGCACTGGAATCAATTGTGGATGGCGCTTTCAGCTTTGTCTTGGCTTTGGCCCTGCTTTCGGTTATGAGGATTAACCCGTGGCCACTGCTAGTGTCCTTGTCAACGTTACTGGTTTCGATTTCATTTGCGGTGGGTACCAGTGCCGCCAAGTGGTTTGAGGGTAAGATGATGACCTTGTTGGTTTGAATCTCTGTTATGCTGTGGTGTATTTTCTGAAATGACCGACTCTCCCTTTGCTTCGTTCCTTAGGCATGCTACTCGTTGCCGCCAGACGGCCATACGATCTTGGTGACAGAATCTACATGACAGATCCCAATCTGGTGATAAGCGATGGGCTGTGGTATTGCTGGTTCGTGGAAGGTAAGCTTTACTGTTAAATTCATAAAACAACGATATTATATTTATATACCTGGGCCTTCTCAACGAATCTCTGTCAGACATTACTCTTTTTCATACTACTGTTCGATATGCGGGCACCAACGAAGTTGCCACCATCAATAATGGTAGTATTGCGAACATGCGAATTATTAATGGCGCTCGAAGCCAGAATTCATTTGTATGGTTCCAGTTTGCTTTCCGACCCACTCTCATGGATGATGGTAACATGGACAAAATCAAGGCGGCGCTAGAGCAATATGCACGAGACAATCCCCGCAACTGGCACAGTTTTGGGTACTTTCGTGTCGATGAAGTCCACCCCGATATAGAAAAGCTAGTTGTCACCGTCGGTATGCAGCATCGCAGTGCTTGGCAGGATCTGGTAAGAATACTTGAGGCCAAGGCAGCTATCATGTGCTGGCTCATGGAGTATTGTCGCAAAATGGGTGTCCTCTATGACCAATTGCCCCAACGCGAGCTCATGTACTATGCCGGTAATCTCAAGGACGGCGGCGTCCAGAAGCATCGGTTTGAACTTCACAATCCTAACAACATTGTGCAAGGTGGCTTTAACAACCTGGGCCCCACTCATGTGCCACAAGGTAGCTTTAACAGTGTGATACACACAGCGCAGCGAAGGGAACAATACGATAAAGCGAAAGATGCACCCCTTTCACCTGTTGACGTTTCCACGGCACCGATCGATTCATATTTTTTGCAGCAACTGAAGCAATCGCATGGAAGCCAACAAGGTAGTCTCCAAAATATGAAATAGTGAACGCTCTTTCCTGTAAGTTGCGAGGTCGTCCTAGACTATGGTCGCGACTGTTGGTAAATGTAGCAGCCGATCAATATCGCTACTATCCCTCCCGAGACGTGGGCGTGATGAGATATTTCTTCAAAAGATTTATCTTCGATTGGCCTTCTCGTGACGTCCATTACTTGGTTCCAAATGCACACAAACGCCACCAAGTAAATCGATAATGGAACTTTCTCCTGAGATGGCGTTGTGTTGACAATACAACCCAGTAATAAGCAGGCAATGACAACACCTGATGCTCCTAGCTGATAGGTCCCCTCAGTTCCGACAGCCAGATGCGTAAATGCTGAGCAAACATCTACCAAGACGATTATTCTGAGCATCATTTTAGATCCCACTTTTTGTTCGATCGATGGTCCAATCAACAAAAGATAAACCATGTTAACTTGTAAATGTTTCCAGTTGGAGTGGACCAGAATATGACTTACAAGGTTGACGTAAGAACAGGGCGTATTCCAAACATTTTCTTGAAATCGATCATGAATGGCTAATTCTTCGGCTAAGCCAGGTACAAAGGTAGCCGATAGCAGATACAACATAATACACGTTCCGACAAAACTATACACGACAGGTGCATCCATCATAATAATCTTGAGAAGGGTATCCTTTTTCTCGCTCCATGTTCCCGTTTGTTCTTGATGGTGGTCGTGCAGTTTTCTCATCATCCTATCCTACCATTAGAAGCTGAGGCGGAGTTAAAAAGTTAAAAGTAAAATTGCAGTTCGAGATAAGAGATGGAAATTTGGATATATACACATACACATGTAAATGTAGATTTAAGCTCTTCATACAGAAAGAGTCACCTCAAGTTCCAAAGGCATACTAGAAGAACAGATACCAATAGAGGAGAGTGTTTTGCCGTTGAGAGTTAACTTCTTGACTGGACTGGACTGGCTTCGTTTTGACAGGGAGAGTGTGTGTGTGTCTGTTGATGTTTTTGAAAATTGATGTTTCGGATTCAAATTTTCAGCATTGATTGAAGCAAGTGTGCATCAAAGTTACCACAGCTACTACCATACCGTAGTGCAATCATCTTCTTTTCTTTCTATGATAAGCATGGCTCAGTGTCATTGCAAAAGATACACACACAAGACCCATTCGAGTGTTTACTCTATTATTGACTGCATTAATTTTCGTTTGTTCCTTCCGTGAAACACGAAACGATAACAACAAGAGGTGTCTTGTTGTATGCCCATTCCGCTGCTCTGCCTCTTGCCTCCAACAATATGAAAACATAATAATGTTGTGTTATTTCTTGAATCTACTATAACGTCGCTGTAACCTTTTTCCACTCTACCGGAAAAATACACAACAATGAGCGCATCTACTACTACTGCTAGTGCTACTACTAGTAGAGGCAATCACTTCTCTAGTATAGTTTTAGTGGCGGTGGTATCAACTGGTGTATCTATCGCCACCCTTTATTACTTTTACCAACAAATGAGTAGTAGTAGTAGTAGTGGTGGTGGTGGTGGTAGTAGTAGTAGTAGTACTTATTATCAACAACAGCCAGCATCTGATACCAAGGCGGGAACGAAGAAAGTTGACAGTGACAAGCGACGAAGCAGTACGAATATTTTATCCATTGAGTCCGTCTCATTATCATTGCCAGATGATGATGAGGAGGAGGAGGACGATGTAGACGGCAACAACGTTAACATCAGTAAGAACAACTGTGCAGGAAGCACCAGGAGTAGCAGCAACAGTGCACAAGAAGTAATCATCAAAACATGCGATGGTATGGCCATTGAAGGTACAATGATTGCTTCTTCTACTTCTGCTGTTTCTGGCGCATCATCCAGCAAGGATGATGTGGCAGCAGCAGCTTTTCGGGACAGTCAAAGCCAGTTGGACGTAGTTACAGCTACAGTGGCGAGAAATGCTATTTGTCTCGTTGTAGACAATGAACCAACTATGGTGACATTTGTCGCAAAACAAGACGAAACAGCAGAACCTGTACATGGCTACACGAATTTTGCAAGCAAGGAGGACGAATCACCTACTTGTCTTGCATCGGACAATGTTTCGACGACTGCGGACGGTCAACGCCAACAAGCACAAGTACCAGTATCATCATCATCGCGACAAATTCCGACTTCTAGTAGAGGGACCATTGTAGGTTTGAATACCAGTGACAAAGCAAAATCAATTCGAACACTCATTAGTGAACGCCGTCACACTCGAGATTGGAGTGGTTCGGAAGCTGTTATTATGATTTCAACCGAAGATATGGCCATGGTAGCAGACTTGATGCATCTGATGCACTCGGAAGATGATGCAGAATTTTTTGATTGTGATGACGACGAAAATGATAGCTACAACAACAAGACCAACAACAGACGAAAATTATTGAAAAAGAAAAAGCAACAAAATAATCAGGTTTTGGGCAGCAAACCTGCTGCTATGAAACGTCTTGTCGAATGAATGTGTTGTTGCTGCTGCTGCTGCTGCTGCTGCTGCTACCTTTTGTTATCACACTGAACACAATCCTCATGCTATCTCAAACATTTAAAAAGGCAGAGTCCGAAATGAATTCTGAACATATATCAATAGCTAGAGTGTACTACTAGAAACGACTGCACTCTGAACTCTAAAAAAATGATCTGTAATTCTTCTAACATTCATAAATTGACGGGTTCTAATATTATTAAATTGACGGGTTTATATTGTTATTGTTATGACCACGAGAGTGCATCGTGTTTGGTTCGTGCTTGATTTTCGTTGCCAATACTAGTCTGCTACAGTAGTAGTAAAGGCACACAGCAGACCTACAGTACAGTGTAATCGGATTTGGCATTTCAGGTTTTCATCGAAACCTGTATATTCAACGTTCAGACCAGTGTTTCTTTGTGATAGAGCTAGTGCGCCATTTCTTGTATTGCTGCTGTCGGTTGTCGTGCTATTGCTGATTGTCAAAAAAGTTGAGTTGCTCAAGGTGTCCATTACGGTTTGAATTTTTTTAGAATGAACGCTCCTTCTCATGGCACGGTAACTGAAAGGATGCACCCCAATACCGGTGCAACATACGTGTGTAACAATGATATGATTGGTCCTGCGAACATCGTCACAAACAACAACGACGCACGTGTCTCGTCGTCTGGTAACTCTCCACTCGAGAGACGTACACCAACTCTTCGAAGTCGGGCAATGGGAATTGTAACAACAGCGAATGCATACATTCATAAGCACGACTTGAAGCCACCGCCGACAATAACTGTTCTTTGGGACGACCTGTACCATGAAGAAATCGAAAAACAGGTGGATGAACGAAGTGGTGGTGGTGGTGGTGATGATGATGATGATGACAGCACGAGCACGGACCTCTCCGTCATTTCTTTGGGCTCAGAAACTCGCAGTTGGACGTCTGTGAACATGACAAGAAGGACTCCAACAGCAAACCAACGCACGATGGACGACAGTTTTCATACCGGTTCTGGTTCGGTTGCGGCTGATGAGGCTTTTTTCGTGGTACCCACTAACGAGAAGCGAATTTATGATACACCGAGTTTGCGTCAACCTCTTCCACCAATCATACCACCTGAACCAATTATCAAAAGGAACGACAGAAGAATAAGTGTATGTGACCCTGACGCAAAAAGCAGAACGACGACACAGTCTTCGAAATCAAACTTACTACTGCTTGAGCAGCACTTGTCGTCTCAACTACTAATAGTAGCGCTTCCGGCTACACCGTTGGACCAAGAAGTAGTACAATTATTGGCCAACAAAATATACCGAAAACAGTCATTGCAGTTCCTTCCGCAAGCCGTTGTCGCCACTTTATCGACCTTTGTTCCTGCGTACTTTCGTCGAAAGTATTACAGGTTCAAAAATAACAGGCGCAGCATCGATCAACGTGCAAAGCCAGGGTTGGAAGTTGAGTTGTCCGAAAAATCGAGGCTCGTAGATCGAGTAGAAGCACAACACAACACAATCCCGGAAATGATGAAGCTAACAAATTGCTAGTAGGCTAGCTTCTAGCAACGTGCAGCTGCTACCATACGAAAGGTAGTACGAACTATGCGAACTACATTGTGCGCGGTCGACCTCTGACAGCTCCATGATTCTGCTAAAACAGGTTATCTGTAGCGACTCCTTTCCTTTCCCTCGTTATACTTATTATTTGACTTGTTGTATCAAGTCATCGTGACGGTCTTTTAACTCTTGCATCACCTCCTGGTATTCGGGATGCTTTCGCAGATCGTTCATTTCCAATGGATCTTCCGTTAAGTTGAAAAGCTGTGAATAATGAAATTGTGGCCAATGAATGTACTTCAAATCTTTTCTCACGACAGCGCTCGACATTGGCATGGACGTCGTCATATCTAATGGGAACTCGTAAAAAAACTCCGTCCTCCAAGGATTATTTTCCAGACGACGACTGTTGCTGCTGCTTGTTGTTGTTGTTACTGTTGCCTCTGTAGATTCGGCCGTACTACTGCCATCAACAGCATGTTTCTCGTCCGCGGTTGGTAGGTACAGATCGGCTATGTTACGGCCTTGTGACTGGATTGGTGGTGCCAAACCAGCTGCGTCTAATATGGTCGCCTGTAGATCAATATTCAGAGTAAGAGCATCGTTCAGCGTACCATGTAAGGCTTTCGGCATTCGGGGGTCGCGAATGATGAGTGGAACACGAATGCTTTCCTGGTAGGGGTACCATTTGCCAGCGAGTCCGTGTTCTCCTAAAAACATGCCGTTGTCGGTAGTAAATATGATCAACGTTTCGTTCAGAATACCCTGTGCTTCTAATTCTTGAACAATATCCCGACACGCCTCATCGACTTCGGTTACCAAGGAATAATAATTCTTCATGGCCATTTGGTACTGTACATCGGTTTCAAATCGTTCTTCCCATCGCGATCGTCCCGCCCGCTCCGCCCTGTGAAAGAACCGAGGTAGTTTGCTGTACATGAGAGATTCATTGTAGGGTCGAGGAATGGTTGCATTGTCGTAATACAGTTCTCTTGTACGATTTTGGGGAAACCATTGTCCACCCGGGGCAAAGGAATTGCCAATGGCCTTGGGGGCTGTGGATGTGTTTGTGTTGGATGAGATGGAATAATTTGGAGAGTGAGGAAAAAAGAACAAGTATCGATGCACACAGTTGCTGGCACTATAATTAGATCTCCGATAGGTTTGGAGCATGAATTTGTGTCTTTGTCGTCATTACGTGGCACTTACGATAAAAAGCAGCCGTCATGGCAAAAGGTCGATCTTTCGGACGCTTTTCCAAAAATCGCTTGACTTCTTGGTAGGTTTTGGCAGCTGCTGAAATAGTAGTTGGACCACCTTGACCGTTTCGATCCCGATGATTAGGATAGGAGTGCCTGCCCTCAAAAATGTTCGTATAATCAAACAACGATTCCACGGTACGATTGGGATTCGCGTACTGCCATTTTCCAATATGTGCCGTAAAGTAGTTTGCGTGTTGTTGCAATAGAGCAGGCCAACTAGTATTGTACCACGTTTTGTAAAATTTCGGAGTTTTTAGGCGGTAGCTGTGATGACGACTTGCGTACTGTCCCGTAAAGAACGTCGCCCGAGACACCCAACAGATGGACGTTGTTACCATGTTGTGCGTAAAGCGGATACCATCTTGGGCCAATCGATTGAGAAAGGGAGTCCGAACGACTGGTGCAACGCCACCGAGAGTATCGTGACGCCAGTCGTCTGGATACAAAATCAAAACATTGAGTGGTTTCTTTTTCCTTGCTGTTGCTGTTGCTGTTGCTTCTGGTGGTGATGTTTCCTTCTGTGGTTGCAGTAGTAGTTGGAGGCCAGTGGTGGTCTCGCTGTGAACGTTTTTGTGGACATTGCTGTCGCTGTCAATGTCATCTGTCTCTAAAAAAGCTCTCCGCTCCGTCTGTTGTGGACTGTCGTGATAGTAGCTGGTGAAAGCTCTCGCCGTTGCATCATTCCAAAAGGAAACTTTCGACGATCCCTCAAGCTGAAATACGGCAACACTTAGGACTAGAAATACAACGCCTAGTCTCAAGATAGCATGATAATGTCGATAGACGTGATTGTTTCTAGAGTTTCTGGTGCTGTCACCTGTGGATCGCTTCGGCATGGTCCACCCTTGTTGTTGCTGTTTTCTGTAAAACAGTAGTCTAGTAGTATCTACTACTACTAGCAGAGTGAAGCAGAAAAAATACGGTAATTCAAAAAAAAAGATTTGAAGCCGTTGGGAGGTAGAAAACCGTAACTCTAATAACAGGTGAAGCCATGGAGGTACTATCTCTGCTCTACTCTACTACTATCGTAGTAGCTAGTAGCAGGTCAACAGTGTTGCTACGACGGACACGATGCGTGCTGGTCAAGGCGCCAGACAAACTCCTACTAGCGGGGGGATACCAAAATTGTGGACGCTCAGATCTGGCTCTTACTATTGGATTGGAGAGATACAGTCTTCAAACGAAGACTGTGGAGCAACGTACGCACCAGCAGGCTAGTAGCCAGGCCAACAAACTGCTGGTAGGTAGCATTCCAGTTTTCTAAAAAGTTAGAAAAGTTACTATTCCTAATAACAAGATTTACATGATCAGCTCCTCCTTCGTTGACAAGATTGTTTCAACTTGAGCTTCCCGCCAGACGTAGTTCGTCTCATCCTCGCTGTCGAATCCATCCAACAGTGCAATGTGCTCGGCACGACGCTGCGCCATAATGGCCTTGTTGCGGGCCACAATTTCTCGAAACTTGGCGCGTTCCAGTCGCTTGCCCTTGGTTTCTTCCAGGTACAACTTGCGCTGGCGTTCCTTGTCGGCCTTTTCGAACTGCTTTTCGTACTTCTTGAGATTTTGCTTGACATCTTCAACCTGCTGCTTGTCCAGCAGCGTCTCTCGTGGTCGCCACAAAAATTGGTAAAAAGCTTCGTACGATTTTTGAAACAGTTGTTTGCCCTGAAAGCTCCACAAAATGTAACCATTGTCCATGGCGAACTTAAAGTGTCCACCTTCCAAAGGTTGGCTGACCATGGTAGCTACAGTACGTCCAGCAGGATCCCAAGCAACATGGTTGGCACGGTAATGCTCCTTGATGACCAAGCTCTTCTCGTCGACATTGTAGAATTCTAATGTACCCGAAGCCGCATCTCCCAGACTGGCCAGAATAATATTGGATCCAGCTGGACTCCAGAAGATTCCCGTACATTGTCGCCCTTCCAGCGTCTCAACTTTGTGTAGCTCGGCATGCTTTTCGGGCAACTTGCTTGTCATTTTACCCTTCTTACCCTTGATTGTAATGGCTTCACCTTGTTTCATCATGTCGTAAAAGGAAACATCCACCTTTGTCGAGGACGTATTCTCGGCATGAATCATGGCGAATCGAGACCCTCGTGGTTCGAAGGCTAGAGCCATGACAGCATCCTTCATATCTAACATTTCCACAGGAATGCCCTGTTCGTTGACCCGAAAGAGTTCAATATTGTTGTAAAGTGTCTTTTTAGACTTTGTATGTCTGGTGACCTTGACGGCCAGGTACTCTCCTTGATCTTGCCAAACCATGTTGGCCCGTGTGACATTAAAAAGATTTTTTTGACGAAGCTTCTTTCTAGAAGGAATTTGGATAAGATCCACGTGAGCTGGAGCATTGTTTCGTTCAGGTGCCTGTCGTTAAAAGATGGTGTAGTAAAGGGGTGGAGCGTGGTTAGAAAATTTGCTACTTTGAAGAGCGGCACCCCACGGATGGCGTACAGAGTAGTCCACAACGCAACATAGACTGACTTACCCAGTACGCAATGATATTGTCTTTTGGGGACCACTGAAATTCGCAAATATCGGCCGCCAGTAGCGACTTTTTCTCCAATAACTTCATGGAAGGCGTTTCAAAGATGCTAATGAGTCCATTTCCCATACGCGCAATGTACTTGTCATCATGCGACCACATAAAGGGTGGTGGAGGTCCATCTGTGGGAAAGTTGTCTGGAAACAACGCAAAGGTTCGCAGCAGTTGTCCCGTGGCAATGTTGTAAATTTTAATGGCAGCTGGATCATCCTTGCGTTCATTGTTGGTCAAGAGATAATTCTCTTGGGGACTGAACAGCACCAGCTTAACATCGGGTGCGACAAAGCGTCCCGTCTTTTCGTAATCCTTGCCCGACCACAAAATCACTCCCTTGCTCGGTACCAGTGTAGCCAAGTAGGATCCCTTGGGCGACCAGTGACAGTAATATTCGCACCAGGCTACACCCGCTTCCTTTTCACGAGATCCATCGTAATCCAAAATTGGATCATTCTGGCCATCCGACCAGTACACTTCGGTTTCACGTCCCTGTCGGATAACGTATTCGTCGCGCTGATTGGGATCTTCGAGCCAACTGGTAGCATTGGGTTTTTCGACAAAGTCGGGCATGGAGGGTTCTTCGTAGGCTTCGGCTTTGATCTTGCTCAATTCTACAGCACGCTGGTACAGACACACACTGAGAGCGTGATTCTTATCAAACTTGTACCCCTCCAAAACTTCCACTGCATTCTTGGCTTCGTCGGGTGATTCGTACTCGACAAAACAAAAACCGAGCGTCGAATCCTTGTCGGCATCATACGGCATGTGCAGACCAGTAAATCCGGTGTCATCATTGGCTGCTAATGTACCAATTCTTGATACCAGTTTCATAACCACCTTGGTCAACTTTTCTAGCTTGGCCTCGGCCACTTTGGGTAAGTTGGTTATAACAACGGCGCCAGCAAAGGATTCATCCAGGGGAGGATAATTGGGTTCCGGCTCCAAAGGCGCATCGGAAAAATAACCATCCAATTCGGCAGCCTCTTCGGCAAGTCGATCTTCTTCGGCAGTAGACATGGTGTGGAGTCAACTGTGTAAAAATCTTGTTGTAGCTGTCCACTACAGTAGCTATGCTAGGATTATTGGAATGGGTCGCTTGTATCGCGAGCACTCTGTACGAGACCGATTGTTTTGTCTTAGTTTTGTGAGGGTTTGGATGGAGGTGCAGGAAGCATGGGCAGACGAAGAAATATGGATTTTTGAGGCAGACAGAAGAGGTTATGAGTACTCTACCAAACGAATTTTGCCCGCAGAGCCAGCGTCTCAAACATTTGTTATCGAATAATGAATTAAATTAAAGGGGTTCAGCAGCTACCTGTTAAATGCTAGCTTAAAAGGGCTTGACCATTTTATTTTAATACAACTAGCAATATCGGTACGATTTACAAA
>Ga0210036_1003859_pt1 | contig 14371 bp, 9 predicted proteins | sample CryGeymeta201515_FD_185469 | JGI IMG/M metagenome (GOLD analysis project Ga0210036, IMG submission 185469) | Groundwater microbial communities from Crystal Geyser aquifers in Utah, USA - Crystal Geyser metaG 2015-15 (SPAdes) (version 2) | ecosystem: Environmental > Aquatic > Deep subsurface >...
GGACTCAGGAGTTAGGTCTTACTCTATTAGGTCGTGTGCCTATGCCTGCTTCCTATCCACACAGAGCCACTAGTCTAGTTATAATATTACTCTAATATTCATGAGTCTCCACACTAGCTTTTTACGTTTTGCCGATCGGCTTCTCAATTCCAGTAGAGAAGGGAGGACGGAGTTTAGCTAGCTCGTGATTCCTCACTGTGAATTTTTAGTACTAGATCTATCAAGTAACGCCGGGCACTCGGAGTGCCAGGAGGAGTGACCACGAAATCGAATGACATTGATACCTGGTACTACTGTAGTAACTGTAACCTAAAAAGCATCATGGCTACTAGTACTATTACTCTGATTGTACTTTGTACTTTTCCTCGGACACCACTAAGGCTCTCGACAAATTTGGGTTTTTAATTCGAATTAATGGTGGTATGTGGTATCCAAATATTTTGATCCTCGTTGGAGGGATCAAGACGAACTCGAAGATATTGCTACAGAGTATAATATTATTATTACTCTAGCTAGTAGACTACAGTACTACTATTCGTAGCTAAAGTTGTGGCTGGAACATTTTTTATAAAGTTTTATTTTTTGTCATCATAATAATAAAAAGAGACGACAATAAAAAAAGATGGTAAAGGTAGCAGCAGTGATCGTAACTTACCCAAAGCTGTTGCTGGTTACAGCACTCTGTTTAGGAACGACGCTACCAGCGCTAGCACAAGCACAAGCACAAGCACAAGCACAAGCACAAGCACAAGCACAAGCACAAGCACAAGCACAAGGACAACAAGACCGAACTCGGGAAAACCAGTACAGAGATGAATCTTGCACGCAAACATTGATTCGGGCCGACATGGATGGAAATGGGTTGCTCAGCAAGACCGAGTTTGTACAATTTCTGAGATACGAAGCCGAAAAGAACAAACATTCGACAATGACGACCGTTTTGCAAGGTGATGATGATGATGATGATGTTCTTATTTCGACGTTTTTTCACGACTTTGCTAGTACTATTACTACTGTTTCATCGTCTTCCACTGGCGAAGGAGGAGGAGAGGAAAAAGAAGAACCAATGTTGGATTTATCGGGTGTTGCTACAACAACAAAGGCTACAACTACCGGTTCATCACTGCGTACTAATGCTGTCACAGTCTCAGCAATGGAACAGGACAGTCAACGTGTTGTATTTTTGGATTTGATTTGTTCTCGTAGCAAAGATCTTTTGACATTGTTAAAATCATCCAACAGTGCTGTCCAAAGCAGCAGCAGCAGCAGCAGCAGCAACTACAACAACAAGAACAAGAACAATAAGGACATGAATAGTAATAGTAATAATCCATTCAAAGACGAACTACCCAACAACAACAACAACAACGATCATAAACAATTTGTGGAAAATCTTGATTTGCCTCCATTGCCACTGTTTGGTGGTGTTATTGAATTCAATCCTCTACAGTTCAAGTGTCCCCGTCAATACGAGAATCTGGCTTCTTGTGTCGTACTGAAGTGTGCAGCTATTAACATTGTCGAGACTTGTGCCTTGCCCGAATCTTCCACTGAGTCCTCGGAAGCTGCTAACAGTAACAACAGCAACAATAGTACAGTTGTATCCAGCAATCTTGTTGCAGAGAACATTCCACCTTGTGACGAATACGTTTCCGAAATGTGTCGTACATTGCAATTTCCTGATACCTGTTGCTTGGCAGACTGCACGTCACACTTTTACCATTTATTTGATTGTGCCATTCGAACGGAAACGAACGAAGATCGATCCAATTGTCCCGCAGTAGAAGGTTCCTGTGCTGACGATACTGTCACTGCTGTCACATCGTCGTCGTCGTCGTCATCATCATCATCTCCTCTGCTGAGAGGTTCTGTCGATGGCGATGTCTTTACATCGTCTGGAGAACTTGACTTGTCATTGTTTTTGAAACAGTACTATGGACTCGTATGGGACAACTCTACAGTATCACAAGGACCATTCCTTTGTCCGAGAGAATGGACTATGGTTTCTACTTGTGCTTTGCAATCATGTCGATTTCCATTTACGGTTTGTGAGGAAATGCAGCTGGCAGAAGGCACGGTTCTAACAACGCCAATTGAAGCAACGTCTACTTGCGAGGAACGAGATACTGCATTCTGCTCATACTTTGATATTCCCTCGGAATGTTGCATGTCGTCTTGTGAATATGCACTGTTCCAGCTTTCGTCGTGCCTTTCAAAGGAGAACAAAACAGAAGATAATTGGATATCAAGTTGCGACCTTCCCTACTGCGTCGGACCGATCGAGCAATTTAACGAGACACTTCTTCTGACCGGAGAAGAACTATCGGAAGCCGTTCAGGCATTTGAAATCGAGTTGTTTGGGATCTCCGTGAATGCTGAAGAGACTGCCGTGGAGTGTTCCAATTACTTCACGTTGGCGGCTGCCTGCGTCGTTAGTGAATGTGCCAACTTTATGGAAGTTTGTTCTGGTACCACGACGACGACGACGACAATGCTAGTAGGAGGCAATGCCAGTTTGGTCATGGACAATAATATGACAACAGTCATGGCATTACCCAGCACTTGCGAAGAATTTGGTGTTGAATATTGCAGCATAGTATCGGATACCTCCAGTGACTGCTGCCTATCAAATTGCGTGTTTCCGTTGCACAAGCTTGCCGCCTGCACTATTAACGCTACCGAAGGAAGGGACTTCTCAACCTGTCCCGATCCAGAGTGCGTGGCCGACATTTGGTCTGAAAGCAGCAATGACCTCTCTGGTGATACCGACTTTGTCGACTTGGGTGTCCTCTCATTCCATTTTAATGGCTCCGATATTGCTTTGGATGACATTCAGTGGGAATGTCCTGAAGCGTTTTCGGGATTTGTCAATTGCATCGTAGTCGGTTGTCCAGAGTTTCTTGACGTTTGCTCGGATCAAGATTTACCGGGAGAAACTCTGCTGGAAGAAGGCCTCCTACTACTCGAAAACACAACAGATCTCAACATGACAATCTCTCCAACTGACTGTTCCGGGTTGACAGATGGCTTTTGCAGTAATTTTGAGTTTTCGGACGCATGTTGCTTATCCACTTGCCGTGCCGAAATGTACGAATTGGTTTCTTGCGTTGCACGGCCTCTTCTTGAAGAAGCAGAACCTGCCTGCAACTTGCCTGTTTGCTTTGAGTCCACTCCGACTGTGAGCTATGACGCCAATCCAATTTTGGTCAACTCTTCCTTTTTGCTCACTAGTCTGAAGGGCGAAAATGCTGCGCAATTGCGAGAGGCTCTGAAAGCTGGTCAATTGGAAGATCTACAAGCAGCATACAAGGACTTTGTGGAAACTTTCGCTTCTGACTTCTTTGGATTACAATTAAGCGAGGTCGTTCAGTCGGGAGCGTTTGAAGACGAGATTCGACGACAGTTGGAAAAGCTGATGGTGGAGCTTGACCCTGAAAGTATACAAGTTTATGATTTTGTCGACTCTCCTTGCCTCAACACAACGCTTGCCGAATCAACAGAGGTCTCCAAGCAAAGGGAGAACAATAGTACTGGTACTTGTATTACTGCCTTTGGGCGCTATCGTGTTCTGGCCGATCCAAAGGAAGATGTGAACACAGTTTACGCTAGTACTGTGGAAGCGACACAAGCATCTATCGCCGACGGTCAACTGCAGGAAAGTTTGCAGAGAGTTAATGAGGACTCTACATTCGTTGTAGACGGCGTATCGGATGTAGTGGATGATAGCTTTGATCCCTTTGACGAAATCGAATCGACTTTGCCGCCAGGCGAAACTCAAACTACGGTAGCCCCGACTCCAAGGTCAACAGAAGAGCCAGAAGATTCTGCCGCTTGTCTTCACCAGTTTTCGTCGCTTGCGCTAGTAGCAACCACACTTCTTGCATGGGTTGTCGTTCTATAATGTATCTTTTTCAAATATTGTGATTCTTTTTATTATTTCTGAATAGTAGCTCATCAATTGATGACAACAAAAGACGACTGCCTTTTATCTACATGAAGTCACTCGTCAACGAATACTTCAGAATTCAGCCCCTCCTAACCGGATTAAGCCCCAAGAGAGCGCTGCAAAAATGACAGCAGCCGTTCCTCCATAAATGCTCGGTCCTCGGGTCTTCGCGGACCATGCCTTTCGGAAGCGAACAAAACAAGATCGTACTGTTTTTGCTCCGCTACAAGTTCATTGATCAAGACTGCAGACTGTCGGAAAAGAACATTTTCATCTAACAAGCCATGACAGAGAAGCAGAGAGCCTTGAATGTCTTTCACTTTTGCCAGAGCCGAGCTCTTCTTGTAACCTTCCGGATTTTCCTGTGGTAGTCCCATGTACCGTTCTGTGTAGGCAGTGTCGTACAGAGTCCAATCGGTGACTGGGGCTCCAGATATTGCTGCGTGAAAGACATCCGGTCGATCTGTCAAGCACTTTAAAGCCATGTAGCCGCCGTAGCTCCAACCTGATACCGCCACTCGATTTGGATCCGCAAATCCCTCTTTCACTGCCCATTCTACGCCTGCAACTTGATCTGCGACTTCCAAGTTGCCCAAGTTGCCCCAGATAGGTGCCTCAAATACCAGTCCGCGTCGATTTGATCCTCGATTGTCGACTTTGATAACGGCGTATCCATTGCCACGTAGAAACTGAGATCGCATGTCCGCCGTCATCATCCCCCATGTATTGGACACATACTGTACATGGGGACCTCCGTACGTGGCAACTACTACCGGCCAGGGTCCCTTACCGTGGACGGCTTCGTCGGGAGTGTAAACGGCTGCTTGTAATGTAACTTTGCCGTCTGTGGAGGGAAATGTGTAAAAGGTTGGAGGCTGCAGGGCATTTCCGAGATCGTTAATTCGTTCGTCGCCCTTGGATGCATCATGGATCTCTGCCACAAGATGCTGCAGAACTGCAGTGTCATCATCCAAAGCTGGTAATTTGTAAATGGATACCACAGATGCTTTCGTTACGGAAGACACATCGTCTACTACCAGCCCCAGTTTGACGCTCACAGTGCAACTGTGAGTACCAGGACTAAACCGTGTCAAACACACTGGCTGCGTGGAGGACGTTGTTGTCGTTTCATCGTCAAAACTCACGCGAAACAAGTGTCGATCCAACCATCCTCCTGGCGAGGTTCCCATGTAGTAAAGACATTTGTTGTCATGATCGACTGCTGCAATGGTCTCAACAATAAATTCTCCTGGTCCTGTGAGTCTTTTCACAACTCTGGCACCGTGTTGTTGATTCTCTTTGCCATTGTCGGAAAGTACTGCTTCCAACAAATACAAGTGACGGTAGCCATCTCGCTCCGAAGCCCACAAAAAGCGCATCGTAGTATCGTTTTTCTTTGCTGATATCAGTGGCCGAAACATGGAATGGAGGTTAATCCAAGCACCCTTCATGGCCACTTCCATGTGAAGCAGCGTAATACTGCCCGTTTCGCAATCCAACAATAGCAACGCCAACTTTTGCTGTCGACGATCTAGCAATTGTACAACAAACTTGGTCGAATCTGTATTTTTCTTGTCAGTATTATTTGTGCCGGTCCTTGTTGTTTTTTGTGGTGGTGGCGGCGCCAACCATTCTACTTTGGCCAAGTAAAAATCGGATCCGAACACAGAATCCAAGTCAAACCATAAAACGGCATTATGGTTGGCAGTCGTACTACTGCTTTTTGCTGTATTTACCACACCCAATTTAATAATAGGATTTTCAGTACCCGCAAAGGGATACCGGTGTTCTTCGTACGGGACTTTGGAATTTTGTGTCATTTCATGACAGGATGTACCTGCTTTCAGATTTTGTGAAAGATTACTGCTGTCACCACCACCACCGCCGCCACTACTACTACTACTGCCCTGATGCGTTATACGATATTTGGGAATGTGCGATTCGTCCACTTGTTCGTACACCAATCGAGTTCCACGTGGACTGAGCCAAAATCCTTCGGCTCGATCCAATTCTTCTTGTGCCAAATAATCGGCAACACCATTGGACCATCCATCCTTGTCGCGAGCACCAAACGTGACTTGATATGGTAGTGTTCGTTGTGGCGATGATGGATTGGTTTGGGTTGGAATGACGTAAACTTCTCTGTCTGCCACAAAGGCAACGGTCGATCCATCTGACGAAATTTTGGCATCCAACAACGGTGCTCCAACTGGTAGTGGATAATTGTTGTTCTCATCATTGTTATTGTTGGCGTTGTTGGTCTCGACCAATTTTCTTGGTACTGGTATTGGCATAGTATCGTTCTTATTATCATTTTTGACACCCGCCTCCTTCAGAGGATCATCCAAAACCCAAAGTGCACCACCGAGAGGTACCAGTACTTTGGGAACAAAAGTAGTAATATCATTATCATCATGATGATGATGATTCGATGATGATGATGATGACCACATGTAATTCGTTACACCAGTGGCCATGATACGTGCTCGCTCTCGACGCAACTGTTCTTCCAAACTATAATTGTCACTGTTGGTGTTGCTGGTACTACTGCTTTTCCGATTGGCTTCTTGTAGAATGGAATTGTGATCCAGGAGGAGCACTGTACTAGTACTAGTAGTACTAGTACTAGTACTACTACTATTAGTAGTATTGTTGTTATGGATGTGGACCTTGGTAGCCCATAATTGGCGGGACAATGACGTAGGATCCGACGGAGCAAGGTACGTGAGCCAAGGTGTAAGATTCTGCTGTTCATCGCTGCTGCTGCTGCTGCTGCTGCTGCTGTTATTCAGTGAATTGTAATGAAATTGAATCGATGAAGGCACACTTCCTGTACCGGGTTTGGGAAGTTTGGCCACATCAGAAGATCGGATCTTGGCACCGGGAGTCAATTTGGCACGATAATCTGCTTGAGTCAATGGCATTCTTTGTGTCTGATTTTTGAGTATTATTTACGAGTACGACGTAGCAATTGTAAGAAAGAATCAAATATCAAATTGGCAGAAAACTAAAATTCGACTTCAAGAGGTTACTATAACTTGTGTATGTGTGTGTGCATGTAGGTCTGCGGTCTTATTAGCTGGCTAAGGTTTCGCAGTGTAATACTATCTGGCAGGGTGAATGAATGAAAAACTAATGGTCAGCTACTGGTAAAATAAACAATAAAATACATCATCAATCAAAAGTCAAGGTTGTTGATAGCCGTACCTGATAGTTGGCTACCATAGTCTAGCTAGTAGCTAGTAGTACTACTAGCTAGTAGTAGTAGTCTAGTAGTAGTACTACCCTACTAGTAGTAGTACTAGTAGAGTAGCTAGTACACTGTCCTCGTGGATAAAAAAGATCTTGATGAAGATACACGCGATAGGGTTGGAGTTAAATTTATTTTTCATTTTTAGAGAATAGATCTTCCGCAGAAAGGGGAGGGGGATAGGATAGGAGGGGGAATCAATTGAAGTGTGAAACTTTTTTCAGAAAAAAGAGGGGGGCGTGTGGTCACAATGACCAATGGTAGGTGATAGAGTTGAGGATATAACATTGTATTATTATTATTATTTTGACCTCCATTGCAGAAGGCATCCAGCAAGAACAAGAGCGACGACCACACTCCATCAAGACCTGCGGCGGTCTGCTGCTGCTGTACCATTATTATATTAGCACTTCCACTAAAACAAAAACTACTTTATAATAGACAAAGATGGTAAGTCAATCTTTGTACTTTTTTATCGTTCGTTCACACAAGATAGAATACGTGAAAACTTGATACCAGATGTCCAACCACTACAAACAAATTAGTTGGGGCTTACTAGTAGCTAGTAGTAGTAGGAGTAGACAGATCATAAGTCACAACATCAGTGTTTTCTCATTCGGAAATGAATGACTGCTTCTGTTTCGTCTGCTTAACAATACTTTGGAATCATCTTCTTATCCGTTTCTTTTTCTTTCCTTCTGGTATTATTCGATATCTTCTTTGCATTTACTATTTACTATTTACTGATATAATTGTCATAATGAACCTAATATTATTATGATAATGTTGCAGCCGTACAGAACACTCTGTGGGTTCCCCACCAACGATGCTCCCGTGTCTCTTTTGGTTCCCAATCGCATGTGGCGACCCGATACAGTCATTTGTGATACAGAAGGCACCGAGTGGTTCGTTTTGATGGAATGTGATGACAGTATGAGATCCTACGAAGCCATTTTTGGGGACATGCACGGACACAAGATGGTATGTGTGCGACGCAAAATGATGAAACAGGTCTGGAACGATGGATTTTACATCTGTACCTACAAACCCAACTTTCCAAATCAGCCACCCCTGTACGAACGGGATTGTAACAACAGTACGTGTGATTTGGCTTGTCGGTTGTTCTTGTTTGCCTGTGCGATGATGCAGGATACCATGTCATGTGTCATGTCATGTCACATACATAGGCATTGGCGGTGGCGGCGGTGTGCATGTGCGTGCACTCTTCATCTGCTAACCCTTCAAAATAAAAAACGCCCTCCACGTAAACAGAAAAAGTATATCCCTTTTCGTACCTCGAAGTGAATCAACAAAAAGGAAAATTTGCCTACAAGTTTTACGACTATGAAGATGGCGAGATGAAGCTGGAAGAACGTCCCCTCCTGGTAGCTCAGAACGGATGGCTCGGATTTATGACCATCTGGTGTACTCCCATGACTCGATGTGGAAAGTGGACGACGGAATTCCGCAGACCCAATACTCGTGAAACCAAGATTTTGATCGATCAGTGGAAAAACTTGGTCCAGGTCGAACCAGGACAGGACGTGTTGGCAGGACTTTGTCTGTCGTACATTTTTGATGTCTGTCAGCGCCAACCCTTTGTAACTCTTCTGGGCAAACAGGATCCCGAGTATGATGTTCCTGATGATGGTAGTTTGGGAAATGAAGATGACGATGATGATGATTGGGATGATAATAACAATGCCGCACGACGAAGTGGTGGCGGCGACGGTGACAGAAACCGCGAGGACGATACCACCAACAATCCTGAAGAATTCGATGATGAAGGTTTGGCACCACCCGCTTCAACGGGAGATAGTACTACTGGAGAAGAAAACGACGGAGAAAACGACGGAGAAAACGAACAAAATCCAAAACCGAAAAAAAAGAGGAAGAAAAAACCAAAGACACCCAGCAAGTACCCACCAGCCGAGCCTGATGACGAGCCCTTTGCGGATTGTCTGGAATAAACAACATTCCTTACATGCTCTACGTACAGTACTCATTCCTGTGGGTGCAATAAAAGTCAACGGTGTTATCAACTTTATAATGGTAAAATAACGATTTTCATGGTTTTGAACAATTTTTATTTTTTCATCAGATTTGTTGTTGTGTGCTATGTCTTCCAAATAATGTTATCTGTGTGCCATCAATATATAATATTTGCGCGGACTAAATACACATTTGACTTCGGTGCTCTTCTACGACTGCTGTGATTCCTACACGGATACAGACGCATATAAGTTTGGTAATACAATACTCAGACTTGATCATTTTTGTAAAGCAATATTTATTAGCGGAGTCTTAATAATTCGCGTCTCGTTTTCATGTCCTGCTTGCGTGCTCTTCCTCATCACCTTGAAGTAGTGTGTCGACATCCAAGAAATTATGATTCACGATATACTTCAAAAGTTGTAACGTCAATGTCTGCTCTCTTTCAATATCCTTTGATAACAAATTTTGCAACAATGTCTTGGGTTGTCGTTGTTTTCTACGATTATTGTTCTTGATGGCGTTAACATTGGTATTATTGTTGTTGCTTGTCACGTTGCTGTTGTGGTGATTAGAAATTGTGCCAAGATCGGAAGGATTCGGTGCCTCATGTTTGAATCGACACGCATCACCATTGCGACAGCTTCCATTGCGAGCAAAGAAGCGACACGGTCGCGTTCGATAGTTGGGATGTTGCTCGTCTGCATCGGTAGATTTTGTAGCAGCAGTGGATACTGCTTCTCCTTCCGCTGTGTTCGTTTGCGAACTTGTATTTTTGTCCTGTTCCTTCTGCGTGATATCATTATCAACTTGCTCCTCCTCCTCCTCGGATGATGATGACCCGTATCCTTCCAACAAGGATGACAACCCAATACTTGTATTTGCTTCCTTTGTTTTCGCGTTGGTAGGGGATTTTGAGGTCGTCTGTGATGGTGGTGGTGCTTTACGAGGAAACTTCTTTTTCCGTTCGGCAATCCAAGCTTGAATATCTTCAGGATTATTGCCAACACAAATACGAAATCGCTGCACTTTGCATCCAGGTACAGCCACTGTGATCGTCTTGAAGCCTCCTCCCTTCTTTCCCGAATAAATACCATGGGTAGATTGGTAATGCGCCTTGACTACCTTGGGAGCTCCTTCAAAAGAACAATTGGGAGCCGAACAGGTAATATGACTGGCACAATGAGCTTCATAGGCTTTTTTAGATTCGACTGTAACGGAGCAAATGGTGCAAACAAACTCTTCTTTTTGGACAGGAAGCGACAATTGTTCTGCCTGCTGCTTTATCGATTCGGTTCGTGGACGTTTGCGATTCCCTTGCAAAATTTTGTTGGACTGGTGCTGCTGCTGGTGCTGCTCCTGTAGATGTACGTGAGAAGCTGATTGATATCCTTGTTGGAAAATTTGCTGCTGTTGGTACGGTTGGTGCGTCATTTGTATTGAGCTGCCTCCGCCGTATCCAGGAGGAATGGTATTATATGTACTTGGATAAGGATTGCAGGCTGCTGGTGGCGGCGGCGGTGGAGGACAGGAAACAGATGAACCATGGAAGCCATACTGGTAGGAATACCCTACAGCTCCAAGTTGCTGCTGTGGAGGAGGATGAAAACCTAGGGGTAAATTTGAACGAGGCGGAGGAGGCGGCGGTGGTGGTGGAGGAGGAGGGGGGGGAGAGCCCTGACCTTGGTGTTGTCTTCCCTGCCAGTTACCTGGATATGTCATAATTTCTTTGAAGAAACCTTTCTTCTTTGCATGACACGTCTACTTTCCTATCTCGTTCTTCAACTCCTGCAGCTAGCGGGAACTTCACAAGTTCCTGTGTTCAAACTACTTTTGTTATTCTTTTGGACTTTAAAATTTCAGTGATTCTAAAGAAGTTTTCATGATCACTGATGAAAGGAACGAGTGGATTCCAAGGATCCTGACGATGATCAGACAAATAAAGATACGCACACTTTGCTTGTCGATGAAGTATTTGAATCAGATTGAACACTGTATTAATTTGGAGCAGGCGTACGATTCATAAAGGCGCCCTATTGTTGCGGCCTGTTCTCTGGCTTACTACTAACTACTACTACTAGCTAGCTCGAGACAAAAAATCCTACCTGGCGAGGATATCCGCACATGAGAGGTCAAACAAGCTCAGTGTGCCACCGTGTTCATAGCTTGCCCGCCATACTCGCTCCGTCCTCCAATGAAATCCCGCTTGACGGGTAGGTCACATAGGCAGGAGTTGCCGAAGGCATGCAGAAACGCAACGCTACAATCTTGCAACAAACCTGACTTGTGGAATTAGCAACCGCGCCATTGGAGTCTGGTATCAAATTGATGCCCCAAATGATGGCTCCAGATTTTTTAGGGCCACTGTCACGGATGCCCCAGGTAGTGAGGCTCTTTTCAACGTGGCCATGTTCGAGGGAAGTAGCTGTGACGACAAGACATGCAAATTGCCTCGTGAGTATCAGTTGGAAAATCAGCGCACCCAGCCCACCGTGACTTGGTTGGCTACTGAGGGCATGTCTTATTTCTTACATGTTGCTGGCGTCAATGCTGCCGAAACTGGGGCATTTATTTTGGACGTCGAGGAGGTCTCGCTTCCTGCCGCTCCTGCCAACGATGCCTGTAACAATGCCGAAGGCTTGACTAATATGGACTCTGCCACGGTGGATACCAGTGGACCTTTACCTCATGGATTAGAAAATGCGGACTGTAGCTTGCACGCCGATTCCCGTGGTGCCTTTTATTCGGTTGCTGCAACCGGAAACTTCATGGCCTTTACTTTGACTGCAACTGATGTTGGTCTAGATAACCAGGGCCGCCTGGAAATTGCTGTTATGGAAAAAGGTTGTAACACATGCATTAAGGTGTCTGACTTTTTGAAAATGGAAGACACTCCATTCACACTTGAATTTGAAACCGTGCGCGGAAAGTCTTATGTGGTGGCTGTGTCAGGTGAGCGCTTTTCGGATGTTGGAACTTTTGATGTGTCGCTGGAGGAAGGCGAGCCAGCCCCTGATGCTGCAGATGGAAAACTCAGTGGAGTGTTCCCGCCACCCTCCAAAGAAAGTGACATGCTTTCTAGCAGTGCTAGCGGATCGCATTTTTCAAGCTTTACCAAGGGATTGGTTGCATTTGGAGCTGCTGGGGGAATGCTTGCAAACGCAATCTTTTAAATAAGGCACAATAATATTCAGAAAGCTATGGATGCGATATTCACTTTACTGTATTTCACTAAATAATACACTAATTATAATGTGTAAATCCAATTTTGATGTCCTAGTCTTCCAGATCTTCATTACTGAGACCGACTCGATTCCACTTCTGCCACTTGAGTCCGCGGCCTGCTGCAAGCCGCCATAGACTGCGGTGAAGTGCTGTAAACTCAACCATTTCAATTGCAACAGCCACAATCCAGGTGAAAGGTGCCACGATCAGAAGATTCAAGTGGAAACGGCGTTTCTTGTCAACAGCTATCTGAAAGACCGAGAGACAACTCAGAAGAATCGCTACAAAGAAAAATATCTTCATGTTGACAAACAAAATATAAAAGATGCACAGAGGAAACATCAGCCAATCAAAAAAAAGAAGAAACTCCCCGTAGAGCGCCAGTGGTAGCAGGAAGCAAGTCAGGTAGAGATTGTTCTGCTCCAACGAGAAGAAGATAGCTCGGTGTTTCATGAACGTTTTCAGCCTTCCAAACTTCCAGCGTAATCTTTGGTTTGCTAGGCCAGTCCATTCTGACGGCCCTTCAGTGAAGACGTACGCGTTATGAGCATAGCGTGTCTTCCAGCCTTGCTTCAATATGCGAGTAGAAAGCTCGATGTCCTCGGTTATGATGTTGTCATCAAAAGAGCCTACTTCATCAAGAACAGTCTTGCGATAGGCGGCTGCAGCGCCTCCGATAATGTAAACAGAGTTTAGAAGGGAATCCGCTCGCTTGTAGAAGAAACCGCTCAAGTATTCGAGCTGCTGAATCATGCCAATGGGTTTCGAGCGATTGGCGACAATAACATTGCCAGCGACGGCAGCGACTGTCTTATCGGTAAAGCAAGCCACCATTTCAACGATGGCCTTATGATGCATGACACTATCGGCATCCACGGTCATGACAAACTCGCCATCTACGTATTTGATGGCAGTGTTCATAGCGACGGCTTTGCCGCCATTTTCGAGCTTTAGGTATTGAATGGAAAAATCAGCTTTACCGCTACCTTGCTCTTTGTCATTCTGGTCATTGGATCCAATCCACTTGGTGATTTTTTCATGCGTTTCATCGGTGGAACCATCGTTGACCACAATCAGCTGAAGATTAGGGTACTTTGAGTTGACAACAGAGTTGAGCGTTTTAACAATGCCCACTAAAAGGATTGAAATGACCGGTTAGAACGGGTACTACCCAAACAAAACAACAATGCCGTGCTGTTCGCGACAGAACGTACCTTCTTCGTTGTAAGCGGGAACAATGACTGAAACGCGAGGTACTTGTGCTTTCTTCTCCTCGTCATCTTGACTCTCCTTCTGTGACTTGCAGCGACGAAAGAGTCCCCGAATCCCAAACGTTATTGTGGACAAAATACCGAGACTGAGTTGCACAACGAACTTGACCATTAGTGGAAGGAATATAAACCACAGAACATCCATGGCAGTGTCCAGAGCTTTGATGGTGTGATCTGAGAGGTTGAGGTCGGCAAGTCTTGTGATGACAATCATGCTTCTATAAAAACGTGTAATATTTGTAGAATATGTTTGTTCCGTTAAGTTGTAATAAAATGTGAGCTTGAAAAAATCTGTTCATAAAACTCCGGTTCGCTTTGATCGTTCCAAATGCAGTAGTAGTCCTGCATCGTATTACAGTGACTGATGGCAATGAAATCAATCTACACGATGACAAACGCCTAAAGACTGTCGAGAACTTCAATAGGGTTAGGACTAGGTCTATTTCGATTCGAGCGAACGCTACCGCGTTCTCTCGACTATGCCAGCTCTCTAGGGCTACGTTCGGCTAGGTAGGGTGGTTTGGAGAAACTCGGCAATTTACTAGGGCCGACCTTTTCTCTGTTCCGAGGCGCCCGGGTGAGAGGGCAGACCGCTAGGGTTGCTCTCACACTCGGGTAGCCAATCGGGCGGGAGGGCGCGGTTAAGAAACTATTTTAGGTATATAAAGTTGCTTTCGTATTCGACGA
>Ga0210036_1003870_pt1 | contig 14354 bp, 13 predicted proteins | sample CryGeymeta201515_FD_185469 | JGI IMG/M metagenome (GOLD analysis project Ga0210036, IMG submission 185469) | Groundwater microbial communities from Crystal Geyser aquifers in Utah, USA - Crystal Geyser metaG 2015-15 (SPAdes) (version 2) | ecosystem: Environmental > Aquatic > Deep subsurface >...
TCTTCCCCGAAGTGGGAATAGTCGTATCCGATTTCTCCCGATGTGTTCCTGTTTCTGAGTGGGAGACGGGATGGGGCATTTCGGGTCATTCCGGTGACGTCGGATTCGGGTCTCCTTGTCTCACGTCCCCTTCGGCTGGCTCTGATCACTCACCAATATTACTAGTACCTGGTATTGCATCTCGTCACAATCATTCCTATCAGGTACTACTAGACTATTAGACTACCAGGGTAGGCAGTCAAAGGTATTGGCATTCAAAGGTAAAAAGGACGAAGGACGACAAAAATTCAACATCTTTCAAGACAAGATAAGACGCTCTACAAATCTTTACCAGCAGTCGCCACTTTTTAGACGATACCTGGTACAAGATGATTCAATTACCCAGAGTCGTCGCCCTTCTTTGTGCTTGTTCAGTATCGGGATTTTTTCCACATCTGACAACAACTAGAACAACCTCCAGATACCCCGTAGTAGTCTTAACGGCAGTCGATATCGCAGAAGTTGAATCGTTGGAGATTGCTTCTAATTTCATGGTGAATGCCTTTTGGCTGAATTCTCCGCAAGGGTTGGTGACATCATTTTCGCCGGGTGATTTGCAGGCTCTGGTGTCCGAGCAGCTGAACGATTTGCAAGACAAGTACGGCGAGCGCATGGGCAGACGGTCTCTCGATACCCGACTGCTTCAGGCAACAAACGACAATAAACTGGTTGGTATCGTGGGGGTAGAAGTGAGCCTCCTGGACAAAAACTTGGGTGATATTATTCCCGCCACACAATCAGAAGAGTTGTTGAAAAATGCAGTAGCCTCGTTGGGCCCAAAACAACGTCGACAATACATGAAATCCAGTGCCAGGGAAATTGCTATGGAACTCCTACCGGCTCACCTCGAGCCAGTGGCTGTCCTAAGTAATCTAGTAGTATCGCCAGATGCCAGGCGGCAAGGAATTGCCAAAGAATTATGCAGTGCTGTTGAGACGATTGCCAAGGAAGAGTGGGGTTACGAGCAAGTTTATCTACGGGTAGAGTCAGCCAATGAAGCAGCCAAAAAGCTTTATAAAACCAAACTTGGATTTGCCTCTGAGTACACATTATTAGAAGGAACTGGTATTCGAGTGAATGATGGCAGGTTCGCAGCAGTGCCAGCCGAGATTTTGGTCATGGTAAAGTCGCTATAGCTATGCTAGCTTGTTGTGATGATTATTGTATGTACATAAGAAATCTTATTATGCTATCAAATTTCCGGAACCTGTTCTTTGTTATAAAATTCGTTTGCTTAACCTGTTCTTTGTTATAAAATTCGTTTGCTTGCTTTAAAAAGGCAATCACAGCCATTTTTTGCGTGCCTCGTATATATATTGTTTCTTTTGCGCTTGACGCTCACTTCTTTGATTTACGAAAGATTAATTGCATCCAGCACGGTGGGGACCCTTAAAGTCCCGCTGATGAATCCACGCGTTTGCTCCATACTTCACTCCTTTTATGACTGGCAAGGCAGTGTGCTCCGTACGGGGATCAGCAGTGTTGGGGTCATGGTCGTAAACGCTTGGCCACAAAACAGCTCGTCCCTTTTTGGGAGTAACAGTCAGATTGAGTTCTGGAAAGCTGGTGCCACCGCCCTCTTCGACGTCATCGAGATAAAAGTATAGAGTAAAGATACGGACGCCACACTGTCGTTCCTTTTGGTACCCGATAAGATCATGGTGTCTGTTGTAGAATTGTTCTTTCTCGTACCGCAAAAGCTGAAGCCATTCACTATTGGTTTCCGCAACACCAGTAATGTTTTCAACTCGTTCCATGACACGCTTGGCAATGGGGTCCTCGTAGCATTCGTTTTGGCACCAGGCATTGGTACTGGTTCGTCCAGCATAGACCTGAAAGATCAACAAGAAAAAAATTAGAAATAGCTAATCTAAAAGGCATATAAGCAACATGACCAGCATATGTATCCACCATACCTTCTTGTCGTAGGTTCCATCAGCCAACTTCTTTCCAACATCGGCACTCCGTTCGTATCCTTCAATGCCTCCTAATTCAATGAGCCGATCTGCCTCCTCGTCACTCATGGCATTTTCAAAGACTACCATCCAAGGGCCAATAATATAGTCGGCTGTTTCCTCAGTGTCTCCTGGTAGGTAGTTGGGACGAGACACTATCTTAGGTTCGTATTGCTGGATAGAGGGATCCGTTTGAATGCGTTCAAAGATTTTGGTGACATCACCAGGATAAAGAGCATCCACTGCCTCGGGATCGAGAGGACAACGAGTTTCAATGGACAAAAAATCGCAAGATTGACACATGGGAGCACACTTGGCTTTCATGTAATTGGGATTATTTTCACATTCTCCCAGCACAGCCCAAAAGGCACAGCTTTCATGCTGATTCTTACAAATGTCCCGGACTTGTTCGTACGACTGTTCCATGTTGACGACATTGTTCATATAGTATCGGGCATCCGCAATTTTTTGAAAGATTTTATCCTGCATAGTGACATCAATAATTTGCGGCTCTCCCATTTCACTTCCGACAGAATCCAATCGTTGTGCCGGAGTCGGTGCGTTGTAGAGACTGCGCTTTTTTGTGGTTCTGATAGTTGGTGATGCGGTAGGTTTGAGTGAGTCCGGTTGGATTGTTTATTTGGCGAAAATTGTATGTCTCTCTTTTTTTTTTTAATCCAACCCTATATGTCATCACCATAATCATCATCGTCGTCATGATCATTAATCATCAGAAGCATCATCATCATTAGCAGAAACAATATAAATTTGAGAGGTACTTACGAATTGTTACCAGTTTCAATTTGGTGCTCCACATGCAATGACTCCATTGCATTCTCGGACATTTGCCTACCAATGTCGTTGCAAGTTCCATCGACGGCAGCTCCTCCTTGGACAGAGATTAGGAGACTCGTAGCGATCAGCAGCTTGAAGGTCATGACAGATATTTTCATGGTTGATTAATAAAATTATCTGACAAAAAACAAAAGGGGTTTATGAATATATGATTATTTGTGTGTCTTTTGCCTTTTGCCAGACCTCTGCGCGGTTTTCTTTCCCCCAAAAAGCCTATCTTGAATTCGCTTTTTCGCTTTTTCGGTTCTCATTGTTTCTACTCAACCGTTAATGTCCGAAAGTTTGAGAACTTAAAATCTAGTATCCTTATTCTTATTCGGAAACCTAGTATCGCAAGAAAATTACTGAAACAAGTAATAAAAGCGATAGGCATCGGCATCTTGCTTGTGCACCCGCGGCTATGTGTAGAGCTGTCTTAAGCAATTCATCAAGAATGATCAGCGGCTATGCAATCAAAGTGACGTTTCACGCCGTGAATACTACCAGGCGAGTATATTGCAGTCTGACCATCTCCCGTAGGACTGGGTAGATCTCCGTTCGATGCCATGACTGGGCCGGGACCAGTAGGTCGTCCTGTCCTTGTTGCCTGGTAGGCCAACTTAATGGCCACATGACGTCCCCATTCTACCCAGCTTGATCTTGCTGGATTCGATGTATCATCCGGAGAAGTAGCCTCGTCTTGCGGCGGCAGAACGGACAAGACACGATCTAGCACGGCTCCTGCCAACGCTGCCATGAGCGGCGGACAAACAGCGTTGCCCGCCATGCGATATTGTTCTTTGCAAAACGCCATATCTCCCTGTTTCGAATCGTTGGGTCGTGGAGGAAGTTTATAAGAATTGGGAAATCCCATGATTCGCAAACATTCTCGAGGCGAGAATCTTCGCGGCAAGGATGTTGGAACGGTTGTGGCACTGCATGGTACCAATTGCGATTCTCCACGAGTAATAGAATTTCCATAATGGGATACCAATGTATTACAGACGGTATTGGGCCATGCTAGATCTGCCGGCTTCCATCGTTTTGATTTATTTAGTGTCTGCACTTGGTGCTCCAGGAGTGGTAAAACTTGTCGTTCGATGTCCGACAATTCTTGGTTGGTGTAATCAATGACGTCATGAGCCTTCAGCTGTAAATCTGGTATAAACGGGAACTCAAAAGGTTGTGATTTATCTGTTGTCGATGCTGGTGCTGTTGTTGATTGTGCCGTTATTGTTTCTTTCAATAGTCCAACGACGAACAGTCGTTTCCGTGATGTGGCCGTCAGTGCCCGAGCGTTGCAGACCTCATGTGTGACGCTGTACCCTGCCCTTTTGAACGCTTCTACAATGGTAGTAAATGTATCCGTCATGGCCAATAAGCCTGGGACGTTTTCCAGTAAAAATGCTTTGGGTTTGTACGCCTCGAGGAGACGCACAATTTCCAAAAACAAATGTCCTTTGGAACATTCCAATCCAGGTTGCGCCCCCAGTGCCGAGAACGGTTGACAAGGAAATCCTCCTACAAGCAGATCAACTCTTGGCAATTTTTGCTGATAATCCGTTGGCGTTTCAATTTGATAGATATCACCCCGAAGTGGAGCTGTCGGAAAATTATGTCGATAGAAACGTTGGCAGGCAGGATCAATTTCGGACGCCAATATACATTCCCCACCCAACGCATCCAGTGCTACGGCAAAACCACCAATTCCTGCAAAAAGGTCCATGTATGTAAAGAGTGGTGGTGCTTGTTCAAGATTTACCGATGTTGTTGGATTGGCAGCCGTAGCTTTTGCAGAAGTCGACGAAGCACGTTCAGGATGAATTCGGGCATCATAATAAGGTAGTTTTCGAACGGCTCGATTCGATGGTGTGAATGATTTCCAACGCAATTCGACACCTTCCATTTCTAGCAGTGCCCCCAAGTCTGAAAATATTTGGGATTGTTGATTGACTCGCTCCTGCGAAATTACTGGAATCCCAATCGTCCCAGTGTCACCATCCTTGTGAGTTCGTGATCCAAACCGCCCCTCAAAATGCCATGGCTTTGCCACACAATCAGCTTTAACTAAGACTTTATGACTCGATTGTGCTAGTTGAGGAGGCACTAGCAGGACCCACTCGTGAGTGGGGTCTTCCATGGTGCAGGTAGGCCGTTGTTGTAAAAGCTTTTTGCCGAAAGTATTATTATTTATTTACTTATTCATCACTAGACTACTAGTTTAGTACTACTACCTACTACTAGTAGTAGTAGTAGTCTAGTAGACTAAGAAGTTTTCATTATTTTTTAGCTGTCTATTCTGATTTTAAGGTTAGCGACTTTGGACAATCCACCGAGGAGCTAGTGAGCACCCGACATAAATTGTTACAGCTCTTTGATGGTACCATACATTATCAATGGAACAACAACAACAACAATAGAAATCCTGACACTGCAGACCACAGATTTACATAATTTATTTACAATTGCAAAACATTATCGAAATATATTAGCTAACACCCTGTGTTGTTGATTTGTTTTGCTTTGGAGAGAAAATCAAATGTGATTTGTCTTGATTTGGAGAGAAAAAAATGTAATTCCCGGGTGATGCGCTCCTGATCGTTTCACCTTCTTTCTCTTACTAGGAAACGCTCACTTGCTCCGAGAAGGGTGCTAAGCTACGTGAGTGAAAGTTCTGTTCACTTTTATCTTTTTATCTCAAATATTCAAATAAACAGAATGCTCTCTGTATTTGGCTACATGACCTCTTTGATGTCAAGGTCTACGAAACCTTTCTTGTCAAAGTTTTCGCGAAACATTTCCCTGAGGTTGAGAGCAGCGTTGTCGTAGGCTTCCTTGTCCGCCCAGGTCTTTCGCGGATTCAACATCTCGCTGGGTACGCCAGGACAGCTCTTCGGCATTCGAAGGCCAAACACTTCATGAACATTCACGTCAACATTGTCCAGGTCACCATTCAGTGCGGCGTTCAGCAGGATACGTGTGGTACGTAAAGACATTCTTTTACCGACGCCATAGGGGCCACCACTCCATCCGGTATTGAGAAGGATACAACGTGCATTTGCCTTTTCGATCTTTTCGGCAAGGAGTTTCGCGTACACGGAAGCATACCTCGACATGAATGGCGCGCCAAAGCATGCACTAAACGTCGCCTTGGGCTCGATAATTCCAATTTCAGTACCCGCTAACTTGGAAGAATATCCCGAAACAAAATGGTACATTGCTTCAGCACTATTCAACATGGCAATGGGAGGCATAACACCGAATGCATCAGCCGTCAACAATACCACCGTCTTGGGATGACCGCCCTTGGCTCCATCCATCACCATGGGGTTACAGTCGAGTCCATACGCAAATCGAGAGTTTTCTGTAATACTGCGATCCTCCAAGTTAAGTTCCTGCGGATCCACTTCAGACAAAGGCCTGCCATCCGAAGGAGGGGGGACGTTTTCGATCAAAGTGGTCGGCATAGAAAGAGCTGCAGAAATGATCGGCTCTGCTTCCTTGTTCAGATCGATCAATTTTGCATAGCAGCCATCTTCCAGATTAGAGATTCCAGAATCTGTCCAGACTATTTCGTCGTCGCCAATCAGTTTGCGGTCTGGATCTGCGCTTAGCGTTGTCTTTCCGGTTCCACTCAGTCCAAATAAAATCGCAGCATCACCTTGTTTACCAACATTGGCCGATGAGTGCATCGGTAGATAGTCCATATCGGGGAGCATAAAATTCATAATTGTAAACATTGTCTTTTTCACAGTGCCACAGTAGTCAGCAGGTCCTGCAACGAGTGCAATATGACGACGAAAGTCCACAATAATGGCGGCATCGGACCGACTCCCGTCGCGATCCGGGTCTAGACGAAAAGACGGAACATTCAGCATAGTCCAGCGCTTCTCATCAGGACTTTTGATATCGTTTACATCCTTTGGAAACATTACCTCTGAAAACAAGGCATGGCTAGCATATTCTCCAACAAATCGGAACGGGACCGCAAATGAGGGGTCTCGCCCTGCGTAGGTGTCTTGGACGTAAAGCGTGCTTTGATTCTCGTTCAGGTAGTCGACCACACGGTCGAGCAGTGCTTCGTAGCTTTTCGGATCGTATTTGCTAAAATCAGACTTCCACCAGACCTTGTTCTCTATTTCTGGATAACACGCAGCGAAAGTATCTTTGACTCGGCGTCCTGTACAGTCAGGATCAGTGTAGAACACGAGAGGCCCATCATCGCCCAATTTGGTCGAAAATGCCTTCTGATCATCATAGTCGCCTCCTTTGGTGGTACGACCTTTGTCGTTTTCTACCGCCTCGTGGAACAATTCCTTCTTGCTGAGATTGAATTTGTAGTTTACACTCGCAAGCCCGAGCAAATCAAACAGTTCTTTGCGAAGGACTACTTCGTTGTTGAGCTCTGGTGGAATGCTATTCAGTTTCTGGGCATCTTTGACTTTGGTGCTTGCTTTATTCGTTTCTCCTAGTAAGCCTACTTGTAAGTTTGTGAGAGAAGTGAGCTTGGCTGGTTTTGTGATCGGTTTGATGTTGAATGCTTGGCCCGGGCATGCCAGAGTAACGAAAAGCCAAAGGATTGAACGTTGATACATTTTGCTTTGTGGGGATGGAAGGAGTTTGCTTATCGTTGTTGTTGAAGATGTTGGTCTCTGGATGGCTTACATTAAATCTTGACGGTATAATCAGTGGTTTGTATAAATTCGCTCTTCGTGTGATTCCCCTTCCAGAGCTTCAGAAAGAAGCTTCTTGACTGTTTGCTTCTTTTCGTTTTCAGTTGTCGTACTAAGTATTGCTACTAGAGTAGACTAGACTGCTAGACTGGTAGAGTAGACTAGTATTTATTTGCAGCATCATATATGAAATTCAGTCGTGGCACTTTTCTTTCATTCTCGTCATCATCTGCAAATTAAGCCCAGGTGGACTGCCATAGGACTCAGGAGTTAGGTCTCTCTCTATTAGGTCGTGTGCCTATGCTTGCTCTGTATCCACACACTAGTCTAGTCCAGTAGTCCAGTCTATCCATAATATCTAATATTTACTCTAATATTCATGTAGTCTCCACACTAGCTTTTTACGTCTGAACACGGCAACTAAAATGCGTGCCAACTAAAAAAGGGAAGCCCTTGGCGTTTACTCGACCTAATAGTCCATCCAGTAAGTAATACTACTACTACTAATTATTTATTTTGCGTTGACCAAGAAATTACCGTAGATCTAATAGCTACAGGGCGCTAATCCAAAAGTATAGGTTCAAGACCGTATGCCACCGATCATCGGTCGTTGACAGGCTTTACGTAGAACAATAAGTTTGCTGGGAAAGTGATGGAATTGAAGCCAAATGCAGAACAGAAAAGTGGAAAACTCCCGACGCTGATACAACAATCTTTTCCTTTTTTCATGCCCGATTCTTTGGTTGCAGGTACACCAAGGAAACGGACAGTCATGCAAGCATGCGTCAGCCCTAAGATATTTCCTTCTTTGTAGCTCAAGGCAACTATCACTAAATTCAGAGAAAAAGCATGCACGCTGTTACTCTGCTAGTTCCTCAAAAATCTCCAGAAAGGTAGAGGGTGGTTGTGCCCCCGAGAAACCGTACGGTCGTTGCCCAGGACCACGTGGACTGGTTTCGATTACAAAAAAGGGAACACCAGATATTCGGTACTTCTGTCGTCCCTCTTCGATATCCCTCATTACGTCTTGTCCTGCCCTGTCCGTTTCCAAAAAGGATCGCAAATCGTCTTGTTCTTCCACTGGCAATCCCAATTTTTCCACTGCCACTTGGACTAACGTATCAATTGACGACAAATTCTTTCCTTCTTCGTACAAGGCTTCAAAGAGAGCACGGTTGGAATGACTGGTGCTATCTTCGCCATTCTTCTTCTTTTGGGCAAAATAAGCCACGAGTTGGTGCGCCTTAAAGGTATTGGGCCACCATTTCCTGATAATTGCAGAAAGATACAAGGAGGTTAGAAAGATAAGTTTTGTTGTAGCGCATCATAAATACTCCGTAGTATTTAATGATACAGAATCTAAGAAAACTTCAACGTACCAATTGGCAAAGGGTGCTCCGATCTTTTTACCCTCGCGCTTTAAACTATGCGTCCAACCATCAGATCCCCAACGACGTTGATTGTACGCCAAATACTCTTCTCCTTGTGTTTTGGTACCGGGATCAATCATAAAGGGTTTCCACTCGATTTGAATGGGCAGCGATTCATCACGTGATTTGTATTCATCAACAGCTATACCCATGCGACGCTGGGCGACATAACACCACTTCAACAATCAGACGAGTATTAGCGAGAGTTTAGAGTAAGAAGAGAAAGAGCGAAAATAAGGAACAAATAGTCATACCCGTCCATGTGATGACATCGACCCTAAGGTTTAAAACACAAGTAGTCCCCCTTGTTCACCACCCAATGAGTGTTGGGTTTGGAATTTTGATACACTACGAGGAGAAACCGAGAAACCTACAACCTACCGGTCAGGCAATGTCCGAGTAAATGGTAACTTGAATAGCTTTCTTGGAAGCAGCAGCGGAAGCAGATGACATAGCGAAAGCAGATGAAGCAATCGTAGAGAATAAAGCAAGACAAAGGAGGGGGAGGAGGTGCTGGTTGGTTCCTATGATAATCATCGTGGTCAGCCAGTTGTGTTGGTACCCTACTTGATTGGTACGACTCTGCATAAATGGATCTTCGAAATTCTATTAACCCTAGCTTTACTGCAGGTAGAAATCAACTATTATTTGAAAGGGTTTAAGAGAAATTCCCCTGAAAACCGAAATACGATACAATCAAACAGAAAGCTATAATTATTGAATACCAGTAGGTTCTTTTCTCGAGGATCCAGTACCATCCAGCAGTCAGTACTAGGATTATAAATACTACAAATAGATAGGAAAACCAGAAAACAGTCAAATCATGGGAGATAAGCCAGAAAATATAGCGAAGCAATGTCGCGCCGAGAAGACCCAGCCATCAGGCAGCATGAAACACTATGAACTAGCTCCTAAAAATACCAGTGTTGTTCATCCTAAAGTTTAGAAGAAGATCAAGGACAAAGAATCGCTGCAGACGCATGAAAAAAGACTCCAACAAAATAGTAGCAAGAAGAAAAACTGCGGATGCGGGTGCGTGCGAACGAACCAGTTCAATCACGAGCAGAGGGGTCCCGATTGAAGCGTGAAGGAGGAACAAAGATACCAAGATGTCACAAGTCAAAACGGTATTTTTTTTTCTTCTTCATCCATGAATTCTAACTAACTAACAACGCAAGTGGTAAAACGCGAGACAGAGGGTGGCACCTAAACCATGCGAAATGATTGCTTAATGTTCTGCGCCATTGTTGGCGTTTCCCTACAACGAGTGGTATCCTTTACAACCACGACAATAATTGCGCTCAGAGATGCCAAAGCACTGAATTGCAGCTACGCCAAACACAGACATGCCTGAACATGAATACGTGTTCCGTCAGTCGATCTTTTTTTTTGTCCATCCTTGCCAGTACGGCTGGTTTCAGTCCCCTCACAACTAAGAACGCGAACGGTTTTGAGGGAGGTATTGGTGGATTGGGTAAAACCAAACCAGAAACGGGCGTGGATTTCTTCAATGACGAATCGGTCCCTGTGCAAAATTCGGCGGGGATCATATCTGCAGAAATTAAAGTTAACAACAATCCTGTTTTGTTGACCTTTCAATCGCCTTGGCCTTTGTTCACGTCACAAGGAATCGAATCCAGAGATTTGAAAGGGGCCGAGTCGGCCTTTGTACAGGTCGTGACCGAAAACGTTCCCACAGAACGACCTCTTTCGAAACAAACCATGAAGAACGTACTAATGGCATCGGTCTTTTCGCAACAAGGAAAATTTGGAGCCTACGCAGCACCCACCGATGTTCAAATAAAGACAACTAAGGATCCAACGGTGTTTGTCGTATCCTTTACCACCTTTACACCGGGACTACGAGAAAGTGATCGACAAGCACTCGTTAAGTACTGTGTGGTGGGAAAATCGTTGGTGTTGCTCGTCACGGGGACCACAGCACAGCGGTACAAGAAACAAGAATGCGCGTTGCAAAAAGTTGCAGACTCCTTTTCTGCTGTGGCGGCTCCATTATCTCGACTGCGCTAGCGAAATGAAAAACATGATGTACAAATATATTTGATGAATGACGGTGAACGATGAACAAATCAACTAAAAGTAGATGCTGGCTATCCTAGATGGAACCTTCATGCCTATCTTCTCCCCATTGATAGTTACTTCCTCAGAAGACCAATATTTACTTGGCTCTGTTTTGTAATTTCCCAATATTGTTGTGTTCAGAAGGCTCGATGATTTGTTTCGTAACGATGCAATCCAGGACGATCGTCGCTGCAGTCTGTTGCGTTTACTGGGAGGCAACCAGGCACCACAGCAGTCCATATCGTCCTTTGTTAATTTTTTCTGCTTCTGAGCTTCCAGAACAGCTTTTTTGAGACAATCCGGGTCCCATTTAACCAGGAAGGAATCAACAGACTGCAGCAATCGACAAAGTGTCGCCGATGTACGTTTCCTAAAGCTGACAGCCAACTCCTTCTTTGCAATCTCTAAGAATGCCTCTCCAGGATTGTTACTCTTGGCATGAATGAGCGCTGCAGAAGGACCATTCTGTTGGTTACCAGATGGCTGATTTTGCTCGTCGGATGCTTCGATCAACAACGACGCCGTTTTCATGGCATCCATTAGACGACATTGCGCGAGCAAATGACTAATTCGATCAGCCGGTAATCTGTAATCGACAGAAGCAGATAGCATGAATAAGCATAGCTGAATGCATTGGCGGCGTAATGCCGAGATTTCAGATGATTCCTGATGATACGTTGTAGTTGACAAAGACCCATATTCAACAGTGCTCACAATAGCCATGAGCCATTTGGCTTGCCACTTGATGCTTAAATAGGCAATCGTCTGCTTGTGTTTTGGCCATTTACATTTGAAAAGCTCGGTGAAAGACCGCACGCGGGATTTGAGCAGCGCAGAAAGTGTTGAAGCGTCTCCTAGGCGCCACAATATGGCAAACACAAAACATTCGAGTGCTGGACATGTCATACTCCCGTGATGCTCCAATGCTCCACGGTAAAATAATGATAATTCAGCTAGGCGGCGCAGCAACAGGAACGAGTCATCCATTCCTTTTTCCCTGCCGGAATAATCGCTCAATACTTTCCTGGCCCTCGGTAGAAACAAACTGGTCAACAGGTCTGATTGAAGAATCGCATCGTTTGCAGGTAGCTTTGGAGCCGCCAAATTGTCAAGAAGGTTTCTATCGCTGCAGTCATCAATGGAGATCATAAATTCCGTTCCACATGGAAGAAGGGCGCACTGATGCATGAGGTGCAGGGTCGACTGCAAATCCCACAGTAATATTCGACTTTCATGAGGGATAGCATTAACGTTCGTATGTCGAGCATACATAGCTGATACGTGATCAATCCACTTGAGGCGGGCGGAAGCCGTGGGCAGAGCTACAATGGCGGAAAAACGTGAGAGAGCAATCTGACGGCCAGATAGACCCTGCGTCTGCGTTCGCCGAACCAGCATACTGAAGTTGCAGCGATGATACGCTGAGGCCGATGGGGCCAATCGCTCTAAATTCAAAGAAATAGGCACCATCAACCCCCTTTGTGGCAAGAAAAGATGACCCGGAGATACAAAGAGAATCCTGCTTTCGATATGTCGGACGCGCAAAGAATGATGTTCAAGGCATTTTAGCAGGTGTAGACTTGAACAAACATCAAAGCCTTGGTGAACTTACGGGATAACCGGCTGCAAATGCTCGTTTTCTTCTTCTGTTGCAAACTTTTCAACAACGAAATTACACCCCAAGTCAACGTCTAGAATATCCAAAAAGAGGTGAAGCTTTGATTGGCGGAATGAAATGCACAAAACATTGTCCAAGGTTGTCACCAGTATATCTTCTTCGGAGCTCACAATCGACCGAGGGAAAACCACTTGCTGCTGTAAAATGTATTGTGGAAATGATCTGAGAAGCTTGATACTTTTACAAATTGACAACACTTCCAAGCTTACCGTTATTTTCCCAGTATTCACCGTTCCATTCTCGCTGTCCAGCTCATGCAACGAAAGGCCTAAGCAATGCTCTCCCGGCACTGCCAGTGTAGTTTCTGCTGCAATTTCAACAACAAAAGGTTTCCCATAAAGGTGTACTAAAGCGATGCAGTTAAGCGGGAGCTTCTTTGACGCATTCTGGATACAGTTTCCCACCAGGAATGCGTTGCCTTGAACAGGAGGTGGCCGTTCTAGTCGCAATGGGAGCAGTAGTGGATTCCGCAGTACTTCCTGTTGACTGGTAAAGGGCCCATTAGAACTAAAAAAGTACGGCTTGCAGAATAGCTGCTGCTGACTTTTGTACGAACCGACCACCAGAGTCAGAGATTCTGGTGACCACCATGCGACACTGGCTATGTCATGCGAAAAGCGATGTCTCAGCCTCATGGTTAAGGTCGTTTTGGTTGCTTTTACGCAATCAAACGTCACTGTATAGCACAGCAACGCTCTTGTAGTGGACACAACCAAGAGATACTCTTGATAGTCACTACCCTTGGCAGTTCCAAAACTCTGATCTAACCAAAAGATCCCACCGGGAAGTATAATTTCAAGAGTACCGGCTGTATTCGTTCGTAGACTGGAAGGTATTTTTATCCTGGGCAATTCTTCAGGAAGCGATTCGACTGGAGTATACGGGTCGTTGACACATGCTTTGAGTTCTATCGTCCAGTGCTGACAGGTTGATGATACCGTTCGGCTGTCAGTCTCAGGTACTGCCACTCTCACGTACGTGGAAGAAAATTGCATAAAGATGACCTTTTGGTTGTCGGTAAATCGAGCCAAAAGTGGGACACGACGCTTTTGCATTCGCGGTAATGATGACATCTGCGTTGGTGCCGAAAATCCTGAATCGGTACTAGTCGGTCTAGTGCCACCCACGTTGCTATGATCATGTCCCACCTCATCATAAACTGCCAATTGTCGGGGCAAGCGGAATCGAAACTGGTGGCTTGGGATTTTGGACTCTGGAAAAGGCGAGACCTGATAAAAGACAGACTTGGATTGCGGTCCATCCAAGGCAACATCATAGCGTTGCAAAAGAGAAACGAAGAGTCCCGGAGGTTTCGCACCTCTTTCTAACTCTTGATACCAAAGAGCTTCCGGAAGTGGAGCACTGGTCTTGGGATCAGCGTGAATGACACTCCAGGAATCCCCTATGTTCATGGTTAGTGCTTTGGTTAACTACTACGGGAGATGTATTGTGTATTGTGAAGCAAACGGTAGAAGGCAAAGTGGATATTTTTGGATTTTCCAAATAATTGTATCTACGCAAGAGTTGAGGATACCCATGATTTGAGAAAAGTTCTCTCGACTATGCCAGCTCTCTAGGGCCACGTTTGGCTAGGTAGGGTGGTTTGGAGAAACTCGGCAATTTACTAGGGCCGACCTTTTCTCCGTTCCGAGGCGCCCGGGTG
>Ga0210036_1003873_pt1 | contig 14347 bp, 7 predicted proteins | sample CryGeymeta201515_FD_185469 | JGI IMG/M metagenome (GOLD analysis project Ga0210036, IMG submission 185469) | Groundwater microbial communities from Crystal Geyser aquifers in Utah, USA - Crystal Geyser metaG 2015-15 (SPAdes) (version 2) | ecosystem: Environmental > Aquatic > Deep subsurface >...
TCATTATTGCAACAGGTAATCACTTTTTTATGGATGCTATTATTGGTGGAATAGTAGTCCTATTTCCTTATCCCATCATGATTATGCGATGCAGAATGATAGCAAAATCAAAAAAAATGGCTCCTTCAAAAGCTCAAAAATTAAATGCTGAAAGTAAAAAAAACATAAAGTTTTGCTATTAAACTAATAGGAATTGACTTTTTTACGATAAAATATTATAAGAAATAAGCCATGAGCAAAAATGCTCACCAACAACGATGAATATTTAACATGGCGATTCCATACGACCAAATTAAAACAACCGAGCGAAGCGAACTCATGAGCACATTAATTAACAATAAAAAAGAACAAATAATAAAAATACGCATATGAAAATTATCGTATTGTTATTGTCTTTTTTTTTTACAGAATGTTTCTCACAAGAGAGTGTTTATCTAGTTGGAAATTTGAACGGCAATAAACTTTCTACCAATTTAGATTTATTCTTACGCACAATTGAAAAAGAAGAAAAAAGTAAATCATTTATAGTTTTTATGCTTGGCGATGTTAACCAAAAAACAACCGAAAACACAAAAATACTTCTTAATTTCATTCAAAATATCCAAAAACAAGGAGGGGAAATTTATTCCATTACAGGTGATTTAGATTGGGACAACTCAGGATATTATGGATTAGACAGTGCGAATGCGTTGCAAAAAACTTATAAACAATTTTTAGGAGAGAATATTTTTATTCCAAAAAACAATTGTCCAGGACCTTATGTAAAAGATATTGGCGATAATATTCGAATCATTGCCATCAATTCGCAATGGTGGCTCCATCCTTATCGAAAAGCATTGCCTATTGACTCAGAATGTGATGAAATTCTTAAAATTCAAATTATAGATGAATTAGACGCTGCAATAGAAAGTGCAGGAAATAGAAAAGTACTTTTATTGGCACATCATCCTATTACTTCAGGCGGTGTTTATGGCGGAAATTCTAATTTTATGGGGCAATTTTTCCCTTTTTCTCACAGCGACCCTGAAAACAAAACCTTTATTCCTTTTTATGGAACTTTTTATCACTGCTACAGGCAAAATGTTGGTTCTGTTCAGGATTTTAGCAATCCTGCTTATAAACAATATATCAAAGACATCAAAGATTTACTCATTAAACACGAAGATGTGGTACTTTGCTCAAGCCATGAGTACGATTTACAATTGATGAATTTAGCCTATAATTATCAAATCATTTCAGGAAGTTTAGTAAAAAATGCTCAAGTAAGCACACTAGAAAACACCGTGTATAAAACCAACGAAAATGGTTTTGTAAAATTAGAAGTACTTCCCTATCAACCCATTTTAAGCAATTTTTTTGTGCTGAATAAAAAAGAAAATCAATTTGAATTAAAGAAAAGTATTCTGTTAGAAAACAAAAAGAAAACAAAAATTTATAAAAATAAAATTTCTTCCAATGCTGAAAAAAAATACTTTACCAACGACAGTATTGTAGCAGGAGATTATGGGGCATCTCAATTCAAACATCTATTTTTTGGCTCTTTATACAGAGATGCTTGGACTACTTCAGTTACCATTCCGACACTCGATTTAGACACTACTTATGGAGGGCTTACTCCGCTCAAAAAAGGCGGTGGTTTACAAACTATATCACTACAATTGATTGATAAAGATGGAAAAAAATACGCTTTTCGTTCCATAGATAAAACTCCCATTAAAGCCATACCTTTTGAATTACGGATAGATTTAGTAGCTGATATTATGCAAGACATGACAGCAACACAACATCCTTACGGAGCATTATTTGTTGCCCAACTATTAGATGCTACTGAGCTTTATCATGGCACTCCAAAACTTTATATTATGCCCGATAGTCCTAAGTTAGGTAATTTTAGAACTCAGTTCAGTGGAATGTACGGAATGTTAGAACCCAAACCTACTGAATTAGAGGATAAAACAAAAAGTTATGCCCATGCCGACCAAGTAAAAAGTTCATTGAGTTTACTACAAAAAATCTATAAATCACCCAAAACAACTATTGACACTATGCAATATGCCCAAGCCCGTGTGTTTGATATTTTTATTGGCGATTGGGACAGGCATCAAGATAATTGGAAATGGATAGGGTTTAAAAACGAAGAGGGAATTACACACTATAAACCTTACCCAAAAGACAGAGACCATGCCTTTTCGAGAATGAATGGACTTTTTTACTATTTAGCCGATAGAGATTGGGCAATTCCATTTCGAGAAAATTTTAATGATCACTTTACTGGTATCAAAAGTTTAACCATTAAAGGAGCAAGCTTAGATAGAGTTTTATTAGCAGGATTAAGCAAAAAAGATTGGTTGAAAGCTGCTTCTAAAATCAATAATCAACTAACCGAAGCAGTAATTGATAGTGCCAAATTAGCCTTTCCAATACCTTTACAAGAGAAATCGGGGAAAGAAATTGCTGAAAAATTAAAAAAAAGAAAGGTTGGCTTGACTAAAGCAGTCGAAAAATACTACCAACTGCTTTCCAAAGAAGTAGATATTGTAGGAACGAACAAAGCCGAGTTTTTTAGCGTACAGCGGCTACCTTCGGGAGATGTTTTTGTAGCAATATATCCAAGAGATGACACCACAAAATTATTGTTAAGTAGAACATTTTATCCTAATGAAACTAAAGAAATTCGTTTATTCGGACTAGCAGGAATAGATAGTTTTTACATAGCTGGAAATAGTAATAAAAGTATCTTAGTAAGAATTGCCGGAGGCGATGGAAATGATAAAGTAATAGATATTTCAACCGTGAAGCTGGGTACTAAAAAAACCTTAATTTATGATTATCCCAATGGAGTAACCGCTCAAAAAAGCAAAGAAACCCGCTTAGCTATTTCCGAATCTATCCGATTAAACGAATTTGACCAAGATGCTTTTAAATACAACACCTATTTACCCACTCCTTTGTTGGTGGTAAACCCTGATGACGGCTTTGGTGGTGGATTTACATTAAGCATGAAAAGATTCGGTTACGCAAACAAACTATATAAAACTCTTCACTATGTAAAACTTTTTGCTACCACAGAAGGGAGTAACTACTTCTCCATCCAAACCGAACGAAACATTGGACGTTCCAATTTTTACCTCAACGGAAATGCAGAGCTAGGAGCATTTTTCCCTTTTTATAGTTTTTATGGAGTAGGCAATAAAACCATTTTAATAGATTCGTTAGAAAGCGGAGGTTATTACAAAGCTCGTTATCAAGGAACTATCTTAAAAGGAGGAATTACCTATCGGTTTTTTAACAGAAGTTTTATTACTGTTAATGCCATTGGCGAAATTTTAAATAGGGGACATTCCGACCAATCTTTTTTTGATGTTTTTCCTAATCCAAGCATTGCCCCAACTGATGCTGGAGGTGGAGAAATTAAATTTGACCTTGATTTTAGAGATAGCCCTAATTTTACCACTAAAGGAATACGCTTTACCACATCACATAAATCTTTATTTACCTCTACAACATCTTTTGGCAAAACAAGTGCAGAAATAAGTTATTACAGTACTTCTCGTATCGTTATTCCAATTACATTAGGCATAAAAATTGGTACCGAACGCACTTTCGGAAAAACAATTCCTTTCTATCATTTAGCAAGTATCGGGCAATCGTATCACTTGCGTGGTTATTTGCAAAATCGATTCTCTGGAATAGCTGCCAACTATGTAAATACCGACTTACGCTTTCATTTGGGCAAAACCAAATCGAGCTTTTTACCAATGTATTATGGACTAACCGCTTTTTCTGACGTAGGTCAAATTGTTCAAAATGATAATTTAACAGAAAAAAAATGGCATCATGGTTATGGTGGTGGAATTTACTTAACCCCCATCAACAAAGAATATGTTACATTTCAAATTAATATTGAACACTCAACAGAACAACGTGTACTTTTCAAAATTGGATTAGGATTAATACTTTAAAAGTGAATAAAATAAATGTAATCATATACTCAACACACTCAGCTTTTCGGAGAATTTGGCTAAACTATTTTTATTGGATTCAAAGTACGATATCTAGCCCCCAGCTGGATGAGCGAGCCAGTGTGAAAGCAAAGTATAGCCATAGCCTAAAGTTAAAAATTTTAATGCAGATAACGGCAAAAAGAGTAAACCAAAAATTTGGAAAGCTGAGTGCGTTGAGTATATTAGTATTTATCTTTTTATCCCTAACCGTTTTAGGTCAAAAAAATGATGTAAACTATCGAGTAATCAATATTGGAAATTTAGCTAACCTTAAAAACTTAACCGAATATACCGCTGCTCTAAAACAATTTACTCAACAACAAAATGTACCCACTTTATTGCTTATTAATGGTGATATTACCCACCCGAATAACTCCCCATATTTAGGAAAAGATTCATTGCCTTTGTTTGAATTTTTTAGTCAGTTATCTGATTTACCCAACATCTCTACTATTGTTATTCCAGGCGATAGCGATTGGGATAATTCGGGAAAATATGGGTTAGATAAAGTAAAAAACTTAGAAGAATTAGTAGAATATGATGGCTTTAAAAGAGTAAAGTGGATAGCTGATAAAGGATGTCCTGGACCTGAAGTTGTTGAGTTAGATTCAAATTTGTTATTGATGGTTATCAATACACAATGGTGGAATCATCCTTATAAAAAACCCGAAGTAGTGCAAACAAAATGTGATATTAATACCGAAAAAGACTTTATCATCGAAATAGAAAATACTTTAGCCGAAGCAGAAAACAAAAATCTCATTATTGCTGGGCATTTCCCTTTAGTGGAGCAAGGAAATTTACCTTTAAGCAGCCATTTAAAGCCTTTTCCGATTTATGGAAGTTTTAAAACTTATTACCATCAAAATATTGGAGGGAAAAAAGACATTATTAACGAAAGATTTAATCCCATTCGTGAAAAAATACTCAAACGGATGTCGTTGCAACGAGGCATAGTTTATTTTTCGGGACACGAGTACAATACCCAAGTGATTAAAGAACATGACAATTATTTTATAAATAATGGAGTAACTGACAAAAAGAAAAAAGGAAGAACTACCCGATTTGCCGCTTATTCTACCACATTACCAAGTATTAGTGAAGTAGTTTATTTTACTGACGGAAGTATTATTAATAATAATTACACGTATAAGAATACAGTTTTTGAATTACACAAAACTTTAATGCTTTTTAAATCACTTTTAGATAATTCTGCTGAAAATGAAACTGTACCAAGCAATTTTTCTAACAAAGACTGCTTAAAAGATGTTTCTGCAACCGTTTTTCCCGAAAGCCTTGAAACAATGAAAACCAATGCTGGAAATTATGAAGCTTCTAAATTTAGAAAGTTGATTATAGGAAAGCATTATCGTACAAGTTGGAATGCGTTTATTGATGTTCCTGTTTTAAATATGGACACTACCAAAGGAGGCTTAACTGCTTATGATATAGGAGGTGGACATCAAACTACTTCAGTAAAAATGTATGGAAATGATGGATATGCCTATACTTTCCGATCTGTTAACAAAGATGCCACACGATATTTAAGCGTTGAATTACAAAATTCTCTAGTTGCTCGTCAGTTACAAGACAATATTTCTATGCAACACCCTTATGCCAGTATTGTGGTAGGAAAGTTATTAGACTACACATCCATTTTGCATGCTAAACCTGAATTGTATTTACTCTCAGAAAATCCCAAGTTAGGAATTTTCAATAAATACAATGGCATGCTAGGAACTTTAGAAGATCATCAAAAAAATCCAAAAAAGGTAAAGCACAGCTTTGCTAATGCAGATTTTTTATTGCAAAGCTACGAGCTTAACCAAAAATTATACGACAAGCCTAATCATACAGTAGATGCTAATGAATACCTCAAAGCTAGGGTGTTTGATATTTTAGTGGGCGACCATGGGAAACATCAAGATAATTGGAAGTGGGCAGGTTTCAAAACTGACACAGGTGTTTATTATCTCCCTGTTCCTCGCGATAGAGATTTAGTGTTTAAACTTTGGGATGGAATAATTCCTTGGTTGTTGGATAGAAAATGGGGCGTTGAAGCAGGTGAAAATTTTGGATATAAAATCAATGATGTAAAAAGTTTAATGTTTATTGCCACAGCTCAAGATCGATTTTTAACCAATCAAATGACACGTAAAGATTGGACAACAGCTAGTCATTATATTCAACAACAACTTACAGATACTATTATAGAAGCATCTACAAAAGTACTGCCATCCGAAATTTATGAGCTTTCTGGAAAAACCATTGCAGATAAACTAAAAACCAGAAAAAAAGACTTGGATAGCTATGCCGAAAAATATTATCGATTATTAGCCAAACAAGTAGATGTGATAGGAACTAACGAAAAAGATTTTTTTGAAGTAACTCGTAATGAAAATGGCACTGTAGATGTGGCTATTTATTCAGAAATTAATACCGAAATAGAAACACAACCTCATTATCATCGAAAATTTATTCCCACAGAAACCAAAGAAATTCGGCTCTACGGTTTAGGCTCAAAAGATGTATTTACCATCAAAGGAAATTCAAAAAAATCCATTCCAATTATTGTTGTTGGAGGAAATGGAGAAGATGCAATTATAGATAGTTCAGCAGTAAAAACTTTTGGAAAACAAACTAAGATTTATGAAAAATCTATCCACAAAAATTCTTTTTTAGGAACTGAAAGTAAGAAGATTAATTCGTGGAATGATGATTTATATGATTTTCAGCCTAATAGATTTAAGTATAATCGTTATATGCCTTTGTTTTCAATGGGATATAGTGCCGACAATGGTTTTGGAATAGGTGGAGGTGTTATTTTTACCAACCGAGAAAATTACAAAAACACAGATTATACCACTAAACACAAGTTAAACTTATCCGTTTCTACTGAGCAAAACAATATTTTTGAGTACAACAGCCGCTTTAGACACGTTTTACATAAATGGGACTTGAGCGTTGGTGGTTTATTGGCTAAACACAACAACATTACTAATTTTTATGGTATAGGAAACAACACCATTAATAACGATAGTTTAAGCTCTGAAGAGTTCTATAAAACTACTTTTGATACCTATTCGGCTAACATAGGATTAATTCGAGAATTTCGTAAAAAAAGCCACTTTTTTATAAATGTAGAAGGACAACACAACTCCGTAATTATAAAAGAAAATACCATACTTTCACCAACTTCTGAACAAAATTTTAGCACAGCAGACAACAACATTATAGTTAGTTCGTTTGGATTAGATTTAGATTTTAGAGACCGCTCCAACCTTCCTGAAAAAGGAATACGTTTAGTAATGAAATACCAGAATGGTCAGGTTTCATCAAATAATTCGTCTTATAACATTGCAACAGGATTCTTAGAACATTATTTATCTGTTCGTTTGCCATCACCAATTACATTAGCTACTAAAGTAGGAGGGTCTGTTAGTGAAGGTGATATTCCTTTTTATAACCGAATACAACCTTAGAGGATACAGAAAAAACCGATTCACTGGGAAACATTCGATATTTATGAATAATGAAGTACGCTTACAATTGGTAAACTTTACCACCACTTTTTTACCAATGAAAATGGGCATAAAAGCATTTTTCGATACTGGAAGAATTATTGACGATAGTAATGTTAACAATCAATGGCATACTAGCTATGGAGCTGGAATCTATTGGGGTTTCTTAGACGAGCAATTTACACTCAATATTTCTTTAGCTCATTCTGTTGAGGAAAATAATTTCCTCCTTTTTAGCTTAGGAAAATCTTTTAATTAATGAATCGAAACCACTTACATATTTTAATAGCTTTTTGGATTTCTATTATTAGCACAAGTGTTGTTGCTCAGCAAAGCGATTCCATAAGTCATGTTATTTTTTTAGTAGGAGATGCTGGAGAGCCACAAGAAAAAACACAATTTGTTTTTGATGAATTGCTTAAACAAGCTAAAGAAGTAGAAGAAAAAAGTACTATTTTCTTTTTAGGAGATAATATTTACCCGAACGGTTTACCATCCAAAAACAGTAAAAATTACTTGCAAGCCAAAGCAATTATTGATTATCAAATTGATAGATTAAAAACATTAAAATCAACCATTTATTTTATTCCTGGTAACCATGATTGGAATAAAGGAAATAGAAATGGACTAACCCATATCAATAACCAACAAAAATACTTGCAAGATAAATTTGATGTGAAAGATGTATTAATTCCTAAAAAAGGTTGCCCTGGTCCATATAAAGTTAAAATTAGTAAAAAATTTGTTGTAATTGCCATAGATACACAATGGTGGCTGCATCAATACGAAAAAGGCCCCATAGAAACAGGAGACTGTGATGAAGTTACCAAAGAAGATGTTATTGCAGAAATCAAAGATATTTTAGAAGAAAATACCGATAAAACCGTACTTATTGTTGGTCATCATCCCATTTTCACAAAAGGAGAACACAACGGTTATGCTACTTTTTCCGACCATATTTTTCCATTAACCAACCTTAACAAAAACTTATATGTTCCGCTGCCAATTATTGGTTCTATTTATCCGCTTTACAGAAAAAAAATTGGCAACATTCAAGACATCAATCATGCTGAATACCAAAAAATGATTAACGAATTGAAGCACGTTTTTAAATTTCATCCCAATTTAATTTATGCAGCCGGTCATGAACATAATTTGCAATATTTCAACAAAACAACCCACCAAAATCACCACTACATTGTAAGCGGTTCAGGAAGTAAAACATTGCCCGTAAAAAAACTAAAAGCTCCTGATTTTTCGGCTCAAGAAAAAGGATTTTTTAAACTTTATGTGATGAACTCTGGAGCGGTGCTTATGGAAGCTTGGAAAGTAACTTCAGACACCTCTCAACTTATTTTACAAAAAATTTTAGTGGAAGAACCCATTGAAGAAATTAAGGAAGAAAAAAATATTACAGATTCCAACTCATTTCCAACAACTATGACCTTAGTTGCAGGAGAAAATTATGAAGCAAGTTTCCTAAAAAAGTTCTTGTTGGGCAAACATTACCGAAAAGCTTGGCAAACTCCTGTTGAAGTTCCTGTTTTAGATATTCATTCCATTTATGGAGGTTTAACTCCGATAAAAAAAGGGGGAGGGCAGCAAACTAAATCATTGCGATTAAAGGCTGGAAATGGAAATGAATATGTTTTTCGTTCCATACAAAAAGACCCATCCAATGCATTGCCCGATGAACTAAAAAATACAGCTGCTGCCGAAGTGGTTCAAGATCAAATATCAACAGCTCATCCTTATAGTGCTTTTGTAATACCTCCCATGGCAGAAGCTGTGGGTATTTTACATACCAATCCTAAATTAGTTGCCATACCTAACGACCCTCACTTATTAGAGTTTCAAGAAGATTTTGCTAATCAGTTGATGTTGTTTGAACAACGGGCAGCCAAAGATGTTTCTTCAATCGAAAATTTTGGCTACACCACCAATGCTATCAATTCACAAAAAATGATTCATAAAGTATTAGACAATCATAATAAAGTTGTTGATGAAGAAGAAGTATTAAGAAACCGCTTATTTGATATGTTAATTGGTGACTGGGACAGGCATGAAGACCAATGGCGATGGGCCGAATATACTTGTGCTAAAGAAAATCACGAGCATTGTAGCCATTTAGCAGACAATAATAAATATTACATTCCTATACCAAGAGATAGAGACCAAGCTTTTGTGAAATTTGATGGAGTTATTCCAAGATTAGCAGGAAGAAAATGGGTGGTGCGTAAATTACAACATTTCGATTATGACATTCGTGATATTAGTGGAATGAATTTTAATGGTCGCTACATTGACCGTTCATTTCTTACTCGATTAGACAAACAACAATGGCTTAATTTAGCTAAAGAAATGCAACAAAATCTAACCGATAGTGTAATTATTAATGCCATAAAACTATGGCCCGATACCATTTATCAATTAGATGGAGAAGAAATTACCGCCAAATTGCTTTCGAGAAGAGATAAATTACACGAATTTGCAGAACGATATTATCAAGTATTAGCCAAAAATGTAAACGTGGTAGGAAGCAACAAAGATGAAAAATTTGAAATTATTAGAGTAAACGATACCATTACTTCTGTGAAAGTATATCATTTAAAAAAAGGTGCAAAAGGTAGTTTGTACTACAGTCGAAATTTCAACCGAAATGAAACCAAAGAAATTAGAATCTATGGCTTAGGCGGAAAAGATATATTTACCTTAGAAGGAGAAGTAAATAAAGGTATTTTGATAAGAATAATTGGAGGTAGCGGAAATGATGAAATTACAGATGTTTCTAACGTGAAAGGGTTACGTAAAAAAACAAAATATTATGACACTAAAAAAGAACAAAATATTGTAGTTTGTGAAAAAAACAATGAACTAAAAAATTTGGTTTCGCACCAAAAAATGATTAATGAATATGATAGAACAGAGTTTAAGTATGACATGCTTATTCCTCAACTTTTTGTGGGATATAATATTGATGACGGCTTGTTTTTAGGAGGGGGGGCTGCTATAACCAAGCACGGTTTTAGAAAAAAACCTTATGCTTATACCCAAAAACTAGTAGCCAATAGAGCCCTAAAGACAAGTAGTTTTAACATTGAATACAACAGCAAATTTGTTGATGTAATTAAAAAGCTAGACCTAGCTATTGATGCCTCCATTAACGCTCCCAACAGCACCACTAATTTTTATGGTTTAGGTAACGAAACCAAAGTAGTAAATGGCGAAGATAAATCTTTTCATTTAGTTCGGTTTAATGAAATAAAACTGCAACCTAATTTAATAAAAGATGTAGGTAAATTTAATGAAATTCAGTTTGGCCCAAAATACCAACATATTGATGTAGAAGCATCTGAAAACAGATTTATAACAAGTGATTTTGCTGTAAAATATGTCAATAGTTTGACAGCTAGAAACTATATAGGAATAGGAATACAATATTCTTTCAATAATACCGATAATAAAGTGATACCTACACGAGGAATAAATTTTAATATAGGAGGTAGTTGGGAAGTAGAAGCTGAACATACCAATATGAATTTTGGAAGGTTAGAATCACAATTTGTGATGTATTTACCCTTTGGAAAAAATGTTGTATTTGCTTCTAACGTAAAAGGCGTTCATTTAATTGATAAGTTTGAGTTTTTTCAAGCAGCAACAATTGGGGCTCAAAATAGAAATCATCGAAATGGCGATTTAAGAGGTTTTAGAAGAGACCGATTTTCAGGAAGAAGTAGTTTAACTTTTAACCAAGATTTACGTATTAAACTTACCAATTTTAAAACCTATTTATTCCCTGGTCAGTTAGGCGTTTTAGGATTTTTTGATTTAGGAAGAGTGTGGACAAGCAATGATTCTTCAACAAAATGGCATAATAGCGTTGGCGGAGGGGTTTGGCTAAGTCCGTTTGATATGTTAGTTATCAATGCTTCTTATGCTGTTTCATCTGAAGAAAATTTATTTATTTTAAAAATGAATTTCCTTTTTTAATAAAAAAATATGAGAAAAATATCACTTTTAATATTATTTACTTTTTCTGGAATTTTTTTATCTTACGCACAATCTCAGAATAATGAACACCCCATTTCTATTGATAAAGATTGTAATTATTGTAAGGATGGAAAACATATTAATGATTCTCCTTACAACATATCTTTTAAGAAAGAATTGCCCTATTTGGCAACAGGTATAGGATTGTTGTCAACTGGATTAATTTTACGGAGCACCAATGAGAAAGAACCTTTTACTGTAGAAGAAATAAATCAACTTGACCCAGAAAAAATAAATCGTTTTGATAGAGTTGCCATATATACTGATAATGAAGAGTCTAAAGAATTAAGTGATGTATTGCTTTATTCGGGAATGGCATTGCCACTATTCTTTTTTACTAACCATCATACTGGTAAAGATTTTGCTCCGCTTGGACTAATGGCTCTTGAAGTTTTTACTATTACAGGAGGGCTAACCATGAATTCTAAATTTATCTTTAACCGAACCAGACCTTTTGTTTATAGCGATGAATTTTCTTTGGATGCCAAAACGGCTCCTAATGCTCGATTGTCTTTTTTCTCGGGACATACCGCTCAAACTGCTGCTTTTTCTGTGTTTATGGCAAAAGTTATTCATGATTATCATCCCAACATGAAAAAAGGAGTAGAAATAGGTATATGGGCATTTGCTTTTACTATTCCAGCTACAATGGCTTACCTTAGAGTAGATGCAGGGAAACATTTTCCAACCGATGTTATAGTTGGATATGCTGTTGGTGCTTCAGTAGGATGGTTAGTGCCACAATTACACAAAAAGAAAGACAAAGATTCAAAACTTTCGGTTTCGCCATTTCAATATGGAAATGCTACAGGACTAACCTTTAATTGGAAATTATAATTGTTACAACATGAAATAAGCCATGAGCAAAAATGCTTACCAACAACAATGAATATTTTATCCCGAGTATCGGGATGATATATAAAAAACAACCGAGCGAAGCGAGCTCATGAGTACATTAATTAACAATAAAAAAGAACGAATAATAAAAAATACAAATGAAAACTAAAATAACATTAATTTTATTACTTATTTGTTTAGTGGCAAAAACACAAAATTCCCACAATTATATCAAAAAAGATTATGTGTTAAACGGGTATGATTTAGTGTCCTATTTCAACAATCAGATAATGGAAGGAGATAAAAATAAATTTACATTGAAATATCAAAATCAGCTGTATGCTTTTGTTAGTTTGGAAAACCTTAAAACTTTTGAGCAAGGGCCAGAAAAATATATTCCGCAATATGGAGGTCATTGTTCTTATGCAATGGCAACTTTGGGTAAAAAAGTTAGTCCCAACCCCGAAGTTTTTGAAATTAGAGATGGGAAATTGTATTTCTTTCACCGACAAAAAGGGAAAGAAAATTGGCAAAACGGAGATACTAAAGCGTTAAAAAAACAAGCAGATATGAATTGGATTCATATTACAAAAATTTGATTTTGAATAAATTATTAAAAATATTAGTACTATTATTTTTGGCGTTGGTCAACCCTTCTTTTGCCCAAAAAAAAGATTACAACGAGGAATTTCAACTACAAAACGACAATGATATTTTGACTTTTAAAAGAAAAGTAGCGGATAGGTATTATTCTTTTGGAGTGCATTTGGATTATAGAAAAATAATACGTGAGGAGTCTAAATTATATTTATTTACAGCGAAGCATAAAAACAATTTGAAAAAAGTAATTGTAAATTGGCACGCAGGCATTGAAGGATACACCTCTGACCAAACAAGAGACAAACAAGAAAACGGTGTTTTTGTAGCATTTGATCGACCTTATGCGGGTTGGCTTTTTGCAGAAAACACCATTACTGCAGCAAGTAGTCAATCAATTTGGTATGTAAAAACAACTTTAGGCGTTTTAGGTCCTGCATCTGGAGCCGAAAAATTGCAAGATAATTTTCATGTGTTAATTAATAATCCAAAACTTGAGAATTGGGATAATCAAATACAAAATGAAGTAGCTCTAAATTTGGAGTTTGGGGTCAATTTTGCTATCATCAAGTGGAGTCATTTTGATATTCATTCACAATCAAGTGCAAGTTTAGGCACACAAGCTACTTTTTTCAAACAAGGTTTAATGGGCAGGCTGGGTAAATTTAATACTATTGACAATACTGTTTTTTATCATACTAACTTAACCCATGAGGACACTCCTCCCCAAAGCGAATATTTTTTAGAATTTGGAGCTCATTTAGTAACTTGGGGCTACAAAGCGACCATACAAGGCAGGATGTTTGGCGAAAATACAAACATGAATACTGATGGATTACACCGAGTAAATGTGGATGTTTCGGCAGCTTTAAATTATTCAAGAAAAAAATTTACGGTCTTTTTTAGGCATCATTTAATTACCGCAGAAACTTCTCGAGGACGACATTTTTATTACGGTAGTTTAGGAATAATTTTTAAAATTTAAAGTTTTCTTTCGATTTCCTGAATGGCTAAATCGTTAATACTTGCGAATCTTTTTTTCATCAGTCCATTTTCATCAAATTCCCAATTTTCGTTACCATAAGCTCGCCACCATTGTCCTTTTTCATCTCGAAATTCATATTCAAATCGGACAGCAATTCTATTTTCAGTATGTGCCCAATATTCTTTTTTTAGTTTGTATTCGTGTTCTTTTGCCCATTTTCTTTTGAGAAAAGCAATAATTTCGGTTCTTCCATTAATAAACTCATTTCTGTTTCGCCATTCACTGTCAGAGGTATAGGCTAAACTCACTTTTTCTGGGTTTTTACTGTTCCATGCATCTTCTGCCAGTTGAAT
>Ga0210036_1003879_pt1 | contig 14336 bp, 10 predicted proteins | sample CryGeymeta201515_FD_185469 | JGI IMG/M metagenome (GOLD analysis project Ga0210036, IMG submission 185469) | Groundwater microbial communities from Crystal Geyser aquifers in Utah, USA - Crystal Geyser metaG 2015-15 (SPAdes) (version 2) | ecosystem: Environmental > Aquatic > Deep subsurface >...
GGCCAAGTGCGTACAACCAGGCTGCTGACGCCGCGTTCCACATAGTACGGCCTGCTGACGTGAGTGACGATCCCGCCGGTCCCGTAACTGGTGGAGACGCGGTCGCCAACCGAAATCCCAAGCGCGGTTTGGTAGGTTAGCGGTTTAGCCTTCGACATTTGCATTACGCCTCCTCTGGAAAACAAACTGCGGTCACACGCCCTTCGGCGGCTGGCGAAGCCTCGACGGTGATGTTTTGCTCGGCGGCGTACACACCATAGCGATAACGCCAGGCGGCAGGGTAAAACATGGAGCAGTATTCCTTGGCGTCAAAAATATATAAGCCCGGCATCCCCGCAACCAGCGCGGGGTAATTTCCGCAATGACGCTCACTGCCCGTCCAAACCGCAGGCACGCCTTCGGCTTGGATTTTTCGATAAAACCACTCAAAGTACTGTTTATCAGTGTCGCTCATGCTAACCTTCGGGGATATCCTTTTCGATTTTATGCAATGAGAATGTATACATCCTGACTGCGTTTTTGCGATTATCTGCCGCAATTATACACTATCATTACGTACAATTCAACTTATACGCTATGAGAATGACAAGAAAATCGAGCCAAAAAAATCATCAAAAGGAAGAAAAAATCTCTATGGACAAATCGCAAAAGAATGCGTTGAAACTGGCGATCCATGCGCTTGAGGATTACCGCCGCAGGCATTACGCTGCCGCCAGGAGCGCGGCTGTCTATGGTTTCGACTTTGGCATTAACGGCGAAAAACACTACAAGGAATACACAGACGCCATTGTCATTCCGGTCGCTTCTCGCGGAAACACCAACACCGGTAAAGGCCCAGAACGCCGGACAACAACAACTCCCGCTGTTTTGAAAGGACAAAACGTTGATTGCAATTGTGGAACTTGTGTTTGTGGCCATCCCACTTATGATCGCTCTGCGGTCGCACCACCCCCAAGCCTGGCCGATCTTCTTTTCTGTTTTTGGCGCCGCGCTATGCATCACCTTTGCCATAGCGATTTCCGCCAATAACAGAGGCAGCGGCGCTACACCCTCCCGCCGTTAAGTTATGTGGCCGAATCATCATTTGGTTTAGTTATTATTACGATACTCTAAACACCAAGTCTTCCCCTTGCCTGACCAGTTGCCACTGCGAACCCTTGACCAGTTTTCCCGCCAGGATCAATTCGCTCAATGGGATCTGAACTAACTTTTCCACCACCCTGCGCAACTCGCGCACACCATACTGCGGACTGTAGCCTGCCTGGGCAAGCAAGATTTCAGCCTGTTCATCAATCTGCAAGGTGACTTGATATTGTTCTTGAAGGCTTTGCTGAATTTCTTCCAGCATGGGACTGAGAATCTTTTGCACATCAGCCTGACCCAACGATTTGAAAATGACCTGCTCATTGACTCGGTTGATGAATTCAGGGCGGAAACGTTTCGCGACCTCGTGGAGGATTTCATTTTCAGTTTGTTCGGAAGGCAGGAAATTCAAATCCGCCTGTTTGCCAGCGGTAATATTTGAAGTCATGATAAAGATCGCATTCCGGGCATCTGCGGTGCGACCCTTTGAATCGGTCAGGCGGCCATCGTCAAATACTTGCAGGAACAGGTCAAAGATACGGGGATGCGCTTTCTCGATCTCATCCAGCAGGACAATCGAGTGCGGCTTTGTGCGCAGTTGGCCGGTCAGTTGACCTTCTTCCTCGTGGCCGATGTAGCCGGGCGGTGAGCCGATCATCTTGGAGAAACTATGTTCCTCCATGTATTCGGACATATCCAAGCGGATCATGTTCGCTTCGTTCCCGAAAAGGAACTCGGCCAGCGAGCGCGCCGTTTCTGTTTTGCCTACGCCGCTGGGGCCGAGGAACAGGAAGACCGCCAGCGGTCCATGTCTTTCAGCCAGGCCTGCGTGCGCCATGATCAGCCGTTTGCAGACGCGGGCGATTGCTTCGTCCTGACCAATGATGCGCTGTTTTAGGAAGGCTTCGAGTTCCAATAGCCGCGACTTTTCCCCGCTTTCCAGATGACCCATGATGATATCCAGCGGCACACCGATTTTTTCGGAGAGGACGCGGGCAACCGTCATTTCAGTCACCTCTCCATTCACGTGCGTTCCGCTGGCATCCTTATCGCCCACCATCATGCTCAGAATGGGAATCCTTGTGCGCGCCCCGGCTTTATCTATCAGGTCAATCGCCTTGTCGGGTAGTTGATGATCGCCGTCGAAGCGGATGGATAAATCCACCGCGGCTTGCAGTGCCTGATCCGTGAACCGCGCTTGGTGGTGTTCCTCCCACTTGTGCCGCAAGCCTTTCAATATCTCGATAGTCTCGTCGCGGCTGGGTTCGTTGACGATGATCTTCTCGAAGCGCCGTTCCAGTGCCGGGTCCGTTTCGATATTGCGGCGGTACTCGCTGATGGTGGTCGCGCCGATGCAACGTAGTTCACCGCGCGCCAAAGCAGGCTTGATCAAGTTTGCCGCGTCCATGCTGCCGTCGCCCGTCTGCCCCGCGCCCACCAGCATGTGGATTTCATCAATGAAGAGGATGATTTCCGGGTGCGTGTGTACTTCCTTCAAAATATGATCGAGACGTTCCTCGAATTCGCCGCGATATTTCGTTCCGCCCATCAGCGCGCCCATGTTAAGTTCGATGATTCGTTTATCGCCCAGGATTTGCGAATCCTTGCCTTGCACAGTCCTCAGTGCCAGCGCTTCGACTATGGCAGTTTTGCCCACACCCGCCTCGCCCACCAGAACCGGGTTATTCTTGGAACGCCGCGCAAGCGTTTGGATGATTTGCAGAAGTTCGGGACGGCGGCCAACGAACGGACCGAGTTTTCCATCACGAGCCATCTGCGTCAGGTCGCGCCCATAGCGTTCCAGGTAATGCGTGCCTCCCTGATCCTGTTTGTTTTTTTCAGCGTGTACCTTGACCGGTTCAACATCCACCCCCGCAGGCGTGACCTTCCCCAGGGCGCGCTTGCCCAGATCACTCGCTGTAACTCCTTCTGCTGCTAAAACAGAAGTGATGACAGAATTGGGCTGCTCCAGAACCGCCGCCAGAAGATGAATACAGGTTAAGGTTTCTGTGGACGCGGAGCGTGCCAACTCTCCAGCGCGCTTGAAAACCTGTTTACATGCCGGACTGCGGTGAATGATTTTCTCGGTGTGCTCGTACTTGCTTTCGCCTAATTCATCCCGCACACTGCGCCGCAGGTCTGTTGCATCCAGTTCGAAGTCACGCAAAATATCGTCAATGGCATCCTGTTCGAATTGCAGAGACTGCCGCGCAGGCGGGTCAAGCTCATCTGCCTGCATGGATATTTTTTCCAGACTGCAGATCCCGATCAGGATATGCCGAGGTTCAATGAACTCAGAGCGCGCCGCCGCCGCTTCCTGGGCAGACATTTGCCAAGCCAGATTTGCGCTAAAGGATAATTCTGTCATCATTTTCTCCTGATGAGGGGGTAGAATATTAATTTTAGGTATATATTTTTTCTTGGTCAAATTGCAAGTCACGATCATTATTGACTTGCAATTTCTTTCAGCCAACTCAGTAGTTGGTTAAAAGAAGGTTTGTTTTGCAATGGAATTTGTTCATTAATCACCTGCTCGACAACTTCAATAAATCTATCATTAGTCATGAATGGATACTGCCTGACTGCAATATGCAATTTTGCAAGCGAATCTATCTGATAGAAAAAGACTTCATGCGCAGACTGAGAAATATTATTTACAACCTGCGCCAACCATTCCAGTCGTTGTTTATAAGCGGGTCTTGCATCTAGTGGAATTTCTTTAAGAACAGAACCACAAAACTCATCCAGAAATTTAATATCCATCATAATAGGATATTTCTTGACGACATTCTGCAGTTCAGCGGGCGAGTTCACCTTCTGGACATTCTCTATAATTTCATCTATGTAAATCGTTCTAGATTCTTTTATTCGGGCTACAAATTCTTGTGCTTTTTTCTTCATAGGGTGATCGATTTGACCCCATAATTGAGTTGATTGTTGTGCTAAAGGCAGAGCAATGAATAACTCGTCCTGTTGAGCGTAAATAGTTGCCATATTGAATAAAATTTCAGCCATTCCGCTTAGGTTTTCCCGATTGCCATTTATTATCAGTGATTGCTCTAATTTTCGAAGATCTTCTTTGTAACGGCCAAGACTGATGAGACAGTTGCCTTTGTTGTGCAAAGCAGATGCATTATGTGGGTCAATTTCCAATGCCTTATCGCAATATTGAATGGCTTCTTCGTAGCGGCTCAGATTGCGCAGAATATCAGCTTTGTTGTTCAAAGTATCCACAAAATGTGGGTCAATTTCTAATGCCTTTTCAAAGCAGCGGATGGCATCTTCGTAACGGCTTAGACTGTTGAAACTTTTGCCTTTGTTATTCCAGGCATTTACATTGCGCGGGTCTATTTCCAATGCCTTGTCATAATAATGCATGGCTTCTTCATAACGGCCTAGATGGTGGTGAAAGGAGCCTTTGTTGCCCAAAGCTGCCAAATCGCGTGGGTCAATTTCCAATGCCTTATCAAAATATTGAATGGCTTCTTCGTAACGATCTAAATTTGCAAGGCTAAATCCTTTATTGTTCATAGTTGCCAAATTGCGCGGGTCAATTTCCAATGCCTTATCAAAATAGCAAAGGGCTTCTTCGTATTCACCCAGACTGTTGAAACAACAACCTTTGTTGTTCCAGGTATTTGCATTGCTTGGGTCAATTTCTAAGGCTTGGTCACAGCAGTGAATGGCATCTTCATATCGACCAAGGCTGCTGAAGTAGCGACCTCGGTCATCCCAAACCAGCGCATCGCGTGGGTCAATTTCCAATGCCTTATCGCAATATTGAATGGCTTCTTCGTAGCGGCCTAGACCGTTGAGACTTCTGCCTTTGCCAAGCCAGATATCTATATCGCGCGGGTCAAGCTCCGAAGCTTGATTGAAGCAGTCGAGGGCATCTTCGTAACGGCGAAGACTGTTGAAGTAATTACCTTTGTTGATTAAAGGATCAATAAAACGTGGGGCAATATCCAATGCCTTGTCAAAGCAGCGGATGGCTTCTTCTTTATTACCTAGTTGGTTGAGACTGTTACCTTTGTTATTCCAAGTAGCCGCAAGGAGAGGTTGAATTGCCAAGGCTTCATCACAATAACTGATTGCTTCTTCGTAACGACCCAGATGATTGAGACAACTACCTTTGATGGAAAGAGCGCCTACATGACGCGGATCGAGTTCCAAAGCCTGATCTAAGTAGTGAAGGGCTTCTTCGTAACGCCCTAAATGATTAAGGTTGAGTCCTTTGTAGCTCAATTCTTGAGCATTCTGTTTCGCCAATTGCGGAACCCTGATTATTTCCCCATTCAGTTGCTTGAGAATCGATTCCAAATCTGAACGCAATTGTACAAAACTCTGATAGCGCTTATCAAGCTCCTTCTTTAGGCAACGTCTGATAATTGGATAGATTGGCGAATCCAATCGAGGCACAGGGGCTTCGTTATGCAGTCGTCGCATGTCCAGCCCGAAGCGCATAATCTCTTCCCGCGAGCCATCCCTAGGCGGAGTAGCTAGGAAGGGCAACTCGCCGCCACTTGCCATCTGGAAAAGCACAATACCAAAAGCATAGATATCACTTCTCACATCGCAACTTGCGGCATCATCGAACTGCTCCGGCGGCATGTGGGTGAGGGTACCAAATACATCTCCTCTCTGTGTCTTACCGAATACATTTATCTCATCCTTCATACTTGCTGAATTTTCCGCGTATGAATCCAATACACCTGCCAAACCAAAGTCGGTAATTTTGGCTGTCCCATCTTGTGCGATCATGATATTTTCCGGTTTCAGATCGCGGTGCGTCCGAATCCCTTTAGAGTAGGCGTATTCCATCCCAAAACAGACCTGGATAGCCCAGCGCAGACTCTGCACCAATTCCGGCGAGCGGTATTGCAAGTAACCTGCTAGGGAATTAATTCCTTGCTTATTTGGCGCAATGTACTCCATAGCTATGAAAAGCCGTCCTGAGAATACGTCCACAAAATATGTTTGCACTAAATAGGGATGTCGTTCGAGTTCCACTAAAACGTTTGCTTCTTTACGAAAGAGGTCTCTTGTTTTTGCGTCCGCGAGAAATTTATCCTGGAAAGTCTTCAAGGCGCACTCACTCTTAGTCACATGACTAAAAACTAAATATACTACGCCAAATCCTCCACTGCCCAATACTTTTAGAACTTCGTATTCTTGTCCAATAATATCGCCGGGATGATAAAGTCCGCCTGTGGGTTGATCGGTTATCCCTCGATCTTTTTGCGGGTTTTGGCTTTCTGTATTTTTCGAGGGATTTACAATAGGCTTTTGATCTTTTTCCAATTCAGCCAGGCGCGCAACGGCGCTTTGGATTAACCCAGGTTCATCATCTGCAAATTCCAGCACCTGTTCGTAGGAATGAATTGCATCGAATGTAAGTCCAAGATTATCTTCGCACAACGCTTTTTCGTGCCACGCATACGCGTATTGCGGCTCAAGTTGCAGTGCATTTTCAAAACAACGGATGGCTTCTTCGTAATCTTCCAGATCACAAAGTTGTTTCCCTTCTATGTACCAGTGGTTTGCATCCAGCGCGTGAAGATCAGCGTCTGATTGCTTTTGGGTATTTGCAGTTTGAGCAACTGGCGTCACATTATTCTTTTGTGCTGGTTCAAGTGGCAAATCCTGTCCCGCAAGGGTATCCAACATTTGTTTGGCTTTTTCGTTCTTTGGATTGATGCGTAACATTTGTTTCAGGCAATAAAAGCGTTCTTTGTCATCAACTGAAACCTGATACATCCACCCCCAGGCAAGTTCGTCATCCGGACTTTGCTTAGCGACAGCTATAAAAACATTTCGCGCCTCGTCCTGTTTCCCTGCTCTATATGCTGTTATACCCTGATGAAGTAAATCATCCATGAAACATCCTCTTTGTGGAAAGTGGCCGCGCAGATGGGTCAAACTCATCTGCCTGCATGGATATTTTTTCCAGGCTACAGATTCCGATCAGGATATGCGGCGGTTCAATGAACTCGGACCGCGCCGCCGCTGCTTCCTGGGCCGCCAGTTGCCAGGCTAGATTTGCACTAAAGGATAGTTCGGTCATGGGTTGCTCCTGATGAAGGGTTGGAATGTTGTCTGCAAGTTTACTTACCCTCCAACTCTCGTATTAAGTTCGTTTCCAGCGTTTCTTGAAAAATTTATTGCCTTCGAGCCGGTACTCGACACCTGCCTTGAGCCATCCAGCAGGCAATGAGTTAATCGCCATTGGATTGCGGAAGAACAAAAAATCATCACCGTAATTATCAGGCAGACACGAGATGTCAATATTTGAAAACAGAATCGCGCTAATGCCCGCATATTTCGGTTCAGGAAAAAATTTGGTTGACACCTTTTTACCAGACGGCTTGACTATTTCGTCTCGGTAAGAATAGCCTGTTTTTACGATTTGTTTACCGTCATGATCCAGAATCATTGTATAGTCACCGAATGGTACGACAGCTTTAATTATGTTCGGAATCATGTTAGATGAATCATCGTCTGGTATTGAAAATGGAATACGGGAACCATTGATAGCAATTAAGTAAGGCTCAGAACTTGAGAGTATACCTGTATCCTGATATTCTCCATATTGCCTGAACTTCTCAGCTATTGCGGATGTGTATCGAAGAATCACCGATTCATCAATCGAATCGAACCCGTTTTCAGACTCTGCACAGTCATCGGGGCTAGTACCGCATGCAATTGCTTCGATCCAGATATTGGTTTCTGCTAACGAGATACAGATATCTGGCCCTTTCTTGCCTAATTCAAGGCGAGGGCGTAATTTAAACCCTAAGTCCAGTAGAGTCACAGCTAAATACATTTCCCAAAAGCGACTTTGAAACTTCGATATGCTCTTTGATGAGATTTCGGTTATAAAATGCGAATCTGCGTATGGTTTGAATCGCGTCCAAAGTCTTTCTAAATTATCCCTTTCTTGCTTTCTGTTTGGATCATCAAAGATCCGCTTCAATTCTCCACTGGGTAATTTATCCGAATGTTCAATTAACATTTTGCCTCATGTCACAAAAGGTTGCTGGGAGGGGCGAGCAAGACGCGAAAACCACAGTTGAATGCGAAAGTCGGATAATTGTGATTACGAGTAGACACGTATATCCATTCGGAACCAGCAACATCGTCGAACGAGCCGCGCAACACAAGCTGATCAGACTCCAAAGCGCTTTCAACCATGTTCTTGATGCTGAAAGGATAGGGTTCATACAAACTGGAAGTCCATTCTCCAACATTGCCCATCATATCGGCACAACCGAAAGGTGAATCTCCCTGTGGAGAATAGAGTGCAACGGGCGTTGTTCTAAATTTGCTAGAATTATATTTATTTTCATCACGCGCACCTTCCCAAGGATATTCGCGCCCGTCTGTTCCACGCGCGGCTTTTTCCCATTCTGCTTCGGTGGGCAGGCGTAATACTAAACCCGAAGGCGTTTCGCTTTTTATTAAGTTATTCAGCCATTTACAATATGCCGTTGCATTATTCCATGAGACTCTAGTAACAGGATGATCTTTTTTCTTTTCCCAATTATCTATAGGATGATTGATTCCTTTGGATTTTACATAAGCGTTATATAACTCATTTGTCACAGGAAAGCGCGCCATCCAATAATCGTAGGGAATATCAACGGTGTGTCGAGGCTTTTGATCATCAAAGTCATAGTAGTAATGGTCATAACCATAGTATTCGCTGGCTTCATTGTCATAGTGCCATCCTTCAAGCAATCCTTCAATATTCCCGTTTCTGTTACTAAAAATTTTGTAATCGCCTCCCATCAAAAACTTGCCTGCTGGCACGCGCATAAACTCCATGCCATTGGAGATGGTAAGTTTGTTGTCGTAAGTAGGATTTTTATGCAAGTCGGATTTATCAACTTTGATTACAGGCGGCGTTATAACTTGCACAGGTTTAGGTACTTCATGGTCAGCCTGGCGCGGTAAACGAGTAAGCAATTCTTGCAAATCATCCGTCGTTGCGAAAAGCCTTCGATATGCCGCGGTTTCATTCAATGCACCTCTGAGAGCAGTAAATAATTCCGCTTGAAGATATGGGTTTTTCTCTTGCTTCTCTTCCGACAAACTAACAGTATCTTCTTCAATGTTTATAGTCAGTTGCCCCCCTGCCGCGAACCATTCCAACCCAACCTGAATGGCACTCTCGCATAAACCCATCCATGCCGCAAGTCCACTAATAGTCGTTTTTCCGTTGAAATGACCAATCGCGTATTTGCAGTAACCTGCTAAAAGATTTAAGAAATCTTCAGGCTTTTCTTCTGAGGGTGAAACTGCAAAAACATGAATCGTTCTTGGCTCAACAATTTCCAATGCCATTCGTAATTCTAGATGTGATGGTGGAGTTGTCCAAATCGCGAACTCATTCGCTTGATATAACTTGAAGCGGGATTTACCCTTCGATCTATCCGCGCCTTCCGCCCAAATCAACGTTGAACTTGCAAGGTTACTTAAAATTTGAGTCTTCAATCGCAGATCGCGAATTTCGAAATTCTGTTGCTCTTTGGGCGATTCTACAACCTTCACCTGAGCAAAAGGCTTCTGTTTGGCTAACAAGGCGGTTTTGAAATCTTCCGCTGATAAATAGCGGTCTGTGCGGCGTAACTGCATGGCGCATTGCAGTGCATCGCTGATTGCATCAGGGATATTTCGATTAACGGCTTTTGCGGGCGGCGGCGGATTGACGTTTCCCAACATAATTTCCACACTATCTGGCGGAACGCTGTACGTTAATAGACAATATAGCGTTACGCCAAGTGAGTATATGTCGCTCTGTGCGTCAGTTCCACCAGTACCGTATTGTTCAGGCGCGGCGAAGTGTGGGGTCAGTCCGCGTGCGCCCATCGAGGTCTTCGCACCGACATCAAAAGTTTTTGCCAATCCAAAATCCACCAGTACCACGTTTCCTTGTGGCGTGATACGAATATTGGCAGGTTTGATGTCGCGGTGAATAATTGGGGGATTCTGATTGTGGATGTAAATCAGGGCATCACATACTTGCCTGATCCATGCCAATGCTTGCTCGCCTGGCAGGGGACCTCCGTTGTCGGCGAGAATTGTTTGTAGATCATCTCCTTCCACAAAATCCATTACGAGATACTGTCCCTGATTGGGAATGATGAAATAATCGGTGACACGTACCAAATGCGGGTGATTGAGATTCGCCAGCATGATCGCTTCGCGCTTGAATTGCTTCTGCGATTCGGGGGTTATTTGCAGGTTTTCCTTGATGGCGCAAAGTCTCTGCAGGTTATCGTCCCATACTTTGTATACCGCGCCGAATCCACCCTCGCCAAGCACGGCATGAATTTGGTAACGATTGTTTAGGACTTGTCCCTTTTTAAGCATACGTTTCTCTTTTTGATGTCACGAATGACATAAGCATTTCGCTTTGTAAAAGTCGTTGCCTTTTTTGAACCAGTCATTTTCCATTTGATTTTTTCCGCAATTGAAATTTAGACTGTTATATGTTATCGGAATTACGAGAGATTGATGGAACGCAAAACAACTTCCTTTACTCCAATGTCCGTTTCAAATTGTTTTTTAGCTTCGTCAGATTTTTGTTTGGCCTTCCATGTAAGATAACCGAATATTAGCATAACAAGCAAACCAAAGACAACCGCCGTTGCATGAATTGCAATAACAACACTCTCTGTTTTAGAAGTAATAGATACTCCAAGGCTTATTAATTCTCCAACAGTTACTCCCAAAAAAAGAGAAGTGAATCCAAGCAACGTGTTAGCGTCCTCTTGAAATCCTGCATACTTATACGCTAAATTGGCATCTACGAGTTTTATACTGGGTTGCAATATAGTTAATCGTGGTTCAATGTTGCTAGGCGGTGATGATGTCGCCCCTAACTCAGAAATTGTTCGTTTGTAAGATTCTGTTAGATTTTCAATCTGCCTCTCTAACATCTCAATACGTTCTGGCGCAGCCCCATCTTTGCGAATAGACTCAATGTCGTCTTTTACTGAAACGGTAAGCGAATCGGTTTTTGCAATAAACGCATTAACGTTTTCAAGCGCATCTATTCTTTTTCGTATTTCCATCAGTTCGGCACTGACTATTTTATCTGCGTTCTGGAGATCAAACGGAACCGAACCTGAATCTATAAACTCAGATTTTTTTGTTTCAATCAAATCAAGGTTTTCTTGGTAGCGAAACTCCTTTGTCCTTAGAAATTGCAATTCCTGATATACCGCTCTCCTGTCTTTTTGCAAAAAATAATCACAGTCAATTTTTTGGGGAGAAGGGGTGTTAGCTACATCTACCCATTGATAACAATAATCAGTTTTCTTTTCAAAACCTTCCGTATCAAGTAACTTATGGATTTTTTCCTTTCCCCAAGTAAGCACACGTGTTTTATTGGCGTCTGTTTTCTTGCTATTGGCAGTCTTGATCACCATCCGAAAACATAACTCGTCGTCCTTGAATACTTGGAACGCCCAACCAAAATCATCAAAATCAAATTGCTGTTCTGGTACTGAATTAATTTCGATACGATATTCTTTGTATATTTCTATTACCTCTGTGTCCATTGCAGGCATCCTTTCGGGCCAATATGTAATTGCGAATCGTTTAATTCTCGCAAAAACAATAGAAGTTTGTTCGATGTGCTTTTTTTCAAAACGTTCGTCAATCAGTCGTAAGCCTTACTCAAGTGTTACTTTCAAGAATTTCTTTCATCTTTTCCTGGATTTCCAATGCTTCTTGATAGCGCTTTTGGCTACTAAGAATTTCTTCAAGGCTTAGATAGACGAGAAACGTTCAAATTTTTTTGGATCAATTCAATTGCCTGGCGGTAGACCTCTTCAGCTTCTTCTAATCGTCTTTGGCTTTTGAAAAAATCACCAAGACTGTAATAGTAGATAGTATCATCTGGGCTAATAGCAATTGCTTGACGGTAGGCTTGTTCAGCTTCTTTAAAGCGCTTTTGATTTTTTAAAATACCACCAAGGCAACAATAGGGAAAGCTGTCATTTGGGTCTTCTGCAATTGCGTTACGGTACATTTCCTCAGCTTCTTTATAGCGTTTTTGTTCTTCTAGAATTCCGCCAAGCGAAGTATAAAAAAGGTGACCAGGAACTGACATAATGGCTTTACGATAAACCTCCTCAGCATCTTTTAATCGGTTTTGATCCCATAGAAGTTTACCAAGAACTACGTAGGGAAAGGAATTAGTTGCATCAACTGCAATTGCTTTGCGATAATATTGTTCAGCCTCCTTTAACCGTTTTTCATTTTCGAGAAGATAGCCAAGGCCGGAATAAGCAGCAGCACAATTTGGATCTGCTTCAATTGCCTGACGAAATGAATATTCGGCTTCTCGACCAGAGAGAATTCGCCCAAGACCTAAATAAGCTTTGGCGTGTTTTGGTTCAATTGCAATTGCCTTACGATAAGCATCCACCGCTTCGTCATTTCGCTTTTGGTTTCTAAGAAGTTCCCCAAGATAGTAATAATTTAGTGCGTTATTTGGATCCACTGAAATTGCCTTACGATAAACATCTTCCTCGGACTCGGTAGCAATTATGGCACTAACTTGTATGACTTCTTTTGTTTCATTCCTTAGCGCATTTTTAAAATCAATTACCGATTTATAGCGGTCCGTGCGGCGTATCTGCATAGAGCACTGCATTGCATCGCTCACGAATTCGGGAATGTCATTGTTTATGGCTTTGGCAGGTGGCGGCGGATTGGCATTGCCTACCATGATGTCCACGCTGTCGGGAGGTACGTGATTGGTCAACATGCAGTATAGGGTCACGCCAAGCGAATAAATATCGCTTTGTGCGTCTGTGCCGCCCATGCCGTATTGTTCAGGCGCGGCAAAATACGGAGTCAATCCACGCGCACCTGTGCTGGTCTTTGCATTCGCTTCAAATATTTTCGCCAATCCAAAATCCACCAGCACCGCATTTCCCTGCGATGTGATACGAATATTGGCAGGCTTGATGTCACGGTGAATGATGGGCGGGTTTTGGCTGTGGATGTAGGTCAGCGCGTCGCAAATTTGAAGTGTCCATTTCAGCGTGTCTGCAAGGGGCAGCGCTTTGCCATAATTGACGAGGGCTGTTTGCAGGTCAATTCCATCCACAAAATCCATCACAAGATATTGTCCCTGGTTGGAGATGATGAAATAATCGGTCACACGCACCAAATGTGGGTGATTGAGATTCGCCAGCATGACCGCTTCACGCTTGAACTGCTTCTGCGATTCGGGCGTCACTTGCAGGTTTTCCTTGATGGCGCAATGTCTCTGCAAGTTATCGTCCCATACCTTGTAGACCGCGCCGAATCCACCCTCGCCAAGCACGGCATGAATTTGGTAACGACTGTTTAGGACTTGTCCCTGTTTAAGCATACGTTTTTCTTTTTACATCATGAAGGCGTAAGCATTTTGCTTTGTAATGATTGTTGCCTTTCTTGAACTAGACAGCAGGTGTTTTTTTAATGGGCTTTTTGAAGTACCTTATTATCGCATAAATTCGCCTGAATCGCCCGCAGGCAAATGTTTCGAGAATATTTACAACATGGCTGGCTGTCAGGCAATACCAATTGCATGGAATATCACGGAGGGAACGGCTTAGTGAAAGTCTCCAAGTTGAGAACCAAGTATCGGTAAACTGGACTACCGACAAGAAAGGTGAGCAATCAACCCGCCAACGCAAGACCAGGCACAGGATCGCCAGCCGCCCGCTTCGCCGGTTCAACTTTACCCAAGAAGTTTCACCAGATTGTAATCCCTTCCTGGTGATCTACCCCAAAAAGCCTCCTACCTATTGAAAAGACAGAGGTTATCCGCCTCTGTTTTTCTTTTTAGTCCCGAAGACTTCTTCGAGTCTGAAAAGAGCGACAGAGTCGTTCAAAAAATCCATCTTTCGAGGTATGTCCGTGACCACACCAACTCTAACCCAAACCGGTCTGCTTGGCTTCCTGTGTGAAGTCACCGAAGAGCCGGTTTCTTTCAACGAATGTCTGGCCTGCGCCCAGCGCGGCGCGCCAGGCTGTCCCATGATCCCCGCCGCCATCCACAATATCGCCGGGTCGATCCGCGACCCGGAGTACGCCAATAATCTTGCGCATCCGGCTGGCGCTGAAATCGGTTTCTCTGCCACCGAACTGCTGGGATGCCCGCGCCAGTACGTGTTGAAGAAACAACATCCGTATTGGGAAAAGCCCACCTCCATGTACCGCATGGCGTTCGGCTCCGGCTATCACGCCGC
>Ga0210036_1003890_pt1 | contig 14314 bp, 6 predicted proteins | sample CryGeymeta201515_FD_185469 | JGI IMG/M metagenome (GOLD analysis project Ga0210036, IMG submission 185469) | Groundwater microbial communities from Crystal Geyser aquifers in Utah, USA - Crystal Geyser metaG 2015-15 (SPAdes) (version 2) | ecosystem: Environmental > Aquatic > Deep subsurface >...
TGAACAGTGGTCGAACCGATCATACAACGGTACTCAAAAGTTCCATCGCCACTGCTGGTGCTACTGCTGCTGGTGCTACTGGTGCTACTGGTGCTGGTGCTGCTGGTGCTGATGATGATAGGGATCCTATGATTGCACTTTCCAAAGCTATGGAAGAAGCAGGGTGGACCAAATCTACTACTACTACTACTACTACTACTGCTACTGCTACTGCTACTGCTACAGGTACTATTCCACCACCACCACCACCACCACCACCAAAACCACTACAACAGGAAGAACAAAGAAGAAAAGGAGGCATTGGAGCATCGGCTTCGTACTTGGAAAGTATGACCAGCATTGCAACTTCTGTCTCCTCCTCTCCTGTTTCTGCGTCAATATCATCGCCATCACTATCATCATCATCGTTTTCATCTTCTTCTGCTTCTATCATGTCCACACAACAACAACAGCAGCAGCAGCAGCAAGAGCAGCAACAACAACAACAGCAGCAGCCGAAAAGAAACGACGACAGTATTTTGTCTGGTAAGAACACAAACAATAAAAATACATCAACTGCAACTGCAACTGCAACGGCACAAACAGCAACCAACAATGTTCGGATTCTTAAAGAAAATACAATCTTTGCGAAGGGACCACGTCCTGCTGCATTGATTGCAAGGGATGGAACTAAAATTTCGGAATCAGATGCTATACAAAACGCTGCACGGAACAAACAAACATGGAATGGAATTGAATTCTTTCTTACATCAGCCGTATGGATTGGGTTTCCTATTATTAGTTTGTATGTTCTTCCACCAGAAATGGTACAAAATCGTATAGAAACAGTGTGGCAATCACAATCACAATCACAACAACAGTGGCAGATGTTGTCGCCGTCATCATCAACTACAAAAGAATTTCTAACGAATCATGGTATATGGGTACCGAAACAAAATAGTAACATTGATGGTGGTACTGTTCAGCAAAATGGGATGACTATCCGATCATTCCTTCAAGCGACAACACAGTCAGTACAAAACTGGGTTCAACGAGAACAACAATTGGCATTACACAAACCATCGTTGAGTTACGAAGCCTTTCAAAGTCGTATTTTGACTGGTAATTATCGGGAACCAACGACGACGGCTGATGACAATAATGCCGTGGTTGCTACGCCCAAGCCACTACTACCACCACCATCATCACCACCATCATCACCACCACCACCACCAAATCAACAGCATCAAGAACCACGAACACCTACAGCAGCACGAATCATTTCGGCTGATAATGGTTGGCAACCAGTAATGGCAACAGCATCATCAGCATCAGAACAACAAGAACAACAAGAACAACAAGAACAACAAGAAGAAGAGTTGGTCGTTGAAGGAGGAAACAATCGTTTATGGGACGACAGCAACCAGCATTGGGACCTGGAAAAACAAACGGAACGAACAAGTCCAAAACAAGCTATCATTCCTACCATTGCTGAGACAACAATAACACCAACAATGACACGATTGAATACTCCTGCGGTTGCTGTTGGAAGTGTCAATGGTGTGGTGGATGCTGGTAATCCAGTTGACCTTCGGCAGCAACAGCAACAGCAACAGCAACAGCAACAATACGAACAAATGTACAATCATTATGAGAATGACAATTTGTTCGTGTACAATGACGGTTCGTCTGGTTGGAATACAGCAAAAGGCGGCACTCAAATGATGATAATGAACGGTGGTTATGATACTATTGTGGACAATGATTACGACTATTACCACAGCAGTGATTATTTCTCATCGGATTCGCACCATTACAACAATTATTATTATTATGGACAGCAAGAGGAGGATTTGGATCAGCCGCAGCAACAGCAACAACAAGAGCTACAGCAACAAATCTATTATCCTCACGGCCACAGCGATGGATACGGCTCTCTCTTTTAGACTTACTACTATGCAGAAATGACTCAAACAGTACCAGGTGCAGCATTAGCTTGAAAAACATCATAATCAGTAATAGTGATGTAGGCGTTTTATTAACTGATGTGTATTCTAGTTTGTGTGATTTGTACGTAGCAGAGCAAAATAATAGTATGTGTGTATCAGGTTTCTTCATTGTTGTCGACAGTACTTTACATAAGAGAAGTGTCGGATAGCGGCAAGTCATACCCGTATTTCGGTTCCAATGTCCAAACAAGGATGGGATCATTGTTGCTTGACTGTGGAGCCAATGTAGAGTCATCGTCACTCGATAAGGGTTCGCAAGCCCCCGTTTGGGGCACAGCTCGAAATGCTCCAGTAAAAGGCGATGCCTGGTTCGCAACTGGTACACCATTACTGCTACTTTCCAAGTTTTGCTGTTGTGCAGGATCGTAAGCTTCGGCCGACCACGTTACATCCTGTCGAGATATTGTTTCTTTTGTGGCAGCTCCAGATCTCATGCTTTCGGCGGCCATCTTTGCGGCCCGTAATTCGTTCGTAATTATTGCTGAGAGAACTTTTGCTTCTTCTTGTTCAACAGTCATTTTGGATAACTGCGCTTTCAATTCAGACTCCTTCGCTTTACGTTCTTTTTGTGTAGCATCAGCTTGCTTCGTCAAGACTGCTTCCTCCTGGCGCTTTGCCTGTAGCGCTGCTAGTAGTTGCGACTCCTTCTCTTTGGCGTCAGATTCTTGTTGTAGCAAACCATTCTTGGCCTCGACAGCCGCTTCTGATGCCCTGTCCTCGTTATCCGTTTTCTCCTTCGATACTTCGGCAGCCTTCTTAGCTTGACTTCTCGCTTTCACTTCTTGTTCTTCGACTACTATCCGTTCCTTTGCCATCCGATCCGCCGCCTCCCGCAGTTGCATTTCCTCATTTGCTTTCGCTTTGGCTTGTTCTATAGCAGCGTTCTTCTTAATCGCTACATCGGTGTATGACTCAGGAAGGCTCATCGAAGCCTCAATGGCAAGTCGTTCTTCTCGGGCATTTTTTGCAGCTTGCTTCAAAAGCTGTTCCTGTTCTTCTTTGGCTTCAGCCAATTTGGAAAGCATGTCAGCTTTCGAACGTAACGCTTCTTCATTGAGACGGATTGCATCTCGGGCCTTTCCCTGGACTTTCTCTGCCAGCTTAGCTTCTTCTTCGCGGGCGCGTGCAAGGGCAGCAAAGCGTTCTGCTTCAGCTCTGGCTTTGGCATCTTGCAGCTTGAGTGATGCTTCAAGATCCAAGATTTCCTTCTTTGTATCCAAAAGCTCCTGCTTGAGAGCAATCTCTGCCTTTCCTTTCTCTTTTATTTCTACCAAAAGCTGCTCCTGCTTTGCACGGGCAGAATCCGCATTTTCGAATATCTCTTTTCTCACGACCTTGGCCTTCTGATCCAAAATAGATTCTTTGGCCGTTTTGATAGCCCTTGCTTGTGCTGTCTTCTCCACCTCGGCATCATAGGCTAGCTTTTTAGCCTTTAAAGCCGTATCCATTGCCATGTTTTCTTCGCGGATTCTTTCGGTGGTATCTATCAAGATCTTGATTTCCTTATCGCGCATTTTGGCTTCCTCCTTAAGGCGCATCACTTCTTCTTCCAGATTCCGAACTGTCGCTTTGGATGGCGAGTTGGAAAGTGATGACAATGGACTCAACGATGATTCGACCGCCTTTGTTGGTGGTAGAAATGTAGCACCAGGATCTGTTGGTGGGTCTACAGTTTTTGTCTCAGGAGCTATTGGAGACATTGCTTCCGACTTAAACTGACTCGGCTCTGCAGTCTTAATTGGCAAGGAAGGTGACACTATATTCCCCGTATTATCGGTTGGCGTCGGTGTAGCTGAAGAAGATACTGCTGGAGCTGAAGATGAGCCTGCTGGAGTTGAAGACTCAGTCGTGGGGGTTGCGGCCACGGTATTGATTGTGCTTCGCTGTTGGTTCGTAGGCTGACTCTGCTGTATTTGTGAGCTTGGCCTCACCTGCGAATCGCCACCTTCTGTCACCAGAACTTTTGCTAACATCTCGTCCACCAAATCAGAAAATCTTGACCCGATGGCCTCAAACTTTGTTGTTGGATCATAACTGGGCATTGTGGGCGGTTCGATTTGGCTGATTTTATTCTTAGCCGTGTTCAACTGATCAGCAATACTACCCACCATGTTATCTTCCAATTTTGACAGGTACAGCCTGTCCAGCTGAGGCTTCAAATCAGAGTTGGGGTCTAGTCTTTCAAGTTGTTCCTTCAAGTTGGGCAGCGTGTCGAGATTTTCGAGCTTTGAAATAAGCTCCGTAGATAATTCCGTGCTTTTGAGTTTCAGCTTGAGCTCAGGGGAGACGTCAAGCTTGTCCACTTGGGCATCAATATTATACAGCAAGCCTTTAGGTGTTTCCATAGCAACATCCTTATTATCTTGATTCACACTAGGAACAGCAGGTTTTTGTCTTTCAGCCACCGAGGTCTCAGCTGGCTTTTCGGAAATAATCTTGTTTGTTTCCCGGTTCAAATTCGGTGCCAGAAAGGTTGTAGACGCTGCATAAATAGCCAACGAAGTAGCAAGTCCAAGTCCTGCAACACTTGCATATTTGCGGATTTTCTTGGCAAATTTATTAAAGTCTCCATCATCCACATCTTGAGACAATTTTGTGAAATCATCCCTAGGAATAGATCCTTTTGCAAATGCAATATTTTCTCGGTTCACAAAAGCGTTACTTTTGGAAGAGCCAGTAAGAGCGGTGTCCGAACCCGTAAATTCAGATTGAGAAGTAGCTTTAGTCCTAGTCGATTCAGGGGCTCCAAAGCTAGGGTTGCTAATCGGTTTGGAGAAAACTGGACTTGCTTGACTTCCAAAATTGGGTGGACCACCAGTGCTGGTTGCATATGATGACCCATTTGTTGATCCTGGAGCACCAGCAAAGCTGGAAGTGCTACTGGGCTTGGAAAATGGAGATGGATTGTCACCAACCTTAGGAAAACCAGAAGCACTGACTAAAGAAGGAGCAGTAGTAAATGACCCTGGGGCTCCAGTAAAGCCGCCTGGACCACTGGGCTTGGGAAAGAGAGAACCTGGTTTGCTCCCAAATGTAGGTGAACCACTGGTGCTGGTTGCAGATGATGACCCATTTGTTGATTCTGGAGCACCAGCAAAGCTGGAAGTGCTACTGGGCTTGGAAAATGGAGATGGATTGTCACCAACCTTAGGAAAACCAGAAGCACTGACTGAAGAAGAAGCAGTCATAAATGATCCTGGGGCTCCAGTAAAGCTGCCTGGACCACTGGGCTTGGGAAAAGGAGAACCTGGTTTGCTCCCAAATGTAGGTGAACCACTGGTGCTGGTTGCATATGATGACCCATTTGTTGATCCTGGTGCACCAGCAAAGCTGGAAGTGCTACTGGACTTGGAAAATGGAGATGGATTGTCACCACCCTTAGGAAAACCAGAGGCACTGACTGAAGAAGAAACAGTCGTAAATGATCCTGGGGCTCCAGTAAAGCTGCTTGGACCACTGAGCTTGGAAAAAGGAGAAACTGAGTTGTTGCCAAATGTAGGAGAACCAGTAGTAGTGGTAGTCGCAGAGGGTGATGACTTGGTGGTAGTACTGAATGATCCTGGAGCACCAGCAACGCTGGGAGTGCTACGGGGCTTGGAGGGTAGATTTGGCTTGCTGGTAGTACTTTCTCTAGTTGATGCTTCACTGTTCACAATAGAGGCTGCTGGTTCACCATCGCCAAACCTAGGCGAACCAATGGAAAGATTTGTTGCAGATGGGTCAATGATAGGATTGCTTGCCTTTTGAGCGGGATCGACACCAAACTTGGTAGTACTAGTGGTGGTATCTTGCAGTTTTGGTGGTTGATTTATAGGAGTATTTGTATTGTCCAGTGGCTTTGAAGTACTTGTGAATGGGTTGCTACGTTTTTCAGGTCCTCCTATATCAACAGAATTGGAAGGATTGGCAGGCATTGCCGGTCCTAATGAATTTGTGGTTTTCATTGATTTGCTTTCTGTTGATGTCGAAGTAATGCTAGCCTTCGAGGATGTACTTGCAAAAGGGTTGCTTGCGTTAACTGCAGACTTTTGTAACTCACTTGTTGTTGTAGGAGCCGACATTGCACGGGTCTTGGAAGGTCCAGTGAAAGAATTACCGGATAGGTCAGCAGGCATTGCTGGGTTTCCAAGGGAGCTACTACTTGTCACTGGTGCACGTGAGGTTACGCCGGGCTTTGATGGACCCGTAAAGGAATTGCTTGACGTATCAATTGAGGTAGCACTAGCCTTGTTAGGTGGACTTGTGTGTGGCTCGCTTGATCTATTCACGGATATAGTAGTAGGCTCTGTGAATGCATAACTGGTCTTTAGGGGTTCACTTGCTGTAGAGCGCGAGGAAAAATTAGTCGATGGTGTACTGGCGTTAGTATTACCAGGAGTACCAAAAGAAGGAGTACCACCATCAGCAGCGGGTTCAGTGGCATGATTGGATTCAAATGGATTTTTAGAGCTGTCATAACTTCCAAAGGGTGGGGATAATATTGTAGTCTTGACTGGCCCCGCGGTAGTCGGTATACTCGAAGTGCCTTTCTCTGCAAGTGAAGGTGATTCGGTTTGACCGACAGTAGGCTTGCCGGAGCTTCCGGGACTTCCAAATAATGAAGAAGATCTATTCTTCTCTGGTTCCGTCGTTGTTACTATGCCGGAATTATCTGTATTTACAGATCGAGACGATCCTGGTTTACTGGGATCTGTTTTGCTGAAAGTATCAAATGACACGAATGATGTCTTGGCTGGTCCTATACTATTTCTGTCCGCGGTAGGTTTGCTTAGACTTGGACTCGCTGTAGAACTTATGCTATCGATTGGTTTGAACGGATCGAAGCGGACTGGATGACTTGGGATCGTTGCTGTTGTTGGTGTTGTTGACGTTGCTGTTGTTGGTCCACCTACGGTAGGATTCTCCGTAGTCGCAGACGGTCCTGCAAAAGGTGGAGGTCCAGAATTGGATGAAAGACTAGATTTGCTAGGACTACTACCAGGAGTCTTCAACGTTGTTGTTGGATTGATATTCGAATCATCCATTGATGGATTCCTTAGTGGTGCACTGGTCCCTCCCAATGCTTTTGTTGTTGTTGGAACAATGTTGGTTGCCACAGGATTTTTGTATGTATTACTTTTGTTGTTGTTCTTGTTGTTGTTGTTGTCGTTGTTTGGTACTGTGTTGACGACTGTATCTGTTGATAATCGTCCAACATGATCATGAATACCTGGATTCCTTGCAGGGGTAGACACATTTGTGATTGTTGTTGACCTTGTCCTGCCACCTCCACCTCCACCTCCACCTCCACCTCCTTGTCCTGGTGCTGGTGCTGATGGTCGAAGAAGAATCCTCGATTGTGCCATTTTTTTAGAATTCGGTACACGTAATTCCTGAGAAAATTTGGGTTTGTACGCACCCGTTACAGGATTTCGTTTCACACCAGCCGATTCCAACTGATCATTGTTGTTGTTGTTGTTGTTGTTGTTGTTGTTGTTGTTGTTGTTGTTGTTGTTGTTATTGTTATTGTTGTTGTTATTGTTGTCATTGTTGTTGTTGGTCTTGTCAAAATAGGATTGCCATGTGTGAATAATCCTGTCATTTTTACTATAATTATTATTATTATTGTTGTTGTTGTTGTTATAGTTGTTGATGTTGTTGTACTGTTCCCATTCGTCCAATCCTTTTCTGTTCATCGTCATCATATCGGAAAGAACCGAAGGAAATTGTAAATTATTAGGATCATCGCCTTCTTCTCTGGTATTCCAGTAGTAATGTTCGGATGGATCGGTATACCTTGGTTGCATCGCACTTTGCATTTGAGCTTGCTGTTGTTGTTGTTGTTGTTGTTGTTGTTGATGTGGTGGTGGTGGTGATCCATTACCATTCATATTGTGGTTGATACTATCATCGTTGACGCCGGCTGCTGCTTCTGCCCTGAGGATGATGATGGACTTTGACAGTCTTTGTTTTCGTATTCGTTTTTGTATTATTCGTTGCCTCTCTGGTCTTGCATGCAGCTTGGTCCATTCTTCTGCATTATAATTCTCATCATTTCGAATCATTCGTCGTCGTCGTTGTTGCTGTTGTTGCTGCTGCTGCTGCTGCTGCTGCTGCTGCATAAAGGCCAGACACAAACTGGTACTACTGTTCCCATCATTCAGCCTGACGACAGAGGTCAGGGACAACCACCAAATAGCAATACTAATTGTTGCAGCAATCGAAGACGTCACGGGGAATCTCATCATTCTTTCAACGTTTCAATGGTTTCTTCCAATGATTTCCAATGATCAATCAAATCAAACGTTCAGCTCTGCCTCTCTCTCTCTCTCTGTGGACGTTGGGAATGAATTGGTGTGTTGGAAATTGGAAATTGAATCACTCGAGTAGATTAGACTGGAGACTAGTAGCTAGTAGTAGTAAAAGTAATGGAGCCTTCTCTGGGCTGCACTGGCACTCGAGCAAATCAATGGCCCCCTGGTGGGGGGGGGGTACACCAACCACAATTATTTAGAGTTAGCGTTAACCCAAACCCTTATGTTATGACCCATAACTCCGCCGCGGCAGAGTTTCGGCGGAGTTATGGGTCATTATTCGATTATTAGAGAATCGAAACGATTTCTCGTGGGACGAGAGCCAGTGTTCTACCTGGTAGCTTTTGCCTGATCGACAGAACTTTAGCTGCATATTTACTAGTACCGTAGTTAAAATCAAGCTATCACCGACAGCGCTACTACTACCTCCCGGTTATAACCCACTACCAGCAGTACTGAGTACTACTACTACTACCACTAGCTAGCTAGTAGCTAGAGTTAGAGCAGCAAGGTCTTCGTTCTTCGTTGTGCATTGGCATCCACCTGGGCTACGTAGTATTTATTTTGGCACATCCCAACTGCCACTCTCCTAAATAAATACAGTTTAAATACTCTAACAGATTTTCACCAGCGATTGCATGCATTGAACGACAAACGAACGAACGAACGAACAAATCCACCAGCTATCTTCTCATCATCCTTGCATTACAACACATAACGAAAAGATTAATAAGATGATATTAATCATTAACAAAATAGCAGCAACAAGCAACCTGGAACTCCTATCCGGCTGACTCGATATGCTTCCTACTAAAGCCTTGCTTCTTGGCGATGAATGTCAATCATTTAATTTTCATGTTGGTATATCTACAATCTACATTACCAAACGTTTCAAAGTACGACATGCCCGGCTTCATCTTACTTAGCCCCCGGGAGAGGATTAAAATCAATTTGCAACGCTACATGATCGCTCATGCGTCGTTACCCTCGACCCAACGGAACGAAAACGAAACAAAACAGCGAGGGAGGGAGGAAGAAAGGATGTATCTGCGATCTGCGACAGCTTTTCTTCCTTTCATAAAATTCAATCGAAGAAGTTTAGGCATTCGTTTGACGAATACTCGACTACTCTACAGACACACACTCTCTCTCTACACACTATACTTGATTATCAAGTATTTCATCTACCTCTACAAGCAAGTTTCCACATTCGTTTCTTCGCGACGAATACTAAAGACTAACGAATAATCCAGTACGTTTTCCTTATGACACTTCCTCAGTATCCTACCAGTTTTGATATTCGTTTCGTCACGACAAATACTACTAACCAATACTCAACTCTCGACTACCCTTCATCCATCATCCATTCATTATCTACAAGAAGCCGTGTTAAGTTATGAACATGAATCTCCTCCGTAAATCCCTTCTCCTTGTGCTGCTTGGTGCTGTTGCTGTTACTGTTGCTGAAGAGGCTGGTAACTCCCCCCAAGGTGGAAAGTGCAACAATGATGGAGACTGTGCAGGAAATTTGAATTGTATTCGATTGGGCATCAACAAGCGATGTGCTCCTGTTGACTGTGCCAAAGGTGCTGCTCAAGCTCTACTGGATTATGGCTTTGTTCCTGATGAGGACTTCATTGGTAAAGTCATTGGCAGGATGGGTGTGGAGAGCAAGTATGATATCAATTTTTTTGATGACTCCACCAGTGTTTCCCTCCAAGCTGCACTTGCTGACACACCTCTTCCCATGGATATTTTTCAAAGCAACTACACTAATTGTCTTCATCCACAGCAAGAAGAGGGCAAAGCAGCATTGCAAGCTCGATCATCAGACGATCAACTCACCCTGGTTGGCCTGCAGTGGAGTGTTGCTGCTTTGTTTTCCTACTTTGGAAAATCAACATGGTTCAATGGTGAGTTTCAAGGCAATGATCTTGAACTACAATTGGTCTCCAACTGCATTGGTTTTCTTGCAGGTGGGGATGTTGGCTTGGATGTCTTGTTCCAGATCTGGGATACTGATCGCACAACCTTCACAGAGGCAACAACACAAAGCAACTCTGCTGCAACAACAAGAACAGCAACTGATCCAGGCAACAGTCAATGCATTCCTGTTTTTGTGGCAGGTCCCATTGGTTTGCAGGTCTGTTGGTTTGTTGAAAGTGGGATTAATGGTGCTCCATTACTTATTGAAGTTTCATTTGGTCCTTCCCTTGGGGCTGCCCTTCTTGGATTCTCACAGTGCTCCTACAACAGTTTGACAGCAACAGGTGGTCCAGATACACCAGTGCCTACTTTCTCCCCTACTTTTGCTCCCACCAACATGCCCAGTCCCAGTCCCAAACCTTGTTTTTCTGATAGAACAACATTGGATAAGGCTATAACTGATGGACTTTTCAATGGATTTGATACTGCTTCCACAGAGCCATTTATGACATATGGTCCAATTGAAGATTGGTGTTTTGCTTCAACAACACTTCAAGATTTTTCCAATTTGTTTATTGGAAAAAATTCCTTCAATGAAGATATCAGCAAATGGGATGTGTCTGCTGTGACTAATATGCGAGTAAGTCTCAAAATAAATTGGTCTCTTGCTGGAGTGCAGTAACTTGTTGTTGATTTCTTTTGAATTCTCACACTTGTTTCTTATCATTGTTCACCAATGAATGATCCACATATTCTGCTCATCAAAAAGAACATGTTCAATGACGCAATTGCCTTTAATCAGGACATTAGTGGTTGGAAAGTGGGTGCTGTGACCAATATGAATGTAAGTATCTCAAAAAAAATTGAATTTTTGCTGCAGTTAAGTGAAGTAACTTGATGATTTCTTTTGAATTCTCACACTTGTTTCTTATCATTGTTCACTAATGAATGATGCACATATTCTGCTCATCAAAAAGGGCATGTTCCAGACGGCAACTTCCTTTAATCAGGACATTAAGGGTTGGAAAGTGGGTGCTGTGACCAATATGGATGTAAGTATCTAAAAAAAAATTGAATTTTTGCTGCAGTTAAGTGAAGTAACTTGATGATTTCTTTTGAATTCTCACAATGGTTTCTTATCATTGTTCACCAATGAATGATCCACATATTCTGCTCATCAATCAGTTCATGTTCAATAAAGCCACTGCCTTTAATCAGGATTGTAAGTAGTCATTGCTGACCTCCTACAAACCATACAAGTATTATGTAAATTTCTCCTAACCCTAACCATTTTGAAATTTCTGCCTCCTATCACATTCACAGTGTGTTCCTGGGGTTCTTCTCTTCTTAGCTCTTCTTCTGTTTCTGATATGTTTTCCAATTCAGGTTGTACTGACAAAGGAGATCCAGATTTGGATAAACCCCCCCCTGAACCATTTTGTGCTGCTACTTCTTGTTCTTAAAAATGAGAGATGAAAAGGGATCATGATAATTATCATTCAAAGAAGATGCAATGAATACATCAAGTTATATATGTTATTTGTGATACAAAGCAAGAAAGAAAGGATGAATGAAGAAGAGAAAGTTTGAAAATGGCTTTGTGGTGGTGGTGACTGTTTGTTACTTCTCCTGGTGACACAGTACAATAGTTTGGTGTTGTTGACAGATTATGGTGAGACTGACTGAGCTTCTTAGTACGAACAATGCAGCAGGAGGAGGAGTGAAATCTTTTGAAGTAATGAGAAGACAAGTAATAGTAATAGTACTTATTGTGGATGACTGTGAGACAGAAGCCAATGCTGGAGGAAGGTAATTCATCCATCATGCAGCCAGGAGATTGATTCACTATCAAAAATTGTAATTATTATTAAATTTGTCATTGTGTGGGCAATATGGACCATAGGATTTCTTGAGTTCTGAAATTATAGGCTTGCTGCTTGGTGTCGTGGCTTGATTGTTCACCAGACACGACCTGGATGATGTTTGATAAATGGATTTGTAAACTTGGCTCTGGTTGCCAGCTACAGAAACAGCAGTGTTTTTCCCTGCTGCGTACTCTTCTGTAATCACAGCCATTGTTGTTGGGGTCATGGTAATCATGAATAATGGAGTTTTAGCTACTACTCTGTGTACAACTACTAGCTAGAGAGCTACTACTAGAGCTAGCTAGTAGCTACTCTACTCCAGAACCTACTACTACTGTAGTAGTAGCTAGTAGTGGAGTAGCTACAAGTTTACCTACGCACTACTACTACTAGTAGTCTACCTACGACTACAGTAGTAGTATGTTCTGGAGAGTACAACTTAGTACAAGACCTCCACACTACTAGCTGGCTAGTGCTACTAGCTAGTCTAGTAGTACTAGCAGTAGTAGCTGCTACTCGCTCCTCTACCAGCCAGTAGTACTACTGTACTTGCATTGGTGGTACAGCAGCCAGCAGCCAGCAGCCAGCAGCCAGCATCTACAACAAGAACTACTTCAACAACAAACATGATTCAACGACAACAAGATGATTATCACCACGACGATGGATAATGATAGTAATGATGACGATGGGTGAATTAGTACATGGTTCGAATGTTATTCTTTTCAAAACTGGTATTGGAACCAATCTGGATGAGCGAGATATGAGATAAGATGAGATATGAAATCCATGTGGAAGTAACAAGAAGAATGATCGGAACATTGCAATGGTCCCATGTCCTATGTCCTATGCATGATGTGTGGATGAACAATTCTAGCTATCGACGATTTGGTACAACAAAAACAGCAAAAACAAAAACACACGAGATAACATCATCAACCCTCATCATTCTCATTACGTAGTAGATAGATGCACGGATGCACGACCAACAACAAGAAGACAGAAGACGACAACAACAAGAACTAGCAGCACCAGCAGCACCAGCAGCAACAACAACAACAACACGGAGGAGGTGGAAGTGGATGGGGAATATAGGTGGACGACATGATATTGGTGGTGGTCGTGGATGATTAATTTCGTATTCCTCGAGGTATGGGTGGTATGGAAGGCTTTGTTGTAGGTTGTAGGAGAATTTGGTGGTGGTGGTTTGGGTACTTGATACGGGATTAGTTATGGGTGGCATGCTGGGACGGGCAAGGAGGAGGCGGGTATTGTTAGCTAGATTACGAGTTCGTCTGACTGCTGGAAATAAGAACACGTATGTACAATAAGAAGGAAATACTACTGTGAGTATCATAGTGTGCATTTGAAAATTGAATGATGTCAAATGTCAATACTCGTGAGTCCAATTCAACTCTCGCCACACTATCAACAAGTTGCACGACGACTACAGTCCTAATCCAATGGTAACTAAGAATGCAATAGAACCAAATATATAATAATATGTACTGTACTCTACAATACAAGTCAAAACAACGGTTATAGATTCTTGAACCATTGCAGACTCATACAACTCCATATTTCTTTGCGATTTTTCTGGTGACATAATTTGGGCTTGGTGGGATACTAGCTATTAGCTATGATGTTGGGATCGTCATCTTTTGCCTTTTTCTTCCTCTTTGGGGTCGTTGTTTGCGCTTTTATTCTCAGCATTCACTTCTGCTGCTGCGGCGGCGGCTGCTGCTGTAGTACTTGTAAGATTGCTGCGTCCCAATCCTCTTGAAATGGATCACCAGCCTTACTACACATGCGATTCCAAACTTCCTGCCCAAATTTCATTTCGTCATCGGATACCAGACATTCGTTCAATGCCTCAATCAGTGCTTCCTTGTTGAGTGATTGTCCAATAATTACAATTTCTTGTTGTCGATCGCCGTATGGTTCGTGCCACAGTGGAGCAATAGCCGTTTCTAACCCAGCAGGCCAATGTTCTTTATCAATTTCGGCCCACCACGGATTCCCGGGAGTTACAGTAAAATGATTACCTGCCAATGAAAATTCTCCTTGCAGTTGCGGAGCACTGGCCAACCACACAAATCCTTTGGCGCGAAGAACTTGACGTTTGTTATGATCACCACTTGGGGTAACAACGATAGACTCCAGCAGTGCATGGAGCTTGTGCGGAAGAAAAGGTTTAAGACTCCGATACGTAAAGCTTCCAATGCCATATTCTTCGGTTTTG
>Ga0210036_1003898_pt1 | contig 14291 bp, 12 predicted proteins | sample CryGeymeta201515_FD_185469 | JGI IMG/M metagenome (GOLD analysis project Ga0210036, IMG submission 185469) | Groundwater microbial communities from Crystal Geyser aquifers in Utah, USA - Crystal Geyser metaG 2015-15 (SPAdes) (version 2) | ecosystem: Environmental > Aquatic > Deep subsurface >...
TGTTGAAGAAAATGTCTGTTATTAATTCAAAACAATCGTTTCAAACTTCAGCGCCATTGTTTGTTTCTTTTTAAACAATTTACTTGCAAACAATACAACATCTTTATTGCTTTGTTCAGCTAAGTACACAATAAAATAGAAAGAGTTTATTGATTACATTGTAGCTCTGTTGCTGTAACTGCTATAGTGCTATATTTGTAAATAATCAACCAGATCTGTTGTAATACAAGCCAATAGGTGACATTACGGCTAACGTTTTGTAATTAGCAACAACTAGTGCATATTACGGACTGGTAGTCGTAAGCTACAGCCTAGACCCCCCCTGACTAGCTGTAATACGGAAGTCATAAATGATTACGGCTAATACCTCCTTCAGACGAAATAGAAAAGTGGAAGAGCAAGAAGTTAAAAGGAAGCAACGTCAACAGGCAAAGCTGGAGAAGATTAACAAAGCCTATGCCACACGAATGGGTGTTTCAGATGTCTCGCAACTAAATGTTGGGGTGCTATCAACGCTTTCTGCCCAACTTGGTGGGCCCTCGCCACTTGGAAAGAAGAAGAATGAACTTGTAGAGCAAGTTAGAAAGAGAGAAGCAAGACAATTGCAAACGACGAGTAACAATCGACTACTACAGAATATGATGATGGAAGAAGAAAAACATGATGACGATGAAGCAACAACGTTGGAGGCTTTTATAGCAAAACTACCACAAGCACAAGAACCCCATGACAGCACTAACTCCTTGACAACACAGGAGAATGATACGGGATGTGTGTAGTAGTACTATTATATGCTTGTTGATGCGACTGCAACGACTACTACTCATCATTGTTGAGTTTTTGATGTATTTCAAAGAAAATGCAAACTGCTCCAAAATTGCACGTAGAAATATGTACCAGTCCTACGGTGATTCCACATTGACGCATAATTCGAAAAAATAGACACGACTTCAACACTCTCAATAGTAGTATTAACTTCCTCAAATCCTTACAACTACATTGCAAACAATGTTAACCATGATATAATGATGATTACCAAGCGTTTACATGATTGATTTGGTGCAGTGCAACCTTAGTTTCTAAAGTTGGATCAATCAGCCTATATAGCGTGCGTCAAAGCAGTTTCCCACTGGTACTAATGATAATAATATTATTATTGTTACTATCCATGCTCTCGACGAAAGTACCAGGTAACTGCAAAATAAATTAATATAACATGAAACATAACCCACGTATTTACAGTAATTAATAGGCCAAATGGACAGGAAAACAGCAGTGCTTATATTGGACGATGAAGGGCAGCCAAATCCAGACCCCAATCCTGAAAAGTTGGAATGCGTTGGAGATATTATGTGCAAGAAAAAGGCATCTCCCTCCACATCTATCAAACCAAACAGCAGCAACAACAACAAGACAAAGTCTGGAAGTTCTTGTCAATTAATTCAAAAACTACATTCTCAGCAGGATCTTTTGACTCTGCTAAATTCTAAGGAGGATGTGATTGTCGAGTTCATGACGACTTGGTGTAGTGCATGTGCTGGCATTGAACCTCTCTTCGAAGAATTGGCGCAATCAGCAGCCGAACAAAATGGCCCACAAGCTGCCCAAGTTGTGTGCGATAAAAATAAGGAAACCAAAAAGCTCGCAGAAAGTTTTTCGGTAGGTAGTTATCCGGTGTTTGTGGTGTTTGAGAACGGGAACGAGAGCAGCCGCTGGCGTGGAGCAGATCGAGGTAAACTCGAAAAGGCCTTTGACAGAGGCGATTCCGGTGGACGAGGAGGAAAGGGCAAGAAAAAGAAAGGAGGGAAAGGGCGAAAATGAGAGATTCTAGCTTTCCTTCACAAATCGATGATCACCCAATCGAATCCAATCATTACAATACCATTGGCAACTTGGCCGTCGATCCACGTATGGGTATCAGTTTTCAGATACGAGACTGGAAGAAAATCATGATCATTCATCTCAAGCTACGACAACAGCATGAACTGTACATCTTGTGAGAATATAAGCCTAAGCATTACCTGTCGATCGCTGTTCTTTTTTTTGTCAAACAAATAATAAGAATCTACTACAGGACATTGTGAACAAGTGCGCGACTGCAGAACAGACGTACTCGATTTCAGCTGGACCAAATTAAGGTGACCACTGGGAATATCGGCTTAAGCGACGAGGAAGCAGGCCCTGTTAGGAAGCGATGATATTTATTGCGTTGGATTGACGATTGACGTACAGATAGAAAGAGACGAAATTACTGGGAGTCAATGGATCACAACGCATAGTAGTACATGCCATATTTTATCTAAGTTAATAACTGAGATAGTGAAGTGTTTTACAATATTCCATAGCCAAGTTCGCAGTTCTTTACAGTATTATTTATTTTGCAGTTCATTATTGTTTGCTTTATTTTCTCTTTCTTGTAGATGCTGCCAAAAGTTAGAATTGACTCCGAATCGTGCCTGGAAGGACCTTCTCAGTCTCGCCTTGCGTTTTTTCCTAAATAATTTTCACACCTCACAATTATATCGCTGATACTCCTTTTATCGCTGCTCTTCTACCATCTACCCTTCCCAACGAAAGAGCGAAAAGCGAAAACAGTTTAAATGCTAAGAGAATAGTACAAATGCCCCAAAAAATAAGCAAGAAAATAGGAGTCAGGATGAAGTTTTTGAATCGGGCCCGAAGAGGCAGAAGCAAGTCTGTAGACCGCAATGCTACGGCACGGAAGAATTCTAGGCCTCGTGAGCAACCTGTCTACGGCAGGAGAACGACGTTGCCTGAACTAAAGGAGGATGCTAGCGTAGGGTCCGATCTTCCGACACTAGATCAATTTGAGATTGCTGTGCCTTCCAAGTCGTTTGCCTCGTTCGACCAAGGCTCGCGAAAAAGGAACATTCTGCCTCTTTCACCGGAAGGTCGAGAAGATGATCTTGACGCCGATAATCGATCAGGCATTTCCTCCATTACCTCGGTAAGCTACCGAGCTGGATACTATTATCTAAGAAACTTGAATAAGAGGAATGTATCAGTGGAAGACAAGCCCAAGAGTGGTTTCTGTGGTACTGGATCTGCTCCAGGCTGCAGCTGTTCTTGGATGACCTGTTGCTGTTGTGCAGAAGCCAAAAATGAGTTGGCGACCCAAAACACAGAAATGTCAGCTCCTTTGAGTAAGAACTCGCTGCTACTGGACCAATCACCAGCAGCACCACACAGTCGAGCTGGCATTAATGCCAGTCGCGGACGAAGCCAAAGTCCTGGTCGAAGAGCCGTGAAACCCGGATCCAGCTATCGTCGCTACCCGAGCCATAGTAGAGGGCGGGAAGGGCCTCCGCCTCGTCCCAACAGTGCTCGAAGCAGGCGGCGTTCTTCAAGTCGCAGTCGTCGCATGGTAGCACCACCGCCTGTACAAAATGGCGGACTCGAGTCTCCGATGCCTCCCAGTATCATGGGCAACCACTCGCTCTTTGATGAACTGTCGGAAGACGAAGAAATGTACAGCAAAATGAATAGACGCCGGCAAAAGCGATCTCCATATCACGCAATCCCAAATACTAAGAAATCGTGGTTGATGCGACCCCAGCACAACAGCAATGGCCAGAGTTCCCGAAGTGGGCCACGAGGCCGAGGAAGCCGATTACAAGCGTACCGATGATTCAACTATATGCAAAGTTTATTACACTAATGATGGATGGTTTATTTAACCTGGAGCCAAAGCTCTGCTGACCCGTACTGAGATGACCCCAAAACGAGTAAAGTAGCTCTTCCTTCAACGACATCCAACACAACCCAGCAAACAAGATATTTTCATAGAATGTTGCACAGCATACTACATCTATCTATACTAACTTACTGTTGTAACATCTGCTTACATGATGTCAACTTACTCTCTGATTGAGCTAGAAGTTGGATGATTTACTCAAGTGCGAGTATGTTTTATTTTTTGTACTGTAGCTGACTTCATGAAATATTTAATCATTAAAAAATACTGTACTCGAGTAGACTAGCTAGTCTAGTCTAGCTCTATCTTTTAGCTTTGATCAAGATTTTTAATTTTTCTGTCCTGCTTTTCAAGAGATCGCACATTGCTTCGTTTGGTTTCAAACACGCTTCCAAAAAGATGGGATTCATTTCTCCACCACGCAAAATCCTTTTCGTGCCTATCTATCTACTCTCAATGCTGCAACAAACAACTTGAAGCATACACGTCTAAGAGCACCTATACACAACCGAATCAAGTTCACTACCTCCAAGAAGCAATACAATTTTCAGACAATGGTAAAGGAATCGAAGCAAAACCAATCGGATGGGCGAGAAAAATTTGACGACCTCATGAACAAAATGAGTGCTGTCAAGCAACAATGGGACGACGATGCTGGTTCCGACGAAGAGGAAGATGTGCAAGGACATCTATTGAGCCAGGCCATTGAAATGGCGATTGAACAGGGACGAGGATGGTCTCCTGGAGAGAAGGAAGCGTATTTGGAAACTATTCTCGATGACGAATACGTAAGATTTTTTTGTCGTTGCTTGTTGTAGCTGTTTTTGTCCCATTGAATATCATTATGTACTGAGAAAAAGTCCCCTTTTGCAAATTAGATCCCTCCTATGTTTGCCGAAACTCCCGAAGAAGTGGAAAAGAGTGGTCTTATGGAAGCCTTTACTAGTCTGAAATACGATGATACGCCAACCAACCTCATGTTAAACTTTAAGAAAATGGGAAACGAGGCCTTTGCCAATGGAAAAAGAAACAAAGTTGGCAATTTAAATTTTTACCGTGATGCCATCAACCACTACTACGAAGCCTTTGCTTTTGCGCAAAAAATTGAACCGATGGAAGCGGGAGATTTGGCACAAGCCGATACGAGTGATCAAACTTTCACGGAAAAAAAATTAGATGAGCTCAAATCCAACATTTGTTCAAATATTGCCCTGGCACATTTGCAGCTAAAGAATTGGGGGTATGTGCGGGATGAATCCAAAAAGGTATGTTTTTAATCTTCTAATGGGGCTTTGACGAGATGACACTTTACTGGTATCTCATATTCTCTCCAACTGTTCAAGGCACTGGCGTTTAATGACAACAATGTTAAGGCTTGGTATCGTTTGGCAAAAGCGCATCAAATGTTGCAAAACTGGGAAGAAGCAGGAGATGCTATTGAATCAGGACTAGCTATTAAAGGCGAAGAAGAGAACCAAGATTTGCAAAAACTACAAACACTCTTAGCTGCGAAAGTGCAACGAGCTCGAAAACTCCGACAGGAACGGGAAAAGGCCCGAGCAGAACGAGTTTCCAAGGTAAAGGCTGTGTGGAAGCATTGCAAAGAAAAAGGGATTCAGCTAGGCCGTGTTCCTCTCGTGGCTACCATTACTGATGACGAAGAAGACGAAAATGATTTGGAATCGAGGTGGCATCACCACCGACCCAACTCAGGAAACTTGCCGGCGCCGTTCAGCGAAGGTTGGTCTTGGCCTTGTATGTTTCTGTACCCGTCCCATCAGCATTCTGATTTTGTCAGAGACTTTGGAGAATCAGAAATGTTGGCATTGCGTATGGCCCAAATGTTTCCAGAGCTGGATGATGGTGAGATTGAAACCGTCATGCCTTGGGACCACAACCAAGAATTTATTTGCAGTAAGCTTGCTGTCTATTTCGGAGTTCACTGCAGCGACGGTGATGAACTTGTCCATCCCGAATTTGTAACAAAGCTTAAAGAGCAAGGTGAGGCAATGCGCTTCTATGAATCGTCTAGAGCTCTCATGGGCGACGAAGGAGCAGATATGGCAAATGTTGTGAAGGCTGTGGAACGAAAGAATCTGTATATGCAAAGAAAGGCGTGGAAGAAGAAACATGGAAGTCTATGGTCTAAACCAGACCCTTGTCCAGTTGTGAGAGTTCATCCAGCAATGACATTGGAGCAAATCTTGACGGACAAGAGAATGGTTGTACCAAATGTAAGTCTCACGAGTCATAATAAGAGTTACCAGTAATCTGTGATGTTGTGAAGTTCCTGCAGACCTATCCTTAACCCTTGCATCATCGCTTGTTTTCGTCTTGCTAAGTTTCTGGCTACTTTCATTGTCTTTCCAGAAGACCATCCAGCACACGAGGCATACCTGAAAGAACACAAACTTGTTGGCGCCATGCAACCATAGAATTTTAGTAGGTTTGGCTTTTCTTCATATGAGTAGCTTGGAATCGTTGCAAAAATAACGACTATCCCGAGGCAAGAGGTGGGACATTTAGATGGTGTACTTCGTTCATCCGGATTACTCGTACTTTGGGCACCGTTAGGCGAAACGTATCTGGGAGAGACAATGTTGGACCTCCGAGAAAGCGACAGCCCTTGCTTATGGCAGTGGTATCCACATCCAGAACATTGATACAGCCATTGTGCTGCTTCAGATCTGACATGGCATGTTCCAACCGCATATCCAGAGCCATGGCGAGCAAAGTTTGCAGGAAGGATGAATGAGAAACGGCAAATACTGCTCCGCCAGCAGTAGTCCCGATAGATTGTAATTGATTCAGAGATTCAGCAGCCCTCTTCACAACCTCCCATCCTGACTCGCCATCCCCGTTTAATTGTGCATTGAGTCGGCCATTTGACCAGGCTTTGTAGGTTTGTATCATTCCCCGTTTAATTGTGTATTGAGTCGGCCATTTGACCAGGCTTTGTAGGTTTGTATCATTCCTTTTCACGCTTCAGAGTAGTCTTCACCGGTAGATGATGGGCCGTAATCTAGACCACCAAGCATTGACATAAGTTGGAGTGGCAACTTTGGTTTGGTTTTTGCCAAAATGTATTCGCTGGCAATCAGCGCGGTTTCCATACTTCTTTTCAGGGGAGAATATACCCCTACCCAAGGAACCATTAACTTATTTTCGGGCACGTCATGCAGCTAAGATAATACCATTCCAATCCTAGCCGCCATGATCCTCCCATTTTGATTTATCCCCTGATCAATGCGAGCACCCGCGAGGTTTGTGTGAGGATTTATATATTACACCTTATGTGACCCCATTGCGGGGTGCTCTTTTGGCTCAGAGGCATTATCTCCAGATGGTAGCTGAAGTGGTTTTGCAGCAAAGCATCAGGCTCATAACCTGGTTTCCGTAGGATCGACTCCTTCAGCAATGCATTAGCATCATCCAGTAAAGAACACTTGCTGGTGTTGAACACACAAACACTGAGCCAAAGCAAGACATTATTACACTTCCTGTACTAGCGCACCTGCTACTACAGTTGTGGCGGGGTGTGTGAGGATTTATATATTACCACACCTTATGTGACTCCACTGCGGGGTGCTCTTTTGGCTCAGAGGCATTATCTCCAGAGGTTTGGTGATCCTTTGTTATTTTCCGTCTCACCTGCGAGGTTTGTGTGAGGATTTATATATTACACCTTATGTGACTCCACTGCGGGGTGCTCTTTTGGCTCAGAGGCATTATCTCCAGAGGTTTGGTGATCCTTTGTTATTTTCCGTCTCACCGTGGCAACAGAGATAGACTCGAATACAATTCGTGGATACAGGCGGAAGTGATTGGAGACATTGAAGACCAAGCTTGCTGTTGGTACCGTCTGCTGGAGAGATGGCGGTGGTGAGAAAAGCTGACGCAAATGCCCCTGAGGCCAATTAGGACCTGCGATCCAATACCTCATTTTTGGACCAGTGGGATTTGGTTCGGTAGGTAAAAGTGAATAAACGAATTCATGGGGCAAAGACGTCACCAGAAGAAGTTGGCTTAGCAGCAGCAATTGCAAGCCAAAAGGTAACCGGGCTAGGTTTAGTCGTGCCGCCATAACATGGCAAATTATTTATATGCATGAGGTATAATAATAATATGATATGCCACGGCTTGTGGTTTCATGTTTTCATTGGAGTTGCTTTGAGTTAGGGATAAGGACTTCTACGCAAGATCAATAATTATTTCTACTTCAGTATCTTTAGCTATCGTTGCACCAGTTGCAAAATTTCTGCAGTGGTTGCTCCGCAAGCGATAATCAAAGCACATTTAGTTGAAGGAAGCGCAATGCAATCAAGGACATTGTATATACAAACACCATCAGAAAACATGCAAGGAAAGGAGCCTTTGGAAGAAGATCAACTATGAGTGCATCGCACGCCACGGACAACGGAGTGAACGGGAAACCTGCAGCTGCCAGGCCGATGACCAGGAATAGCATCTTTCGCGTCTGCGTAGTTGGTGAGGTCACTCGCAAAAAATCAAGCGGCTCAATGAAGTGGTAGAAAGCGTAGATTAAATTGGTATCTGTATCAAATCGGTGCAGCGACCAGCAGAGTTCAAATTGCCTATCAGAGACAACCTCTTGAAATGGAGTAAAACCTAACATAGCGCCGATGCTATTTCTGTGCAGTAATTCATTGGGAGCACGTAGGATCTGTCCAATTCTCAAAGAGGAGTGTCCCAGAGCCAAAATCAGAGCTTCAGGAACATATCCAGCAGCCATTATGCAGTATAGCAGACCGATGGTCGAGGATGTTGCATATGCCAATGCACCTTTCCGGTCCGCATGGATGAGCGATACAAGACCCGCATGGACAGCTGTAATGGCGCCTACACTCGCAATGGCTGTACGAGCAGGCCAAGATGGCATCCAAGAGTCTACCGTGGATGACAAAAGGACTAATCCTACGTGCGCAGACAAGCCTGCATATCCGAGCGCACTGGACGGTGTAGGTCCTTCCATGGATCGTGCAAAAAGTGTTGTGAGGGGGAACTGGCTCGACTTAAACATGGCAGCTGTTATCAAACCACCTGCCACCAGTTCCGGTTTATAGCAGCCAGTTTGAATGGCATCCTCCCTCCCAAAAGCAACAGAAATAAGTAGTGCCATGTCAGCAAAACGATAGGATGCAAGTGCAAACAATGCGTTTGATTGAACGGTCACTCGATCATTATATGTGCCTATCAGAAAGGTGGAGGCAAGACCAAACAAAGCCCATCCCTCGACCAAGTCGTCAAGTCTAGGGGCCATTGCAATGAAGTTGAATCCCAACACCAGCATGCTTGACAAAAGGGCGGTCCGCACAAACAAATTTTCCCCGTGCATATAGCGCCTTGAAAAAGCAAGTACAGGAAGAGATATTGTTGTGGCGCAAGCCGCGATTGCTGTGCCATGCGCATTCATCATTGCAGAGGTGTCCAAGAGAACAAAAGGGATCAGGAACGAGAGGATCATCAAGAAAGAAGCAGCCAAGGACACATTCATTTCTCTACGACGGATCATCAAGCCGCGATCCCGAGTTGGTTTATATGTTTTCCACTCGCTTTGAACCGTCAGGTGCTTTCTATCCGTTACCTCTTGGAGCGGAAACGGAACAAAGATCCCCTTCATGTATCGAGAGACGAGGCCAGTATTCGGATCACGTGTAGCCAATCGAACCCAGTTGTTAAAGAGCATCTCCTCCAGATCAGGGTGGCGCTTCAAAACTATTTTGACTCGTCGAGGGGGAGCGTCTACCACGAAGAAACATCTTAAAGGGACATGCATATCTACCATTTGTGATGGCAGACCTGTTCTGAGGTCACCATTAGCCCCTTGCTGCATTCCAATGTTACCAACAATATTGAGAGGTGCTTTCGTGCCCGCTCCGTACCGATCCATGGCTATTGTAGAAAAAAGATATTCCAGGTTAATGCCTGAGGCCACTACTAAGGAAGGAACAAGGACGTCTTCCAAGAGAACACCATCGTCGTTATCCAAAAAAGGGTCATAGCTTGACAGAAACAGGCGACGATCGAAAAAACTGGCTTGAGTCAAAGATCTTCGGCCCACAACAACACCGGCGTTGGAGGCATGGTTCAATTCGGGTCTCAGTTCTGCATAATCAGTGGATCGTCTAAGAACATGTCGAAGTGCTTCCTTTGGTGTCTTAGCGTCCGCTAAGAAAAATCGATGACATCTTTCCAGTGCATTGTTAGCAAGAGCTACAGAGACAAGAAGCTTGATTTCTTTGAACCGTTGATGGTGAGTTGGTGGAATAGAAAGCTCATCATAATAGATTGCTGTGTCCTTGGTTGTATCGTGTTCGCCGGCAACAAAGACAGTGTCGTTTGGAATCACAATTTCATAATTTGTGCGAAGATGAGCACGTACTTGAGTATCATTAGCAAGAGTTGCAAACATTCTCGCATTTGGACCGCTCTTTTTGCCGGCACACGCTCCACAATTGTACCCGGCAAAATAGGGATTGTTGACGGATGTTCCGCCGTGACCAAATACGACTACCATGGGGGCAAAGTGTTTGGAAAGTCCTGAACTTTGGAATGTCAGTGCTAATGCTGCCGCAGCTTCTTCTGTCGTCATGGTAATGCTGGCAACTGCGACTGACGGTGGAAATTTCTGGAAAATCCATCCCCAGATCCAACTTTCGAGTATTGGTGCATACGCCATCAAGAAAATTCTTAGCAAAAAAAATGGGGCAAAGATGAGAAGAAATATCGACTCGATTGGATGAAAGGACGCGGCTTCAAGCCTACATGTTATCAGGGCGACAAGCTTGGCTTTTTCGTTTCCAGCATGATGGTAAGCGTGCCTTTGATTGGACGCATTAGGGTCTTGTACTTGCTGTGCATTCGATGACGGTTCGCAGATTGGCAGCCCGAAATTAGCAGCCAACCCGAACGTTTCGACATGAATTCCAGTTTTACGTCTTGTTTGCTCCAGTTGACGCCGAAAGGATCCTTCACGGTCATCGATGCAGACAAGGAATTGTACTTGCGATTGTTCAGGAGAGGATGCTGATAATGGCTGACTCTTATCATTTACACCATCTTCATAAGTATTACGTGCACTGGCGGCGGAAATAGCATTGATAAGCTTTTGCTCAAATTGGTCCTGGAGGACGTTACGTTCTTCTTCGATGATTTCTTCGTCTGCTATGCTACTGGTGGCGGCTACGGATCCATAGCGTTTAATTGTGGCTCTAGGACGTTGAGGAGGCATCTGTCCTAGCCATTTTTTTAAGGAGACAACCTCTTTTCTCCAAGAACCGAAATGTGCCGCCACGAATTCAATGGCAGATCGAGAAATGATGCTCTGGACGGCACAGAACTCAAGAAGGGATACAGATACATTATGCGGGGCTTCCTTTGGATGTGTTTCCATTTGATGGAACATACCAGCCCATCCTTTTAGCTTGGACATCATGGCAATGAGACAACTCTCCCATTCATCAGGCGGGATTCCGAAGTGTCTCAAGTTTTCTTGTAAAAGCTCCTCTGCCAGCATGTTGGCTGCAGATCTCGTGGCTGCTGAACAATTAGTAGCATTGATGATACTACCGTTATCATTTCCTCGTCCTTGTCCTCCTGCTGTTAATACCTCTAGTCGGTCTAGCACCCGACCCGCCACCTGTCGAGCATGGGATCGCCAAGAGGCGAAGCCACGACCCTCCAAACGAGCAAAAAATTTTAGGAAACCATGGTCCCGGATGGTTGCCGGTGCCCATTTGGCAGCTCCTCGATCCAAAAATACCGACGCCAAGTCCGCCATGGCGCCCTTTTGTCGTTTGCGTGGATCTGTACCCGTTAACAAGTTCGTTCGTTCTCCCGGCGAAATGTAGTTGTCGAGACTATCAAGGTACTCCACGGCTTGTTGAAGTTCCAAATGCTGAAACTTTTGCAACGGATTGTGATGGACAAAGTGCTCCAGAATCGCTTGATTAGGCAACGTCCTACAAGCACGCTGAAGAGCTACACGCACCGGAGACAAATCTTCATTAGCTGCCTCCTTAACTTGTTCCTCCTCCTTCTCCTCCTCGTCGTTGTCCACATGTCGCAAACTATCATTGTTCAAAATGGACGTATCGGTAGTAGGAAATTTCATGGTGTTGCGATTCTTTATCGGCACAGCGTTTAATTTGTTAAATAAACTACAATATGAATTTGTAACCACACGTTGTGTCTGTTTCTCATGATCTGTTTTCGGAGTGGATATCCGTCAAAATGAGTGGACCGCAGGTGCTTTTCTGTCTGTTGAGCGGCACAAAATTCGTTAAATAAAAAGATTTTTTCTTAGACACACCCACTGATGCTCTTTATGCTCTTTAAAGTGACGTAGGTATTGTAATGATCCAAAGTTGTTTTCAAAATAAGCCCAGGTGGACTATGGCAGTTTACTCTGTTTCCAATTAGGAATATTCATGGGATTCAAGAGTTGAGTCATAGACAAGTAGGTCGTACTACTTTGCATGCTTCCTATACACTATCACCACTATTACCATAATTAATGATATCTTTAATATACATTACTCCACACTACCCTTTTACGTGTTATCATGCACCATGACCTCTAAACCGGCTCCTGCTGCTCTACTACAGCCGGCTACTGGAGTTAACAACAAGCTCCCCTAACAGCTACGACTACAAACACCCCTGTAGTTCCCCTGTGGATGATACAAGGTTCTGGAATGACAACAGCCGAAAACTGCAACCGTGAAGATCAATCGACTCAGTTTCATCATCAAACTAACCTACAAGCTTTGAATACTTTGACCATAACTCTCAGCTTAAGTCAACGCCGGCCGAATGACAAGTTAACTTGCTTCCTCATCTACAAGAGAATTCCCTTCTCCACGCCACCACAAGAGACAAGAAACCACAACTGTACATGCAAAAGACTTGCCAAACAGAATGAAAAAGCACAAGCTGTGCATTTCCATCTACTACTACTACAACCACATCTACATCGTCAAACTGAAAGGAATGGCGACTACCAGGAAGTACAGGTTCAAAAATGTCGAGGTGAATGTGCAATATTAATTTAGATGATTGGTTATTGTTGCATGATCAAGGCATGTTTACCATCACTCCTAACAAAAGGCCACTTGGCATTTTGGCTACACTCCTTGGGTCTGAGTTGCCTGACGTAGCAAAGCTGGGCTGCTACCATTCTCACTGTCCTCACCGTTAGTAGTAGTGATGCCACTGTCACTGTCGTTGTTGCTAGCACTGAAGTCCCATGTATTTACATTAGCATTCTTGGTCTTCTTCTTGAACAAAGCAGGACCATCATCATCGACACCAACCTTCTTGGCAGTTAGCCCTACTTTCAGGCAAATTTTTCCAGGGCTGCCTTCTCCAAGGGCTCGCATGTAATGCTAGTGCGGCCATCTTTGGCCACGGTCAGGAGTTCTTTGTACCAGTTCATGCTGGCTGCAGTCCATCCACCGTACTTAGACTGACTATTGTCCGACAAGGTGTATTTTCTTTTGCATTTGTCACTGTAGATGCCCAGAGGAGATGCCTTACCGTTGACACATTCTTCCACCACTTTGTCTACATTGGATGGGTGTTTCTTCTTCATCAGGAGGAACTGTAAATGGCCATATTTAGGGCAAAGTTTGGCGTAGTACTGCCAGCATGACAAATTGTTTTTGAAATTTAGCACAGCAAAAGCTTCATGTTTGGGCGTCATTACCTGTGCAATACACCACTTTTACCGCGGGTTAAAAGCCGTACAGCAAACAACTGTGCGTCCCCGAGAATGTCGGCTACGACATTTGTCCACGTCAGCTCACGTCAAGGGTTTTCCCCTCCTAGGGTTCTCTCCCCAAACACGCGAGCCTCGATTAAGAACATACTAATGTGTGTTTCATCGATATCCGAAATGACTAGACTCTATCGAGCGCTAGCCAGTGGATAGACTCCCGAACAGGCATCGTCAATCGAAGCCCAAGATATCTCTCGGACTACGTTTAGACGATCATCTACGAGCATCTGGATCCAACTCCGCATGCTTGCTCCCTTCTACGCAGACTACGTTGAATAGGTACATTAGTGCTCGACCTTCGAGATCTGCGCCGCTGAGATCACAACTCGGTTTAGTTTAGTTCTAATCTCATAATATATATTTGAACACTTCTAAAACCCCTGGTTTTTAGCGTAGTGCATTTTGTTAACAAACCACAGACATTGCTCTTGTGTTTTATTTTTTCTCTACTAAAAGATAAGAAATTTTTTGACCATGTCGAACAGTCAATCGAATAACAATACGGAACAGCATATTGCTGATATCCTCCCCCTCGTTGAACTACCAGAACGTAAAGTCCCGACCAAGGAGCGAACTACATTCAAATTGAACACCGACCCTATGGTCACTACGTTGCCTAAGATGGACTTCATCGTGAACCATCTCACGGGTACCGAAACTCCTCAAGAGGTGATTACGTTCATTGCTCGAGTGCGAGAACTCAAAAAGGGTCTCGCTATCGATGAGGAAACTCAAATGAGTCAATTCCACAACACTGTCTTATCCTTGTTGCACGGT
>Ga0210036_1003906_pt1 | contig 14265 bp, 8 predicted proteins | sample CryGeymeta201515_FD_185469 | JGI IMG/M metagenome (GOLD analysis project Ga0210036, IMG submission 185469) | Groundwater microbial communities from Crystal Geyser aquifers in Utah, USA - Crystal Geyser metaG 2015-15 (SPAdes) (version 2) | ecosystem: Environmental > Aquatic > Deep subsurface >...
TGTTAAGTAGCTATGACAACTTTGGTCAACTTAAGTCGTTGCTGATGCTCTTAGGTTGAAAGGGGTTCAAAACGTCTTCCACGTCAGCGCTACTTAATGGACAATAGCAACTTCATCAACTTCCAACTTCCATATTTTTTTTCCAAATACTCCCAGTACCAGGTACTACGATTGGATTAGTACCTAGTATCACTACCTGGTATGTACTGATTGGACGGCGGGCGCGAAAAGAACTAAATTACTGTTTAACGGAAGCCATCTTCTCACATCTCCTCTTCAGTGGTTAACTTTTTACAAGCACTGCTATTTTCGTTTGAGAAGAATGGTACCAGGTACCTGGTACCAGTAGTCTACCAGTAGTAGTAAAAGCTTGGTTGGTGATGACACAGCGTACAGGCACTAAATAAGGTGGTACTACTAGTAGACTACCATAGAAAAAAAGACAGGCTGGCCTGAAGTGCTGTTACCAGGTACCTGGTACTAGTATTACGCAGCAGTATTATTTCCATTCATCAACAATTAACATCGCTAATAAGTTCACGGCCAAGTTTGAGAGCTCTTATCACTAGTGCTGTTTGTACTTCCAGCACAGGAAACCGTCACAGAAGTACCATAATAAAGAGAAAAACAATAACATAGTCTACTACAACACAAAGTACATCCTATCGCACAGGCCGATATAAATTGGTTAACGAAGCAACAGTGTACAATCTAACAACAGCCCGATACAAATTGGTCAATGAAACAACAGTGTGCAATCTAACTATTTAATTAGCTCTCATATCTGAACCAGATTAGCTGGAGGCACACCTTTTTCTCCGCCTCCGTGTTGACCGCACGTCCCTGACAAAAGTCAAATTTAGCCAAAATAATATCCGCGCCAAGAAGTCCCAAACATGTCCTCCATCAGCAGTGAAGGAGAAAGAGAGGACATCGAAGCTGCTTCCATCTTGGCTGCCAGCATGACGACCACAAAATCCAACACTGCATCAAATGGTGGCGCTAGGCGAGGAATCTCAGAAAAGAAGAAGAAACCTCCACGAGACAACGGGAAAATTGATCCGAATTCCGAGACAATTACTCGTAAGTCGCGTTATATTGGAGTGCTTGTGAAACACTTGAAGCAGTCTATCGTGCTCGCGCCATTTTGTTAATCTCAATTCGATCCAAAAATCTGGAACCTCTCATTTTTTATTGGTAACTGACAGATGAGAATCGATGGAATGTCATGTTTGAACGGCTCAAGCAATACAAGCAAGTCTACGGTACGTGTTTATCTTTGTTTCTTACTATGGTATTACCTTCAAGTGACACAGGACCCACCGTGGACTCATTCACCAATTTTTCGTAACAGGAAATTGCTTGGTACCCAATCGTTATCCGGGGGATACGCAACTGGGATCTTGGGGTGAGTTAACCTTTTGCTTGACACGTTCAAAATTGCCGCCAGTCTTGGTAACCATTGTATACAGTTACCAAATCTACCTCTTACTGTTCAATCATACCATCATTGTCTAAGTCTCGGCGCAACGCCGACAATACAAGGTTGTGACCAGTGGAAGCAACGAATCGGCGGCAATGACACCCGAACGCGCCTTGAAGCTCCGCGAAATTGGATTCGAATGGACCACCTGCAACCCACGAAATGTTCCCTGGGAGCAGCGTTATGAAGAATTGCGTGCTTTTGTGGCCGAATTCGGTCATGCCGAGGTTCCCATGCGTTGGGAAGAGAACCCTAAACTGAGCAATTGGGTCTCAAAACAGCGGCACCAGTACAAACTCATGCAAATGGCTCGTCCCAGTCGTCTCAACAAGGCCAAAGTGAAACTGCTCGACGACATTGGGTTCGTCTGGGAAGCCAGTCGACGCCGGCTGGACGAGTGTGAGAGCGATGACTCTGGATCAGTGCCTCCAAAAAAGAGGCAGAAACAAAAGCAACAGACCGTTGGTTTCGGTAGTGTCATTGCCTCTCCAAATTTGTTGACTTGCGTACCCAAGTACACTGAACCACGACGTGGTCGATTGGGCATGGACCCTCCTGCTGATCCTCCTGCTGCTGGAGAAAAAACAGACCTGATATCGTCTAGAGCTGCTCAGAACCCCGTGTTTGCCGCTCAGGCCATGATGATGAATCCTTCCATGTGGCCTGTAGCCAGTGGACAACCTGGTGGCGCTGCTTCCTTTATGCCACCCTCAATGAACCACAGCATGGGTTTGGCGGCAGTTGCTGCAGATCCAAGCGGACGGGCAATGAATTCTGCTATGTTTTATCATTCTGCGGCCATGGCTCAGTGGAATACCATGATGCCAAGAAACGCTGTCGCCGGTTTACTGCCTGCGTTTGTCCCCGCTCAAATGCCGGTCGCTATGACGCAGTCTGCGGGTATGGCGGTTCCATCTCGAAGTGGATCTGAAGGAGGAAAGATCAATGATCCTCCTACGGATGACGAAGGAGGCGTGAACGCGATGGGAAGTGAACTGGATTGTCCTACACCTACAGCTGTGACGGCACTGAAGCGGGGGACCGCGTAGTAGTTTGAGGATGATTAAAAGATAGCTGGGTGGGCACATCAAAAGATAACTCTCGATAGTGTAGAGGTGCTTAGCTCGGGTGCTGTAGGCGGGAATAGGTCCTATCCAAAAGACATTTAATTCGTCTCTTAATTATTTTGTTCAGTTCCTTTTTCGCCAACCACTCTACTAGCCAGTGGGTGGCCTATGAAAGTTTTATTTGTCTGCTACTGATAAATATTTTGCTTACTATTTTAGAAGTAGAGTACTGAAAATTTGTATAGTCATACCTTAAGTTGGGAGCTCAGACCTCAAATTCCGTCCGAGATAAATATTTAGCTTACTATTTTCAAAGTGGAGTACTAAAGTTTTCTATAATCAAACTTAACTCGAGGTCCATGGACCTCATGCACTGTGAAGAAGAAAATACTAAATTCTTAACATGGACCTCGGACCTCTTATTGGTGGTAGACGTGATGTGAATTCGTGAATTGGCTGCAGTGCTTTTACTAGTAGTATTTTGACCTTTGATTTTTATCATAGGCCCATATATTTCCTTTCAAAAACAAAGCCCTGTAGAAAGTGTACTGGAGTCTACACCAGGCTGGTCAAATATTTTCAGTTGTGACAATTATCTCAAGTATTAAATATTTCCAGTGACGACAATTATCATAAGTCCATATATTTGCCGTAGCCTCAACTCTAAAAAAGGAGTGGTTGGCGTACCCCCCCCCCCCCCCCCCCAGGGGCTATTGATTTTCAGCTGTCGCTTCTGGTATTCTACTACTGGTGTTTTATTTATATTTGACGGGTTTTAAAGATCGCAAAAGATATCTGAAGTACCGTAGCCTAGTAGTCCCTAGCTAGCTAGTATAGTCTACTAGTAAACCATTCATCAGCAATCTACATCGATCGGCATCTAAAAACATCACTATTATTACCGCTATCATCAACACAATTTATTCTTGAATGTTCTATTGATAGTTGATAGCACAGTCTACTATTATTGAATCTAGTTTTGAGCAACAATTGCGACTCCCAGACTTCGCCAGGAAGGAGTCCTACGATACAGTACTGTAGTTGTTTTCCAGGCACCAGCTGCACTTAATTTGCCAAACTGAAGTGGAGCAAGTTGTGATCAATTATTCATTCTCAAAGACTGAAAACAAACAATGTTGATGTGGTGGTCTTGGTTCGCTATTTCTCGTAGAATCTTCTTTGTGTTTATCGCAGTTCTCTTTGTGATGATGACGTTCATGCCAGTATCCATTTTTATTCGGGCGTTTCGATCTCCCTTATGCGGTGTTGCTCGGCCGTCCTCTTGGATTTCAAAAAACGAATTCAATCCTCATCGGCAACCTCTAATGCGAGCTCTGTTTGCTACACAGGGCGGTGCCACTAGCATCAGCAGCGACAGTAGCAGTAGCAGCACCAGCACTAGCAGTCCATCTACGTTGCAACCACCTCTTGCCCGCCGGGAAGACGATCGTGTTGTGATGGCAGGAGTTGCACCTCCAGGGTGGCCTTCGGATGTTCCACGCCAATCTGACTATTCCCCCCATAAATTGTTAGATCCACCAGTAGCAGTTCCAGATCCTTGGGGTTGGATGCGTGACGACAGTCGAACCAATCAAGAGGTTTTGAATCATTTACGGGCGGAGAATGAATACTCGGAGCAGATGACAAAACACTTGGAAGGACTCCGTAAGACCCTCTACAACGAAATGCTATCTAGCATTCAAGAAACGGATTATACGTTGCCACGGCCCAAAGGAAATTACTTTCACTACTCGAGAACGTTTGAGGGAAAATCCTACGCTTCTTACTGTCGAGCTCCTCGTAAACAAGGACAAACCCAGCCTAATGTCAAGTGGGACGGAAAGGTAGAATCTCCAATTTTACCCGGCGAAGAAGTGAAATTGGACGTGAATGCATTAGCGGAAGGTAAAGACTATTGTGCTGTGGGAAGTGTCGCGCAATCATCGTCGGAAAATTTCTTGGCCTATACGGTTGATTTCAAAGGAGACGAGCAATGCCAACTGTTCATTAAAGACCTCAAGACACACGAAATCATGGACCATGATCCGTCGCTTAAAATTTATGGTCATGTTGTGTGGGGAAATGATGACGAAACAATATTTTACTTGAAGTTGGACGATACCCTAAGGCCTTTTCAAGTATACCGCCGCAAAATTGGCAGTGGTGAGGCGGATGAACTCTTATACGAGGAAAAGGACGAAATGTACTGGACATCCATTGGCAAATCATTAGACGACAGGTATTTATTTGTGGAAACGTCGTCCACAGAAACATCTGAAATCTGGTTTCTTGATTTAGATGATCCCGATGCGAAACTTGAGTGTATTTCCAAACGGCGCTTTAAAGTTCTGTACGATGTTGAACATCGTTACGGACAATGGTGGATCACTTCCAACGTAGAAGAAACCTCCAATCTAAGATTGTTTACGGCTCCAGCCAAAGCGAATTGCGAATCTGAATGGAGTCTCGTTACAGACCCAGCAACAGGAAAGCCGTTGTTTGATGGTGGCTTTCAAAGGGCCCTGCACGGTGTAACAGCATTTTCTAACCATGTGATTGCCGAGGGAAGAGAAGGAGGAATGCCGAAAGTATGGCTCCTGACTATGGATAAGAGTGGGATGAATAAGTTTGACACGCTAGAATGGCCAGAAGCTGCTTTTGACGCTGGCTTGTCGAGCAATTTTGAGTTTGACGTGGACAAGGTGGTAGTATCCTACGATTCCCTCGTTACGCCTCTTCAACATTTGGAAATCTCCTTGAATAACCCTAGTGGCTCTCGTCCGGTCCTCAAAGAAAAGTTTGTTCCAGGCTACAACAAAGAGCTTTATGTTTGTGACCGCATCATGGTGACTGCTCGAGATGGGACCGACATTCCCGTGAACTTGGTCTACCGCAAGGATCTCATGGATAAGCATCTGGAGGACGGCCAACCACTGCACACGCATTTGTATGGTTATGGATCGTACGGAGCATGCATGGAAGCAAGCTTCAGTGCTACACGTCTCCCATTGTTGAACCGAGGCATTGTGTATGCCATTGCACAAGTCCGCGGGGGCGGCGAGATGGGCCGTAAGTAAAAAAGTTGTGTTTTTGTCGAATGATCTGCGATGTTTGGGGGCACACTTACCACGCTGTTCTTTTTTTTTAACAGGCCAATGGTACGAGGAACCCAATGGGGCAAAGTATGTTTGTAAAAAGAACACCTTTAATGATTTTGTAGATGTGGCAAGGCATATGGTGGAAACAAAAAAATTGACCAGTCCCGACAAGCTGTCATGTGAGGGTCGAAGTGCTGGAGGCTTGCTTATCGGAGCTTCCATCAATCAGGCACCTGAACTTTTCAAAGTTGCCATTCTGGGTGTTCCGTTTGTGGATGTTGTTTGTACCATGATTGATGCCTCCATTCCGTTGACAACTGGAGAGTGGGAAGAGGTAAGTTACTGCCTTTGCGCGATTATTGCGGTATTGCATAATGCCTATCGATGATGTAATTCGCTCACGCCAATATTATATACAATACATTTGGCAGTGGGGCAATCCTAACGAAGAAAGGTATCACCAATACATGATGGAGTACTCACCGATGCAAAATGTAAAGGAAGGAGCTAAGTATCCAGCTTGTTTGCTTACAGGAGGTCTCAATGATTCTCGCGTGGCTTTTTGGGAACCTTCTAAGTTTACTGCGGAACTCCGGTATAAGGGAGGACCTGGCTCAGGTCCTGTGTGCTTGAAAATGGAGTTGAGTGCCGGCCATTTTAGTGCCAGCGACCGATACAAATATTTGAGAGAGCTGGCATTTGATTATGCTTTTATGTTGGATCAAGGAGGTTTGACATAAAGTGAGTACTGGTGGGTACTATGCCAGCATTGGAGCATGATCTTATATCTTTACTCGTCTAGTTGTGCAAGGTACAAGGTAATACCGTACTAAATATTCCGTGATGGAACTACTTGTAGTAGTAGTCTCCTCCTGCTCCTACTAGTACTACTACTACTAGTACTACTCCACTACTGTACTAGCTAGTAGTAGTAGGAGGTAGTAGTACTACTACTCCATACTAGCTAGTAGTAGTACTGGTACTATAGTAGTAGAGTAGCTAGCTACTAGTCCACCTCTACTACTAGACTACTACTATTGAATAGTACCAATAGCTAGTAATTGTCAATAATGCATGCCGCATTGGCTTACCAGTAGAACTGTATTAGTGTACCGCACCTGCTGCTAACAACGATAGTAGTAGTAGTTCCTTCAGCAGCAACTCCTAATTAATATTACTCTTGAAAACTGGCAATCGGTCATTTGCTGCTTTGTTGTTAATTCCGACAACTAGTAGGAGTGCCTTTGTACTTCTACCAGAACTCGAGTACTAGCTGGTACTGGCTGGTGTTAGTTGTCTACTACTAGTAATATCATCATCATTACTACTGTACTCGAGTACTTACGTACCGGTACCAGGGTAGTACTCTACCAGGTACCAGGGTAGTACTCTACCAGGTACCAGGTAGGTCTACTGGTACGACTTTGAGCCGACGATCTGCAAAATAAGATCCGTGTTAGTAGTACGTAGACCTACTACCATTACTTTAGTCAAAGTTTGTCCATTCATAAAGAATAACCAAAACAATAAAGGAATGACCATCGCCGCAGGAGTTCAATTCGAATAGAAATAATTATTTTTGTGCAAGTTGCGAACGAAAATATACCTAAACAATTCTTATAGTGAATAGAGGATGCAACAAAGAGTGATCTGATCTGCTATCCCACTTATCTAAAGATACAGGGAAACCTTGAAAATATTTTTCAGGACGATCTCTGGTGTTGGCAGGCGATCGCAGGCAAAAGGGCCAAAGACTTCAGTAAGGATAGCACAAGAAAGTCATCGCAGTTACAGCTGAAAAACATTTGTTTCAAAAAGTGGTGAAAGTATGTACAGACAGCAGTCCGTTCCCAGTTTATCGAAAAAATTGACCAAAGGGAGAAACAGCGGTCCACCGTCGACGCGCGGAGTTCGAGTATCTTCGCCTGCAAATAATGCAGTTCAACGAACCTCATCGGAGCGAATTCTTGCAGTTTCAGAAGAGAGGGAAGATTTAACGAAGAACAGTCGAGACGAGGCAGCTCTACGAGCTAAAGCATTGGAACAAATTGAATTCCTGGAAAGCCATTTGGCTGGTTGCATCCTAGAATTTCTGATCGAGGAGGTGGAAAAGAATGTTCTCAAGGCTTACACAAAGGCTGCTAGAATGGGAGATGAAACTGACAAGGATGATGAAAATAACGAAATTGATCATAACAAATATGACGATTTGTATCAGAGTTACAGCGAAGTCGAAGAGGATTTGACAGATCATGATTCCGCAAGAATTTTTGGCAGTCAATCGGCAGCAAAAAGTCAACAGCCAGCGGAGAGAAAAGTCAATGCTTTTCCTCGTCGCATGGAAGATGGCAGTGGCACTTCCTTGGGAAATTCCTTGCGATCGAGTACAATTAGGACAGATTCGTCTCCTAAAATGCCCAGTCGGGGATTGAGGACGCCCGATGCGGGGACACCGATGTCTCCGCCGCAAGGATTATCACCCAGACTCAATTCAACAACTTCTGGCGCTATGCTTTACAGAAATTTCAATTTGCAACAACACCCAGGTCAATTAGTTCTCTCTACTAATAATGAAGAGGAAGAGGTAGAAGAAGAAGACATAACTTCCTTAGTTTCTCCAACCAGAGTCAACGGCAACAAAACCAATTTAGCGTCTCACACGCCAGCTTATTCGCGAACGAGGAACATCGAAAAATCACCGACAGTTAAAGAGACTGTCAAAATACTCAAGCACAAGGAATTTCTCTCGGCTGCAACCAATAGTGGTACCCGACCACGGTTAAGCCGCAGTTTGGATGAACCATCGAAAACAGATGGGCGACCACGTTTAAGCCGGAATTTTGCTAATGGCGACTCATCTACCTCGCCAAAACGACCAGCCGTTCGCCCAGAATTGACTTCCATGATGAAGCAGGGATCCGTCCGAAATATGATGAGCATTTTTGACTCCAAGCCCAGTAGGCCGACTCGACCAGGCATGCACCTTTTGCGGGAAGAGTCTGTGAAAAACATTGTCAATTCTTTGAAGGATTGTACGCTATGTAGGAAAAACGATGATGCTACTGATCCAAACGAAGCCTCAGATGCTTCCAATAGCAAGGCTAACGGTAAAGCCAACGCTCCACCAAGCAGTATCCGTGATTTTTCATCGTCGCCCAAAAGATTACCAGAAAGGGGTGTTCCCCGATTAAATAGCGGAATTCGGATGCAGAGATTCTTGGAGAATAGACCAGTAAAGAGGACAAACAGTGGTCAAAAAGCTTTTTTGTCCAAGAAAGGTAGCGGAAGTTCTCACAGTAGCACACGGTCCGGGGGCACGCTAAACCGTGTCGCGCGAAAGGGAAGCGGCAATGTGAAGCGTGGGGTAGAGCGATCTTCTAGTGGTATGAGGAGAGGGATTCCTAGGCGGCAAGCGAGTGCTGCCGGAAGCAAAAGAGGGTTGATGAGACGACAGTTCAGTTTTGATTCAGGAGCTGGCACGAAAAAGAGCAGTAGCTTTGGTATGTTTGCCAAAGATAAAGTCGACAATCAACTATCACACGATACAAGAAAACAGAAGCGTATCTTCAAGACACAGAATGCGCTGCGAAAGTTGAAAAAGGCGCACGAGTCCAGCATGCTGCCTGACCGACCAGAAGAATCGGAATCTAGCCAAGAAGATAATGTCGACATGGAGCACATACTGAAAGCCATGTCGCTACCTCTCCCTTGTGGCATCAAACACGAGTGCGCATTGTTATTTGTTGATATCTCTGGTTTCACTAAACTCTCAACTACGTTGAAGGTCGAAAAATTATCAAAGACAATCAACGCATACTTCCAGCTAATCGTCGAGCACGTTCAGTCCTTCGGTGGAGATATTTTGAAATTTGCGGGTGATGCTGTTTTTGCTGAGTGGAGAGCCTCATCGAATAAATTCCTAGAAGTTGATGAAGGTGACCCGATGGGCGGAAGTTTCGGTGGTAAAGGGCTGGGGGCTGAAAAAGCTGTTGTCACCGCCGCGGCATGCGCTGCCCGAATCATTGATAAGTGCGCTGATTACAAGGTATACGACGACAACGGAAAAGAGATTGCCACTCTCAATCTACATTGTGCGATTGGTTTCGGCGAAGTACTGGGAGCTCATGTTGGCAATAGCGATAGAATGGAATATTTCATCATCGGTGAGCCCATATCTCAAGTGGCAAAAGCGATGGACCTTGGGAATATGGGAGAAGTGGTGGCATCTCCAGATTGTCTGAAGTTCTTGGATGACGAAACAGCGAAACAACCAAGGGTTATCCTTTCGAAGACAAACAAACTAATGAACCCGAAGTTGATCCTAGTAAAGGCCGAAATGGAGAGCAAGTGCAAAATAGGGGACCGCTTGGCTGACTGGGACATTGCAGCACTCAGGAGTCTGCAAAAACTTATGTCTCCCTATGTGCACCCTGTGGTTGTTGAGAACCAGCTTTTTCAAAAAGGATACGGATCAGCCCAGGAGCGATTTACTTCTGAGGCTGAAATCAGAGATGTCTTTACTGTGTTCATTCAACCGATGATATCATCGGATATTACAGGAAGTATCGAAGATGACAAAAAAGTCTTGAAAGGTCTCCATGACATTTTGCTACTTGTCAATGCTGAATTGCGTCGTTTTAAAGGACAACTTCGGCAGTATACGGTCGACGACAAAGGTATATCACTCCATGAATTCAGCGCATCTTCATCTTGCTCTTTTATTTTTACTCAATCTAATCTTTGTGTGCGCTCTCCGCGTTTAGGGATTGTTCTGATCGCCAATTTTGGTCTTCGAGGGTCGACTTTTCCACAAATGTACGTGCAGATGAGGGAAGATACTCGTTGTTGCTTTTCCTCTCTTTATCATCTTTGTTGTTTCATTCATATATATCTTTTAGGGTTGAGAGGCTTGCTATGCCTTTCGCTGCCAATGTACAGCAAATCCTCAAAGCAAAACTAGATATAGAGTGCAAAATGGGAGCGACTTACGGAAAGGCGTATTGTGGTGTAGTAGGTGGCGTGGACCGACATGAGTACGCCGTTCTTGGGCCCTCGGTTAATTTAGCTGCCAGACTGATGACAAATAAATCTAACAAAGGTTTTCTAGTTGACGAAGAAGTGCAGCGGAAAGCAAGCAACCGTGGCTTTGAAGGACTCGCCCCAGTCAAAGCAAAGGGTTATAAGCAGCTGGTGCCAATCTTTCAGCCGGTACTCCAGCACCGCAATTCTTGGGGCTCTGAAGGGACTGAGTTTGTTGGCAGGACATCGGAAATCAAACAGATTTTGAAAGGAGCCGAAGACATTATTGATGCCACGGCGTCAACCAGTATGGTATGGGTATCTGCAGAAAGTGGGTACGGCAAGAGCGCGTTGCTTGGTCAAGCCATTGAGAAGGTGTCCGACTTATGCTCCTCGAAATCAGCTACATATGTGATTGTATGTCATGTTTGCTCTGACGCAGACTCGTTTCAACCGTTGAGGTAAGACTACCATTACCCTGTTCGTTCAGCATTGATTTTAAGTTTATCGTGATCGTTTCTTGATGTTGAATTTTGCAACCTAATTGTGTTATGCCGGGCATACTCTCGCCGTAATAGTGTCGTCGGCCCACTATTTTTGGATATGTTGGCGTTTGTAAGGCGAGCAAATAAAGAAGACGGGTACAAAAAGCCCTCAGGCTTCGACGAAGTCGCAGCCTTGGCAAAAATCGAAAAGGCACCGCTACAGATTCTTGGGGCGTGTCGAGATGCTGATGTGCCTGATTGGTGTATCCTGACAATTTGCAACCTGCTGATTGCTCGAGTCTGGCCGGACGAAGCCGATAAAGCGAGTATGGAAACACAAGTAACGGAAGTTGCTCGCTACCTTGTCACAGTACTGCTGCAATCGACTATTTATCTGGATTTCGTTGTTTGGGCAATCGATGATATTCCCCACGCAGATTTGCTGTCTTGGAAGGTGCTGGAGCTGCTCCACCAGTATTCTTGTAACTTCATGCTGCTGATGGGGTCCAGGCCTGTTGTTGGGTCGGATATGAACATTGATCTGCAATTCTGGGAAGATATCAATAGTACGGGAGAAATCAACGGGACATTTCTCCCTCTCGCATTGAAGGCGTTGACAAAAGACGACCTAGGTCTACTTGTAAAAAGATACGCCGCCAAATATGAATGGGATGCTTCAATTGACTTGTCCTCGGTCACAAAAAATATTTTCGTTCAGTCTGGAGGAGTTCCCAATCTAGCAGCGCAGATCTTGGAAAAAACGTCTGACAGAATTACTGGCAAAGTCGAAGTCAAATCACGAAAAGCCTCCGAAAAAAAGAGCATCTCCCCTAATAATTCCCTGAGTCGTCTGGATATGATGAAGGGTGGCTATCAAAGACCTTCTACACGAAGTGTAGACAGCGGGAGCACTCATGGCGGAAGCGTTGCGCAGTTGGACGAGCACATGCTTCATCGCATGGATTTACTTACACCAGAAGCTCGAACGCACATCAATTTGGGTGCAATCTTAGGACCGGCATTCGAGTCTGCTGATGTTATATCTATTATGGAAAGGTACCGGGGTATTTCAGATCAGGAACGAGAGGACCACCGTCAATCTGTTCTAGAGAGTCTCGCTCAAGCTGCCGAGAGTGGAATACTGGAGGAAGACCTTACAGGAGCTGGCAATAGTATGAGCTTTTGCGCCCAGGAGAACTTCACGGGGCAAGATAGCATTACCTACAAATTCACGCACGCAGACTGGCGCAAAAATATTTTGAAAGTTGTTCTTGATAGCTGGAAGCGTGCTATGTATCTTTTACTGGCGGAATCTCTCGAGGCACGATTTGAATTCAAGAATGCAAGGCCAGACCGCGCCATTCGGAAACTTTTTGATCCTTTCAAAGGCGGCAAGAAGAAAGGCAAGAACATAAGTGTAGCCTCAGAGCTAGCCTTGAAGATTGGGACAAAATTGGAGAATCTTGGAAAAGGCATACATAGTATGAAGATATACCAACGAGCTCTGGATTTGTGGCTGAAACCGGACGAGGAGGGCGACATCTTGGTTATGTCAGAAGGTACATTTCAATCGTTCGATGAACCGGAGGATTCCACTTTTTGTCGTATGATTGTTGAGTCTCACTTTTCATTTTTTTTCAAACCACCAGAGGATCACGTGCCCACCATTGACGAACTTGTGGGGGAAGAGCTGGAGTACGTCTTGAAATTGAATGTAGCTCTAGGACATTGTGCGATGCTTCTAATGAACCAAGAGAAGTGCATGACCGCCTTCCAAGACAATCTCGAAGTAAGCTCTTCCCGTATATATTTCCTTTGTTACCCTCGTAACCGTGCAATGCCCTGCTAACAATGTCTTTTTTCTAAAATTTAGCGTGTTCCTGACCTGAAGGACCTAAACGACCCAGTCATTTTATTTCCCTCCTTTGCTGGTCGCTTCTACTCCCTCCGATTGTCTCGAAAAATAGACTACGAGCCAGAGGCAGACTTTGTCTACGGGTTTGTAGACGAGGCCGAAGCACATAAGAACACGATTCACACTCTCCAGGCCTTGGCTATGGAAGCCGAGCTCCTTGGACGCAACGGTGAATACTTGAAAGCGCTGGAAGCGTCCTCTGATTTACGTAAGCAGTACGACGTCTCCACTCACTCCTCGAAATTGATTGAACTGTACGGAGACGACTACAGTGCTCAGTGTCTCGCTCAAAGTGCCAACTGGCACCTCCAACTCAAACAGGAAGCCAAGGCAAAGGAAATCTGCGATTCTATCATTGACATTCTACCAAAGTTGGCCCTTTCATGTCATTTTCAGACTCTTTACCCTATTCTCTGGGTCTTGAAAGACTTACCGGGACAGGCAGAACGTGCTTTGGAGCTTTGTCACTTGTTTCTAAAGGTTGACGAATCAAAGGACAACGACGGGTTAGATGATGACGCCAACGACGAGGCTAATTGGGATGTTGGCGACGACAATGCTGGTTATGATGACGAACCATTGGAAAAGCCCTTTAGTCCGTTTCAAGTGCTCCACAAGCCAATTGCTACATTGCTGCAGTTGACAGTAGGAGTGAATGACACCAAGGTCATTTTACAGTATGTTGATTGGGCCTTAGATGCTAGCCAGAGCGAGTATGGTAAAGGACTCAACTTATATACTGGTAGCCTTGGTCGAAATGCTGATTCAATTGTTGCAGAAATTTGCTTGAATCTGGCAACATATAGCGTAGCTTCCAGTGCCAAACACGGTCTTTTGTCTCGGGCATCCGCACTTGTTACTGCCTCCTCCAAATTCACCAAGTATATGCCGAGCGCATACCAACAGGTCAAGAAATTTTCTCACGACGAGAAGTTTCGGAATTTGTAAATGCTGTAGATGTTAAAATTGTACCTACCTGGTAGGGTCTAATTATTTCGCTACTACTAGTAGTCTAGTAGTAGGAACACTTAGCTGCATTTTTAAGACGCTTTTATTAGCCGGTCATGAGTATCTCGTCAGAGCCAGCCGAAGGGAACGTGAGACAAGGAGACCCGAAGCCGACGTCACCGGAATGACCCGAAATGCCCCATCCCGTCTCCCACTCAGAAACAGGAACACATCGGGAGAAATCGGATAC
>Ga0210036_1003907_pt1 | contig 14264 bp, 13 predicted proteins | sample CryGeymeta201515_FD_185469 | JGI IMG/M metagenome (GOLD analysis project Ga0210036, IMG submission 185469) | Groundwater microbial communities from Crystal Geyser aquifers in Utah, USA - Crystal Geyser metaG 2015-15 (SPAdes) (version 2) | ecosystem: Environmental > Aquatic > Deep subsurface >...
CTGAGGGAGGCATGCACTGGTCTGCGCCTGGTTCTCGGCGGGGGGCTGATCACGTCATGGATGAAAAGGCCCGGATGGCAGAATCCGTTCCGCGGACTTGTGGATCACCTCATTTCCGGACCTGGCGAGGCGCCATTGCTGACGCTCGCCGGCATGAATGAAATGCAGAACGGCGGCAGTATGCCCGATTATGCAGGGCTCCCGGTCCAGGACTATCTCTCTCCGGGTTTCGTTCTCCCCTACAGCGGGTCGAGCGGATGTCATTTCCGCCGATGCGCCTTCTGCCCGGAAAGAGCCGAATCCAATCCCTATGTTCCTGTGCCGGTGGAGAGAATAGCCGTCGAACTGAATACGCTCACCAAAGAGACAAAACCGGCACTGATCCATTTCCTGGACAATGCCATGAGCGCCCCGCTGCTCAAATCCCTTTCGGATCATCCCCCCGGTGTGCCATGGTATGGTTTTGCACGGATCAGCCGGCTCCTGGCCGATATGGATTTCTGCATGGCCCTGAAGCGTTCAGGATGCGTGATGCTCAAGCTGGGTCTGGAATCCGGGGATCAGGACGTGCTCGACCGGATGGACAAGGGGATTGATCTTGACACGGCATCAAAGGCCCTGAAGACCCTGAGCCGCTCGGGAATCGCCGCGTATGTCTATCTTCTTTTCGGCACGCCGCCGGAGAGCCTGACTGAAGCGCAAAGGACCCTTGCATTTACAGTCAGGCACAAGGATGAAATCAGCTTCCTGAACCTCGCGATCTTCAACATGCCGGTTTCCAGCCCGGAAGCAGAAGGACTGAAAACCAGCGGTTTCTATGAAGGCGACCTTTCCCTCTACACGGACTTCGTCCATCCAAAGGGGTGGCACAGAAAAAAGGTCCGGCAGTTTTTAGAGCAGGAGTTCAAGCGCCATCCGGCCGTGTCAGGCATCCTGAAAAAAGAGCCGCCGCTTTTTACCTCCAATCATGCGCCTTTCTTTGTGATGGATCCTCCCAAAAACCCGTGCCGGGAAGGGTGACCGGCCGAAAAGTCTCTGCCTTTGCCCTTGCGGATTGCCATGCTCATGAATCTGGTATATCTTTGTCCTAAGTGGTCCTATTCGTAAATACGGTTGCATTCGAGTGCCGTAGGGCGGCCTCCTCGGCGTTCCGCTCCTTGCGGTGTACCAGAGGGGTACGCCTCAGTCGCGCGCCTTGATGAGGCCGCCCTACGACCTGTCTGCCGTGCCGGCACAGGCAGGCCCTCTCGGTACGTTACCATATTTACGAACAGGACCACTAAGAGACGAAACAACCGGACAGGATGGTTCATATGATCCCTATGCTCAGTGCAAGAGTCTTGTTCTTCCATGCAGCCCTGTGGATTTGCCTAATCTTCCCGCAGGAGGCCTCATCCCTTTCGCCCGCAGCAGCCATCCGGCATGTCTCGGTCCGCCATCCCATCTCTTCCCCTTATTATCCCGTGGTCCTCAAGGGCAAAGAACTCCCGCCCCTGCTGCATGCGCCCGCAGCAAAGATCTCTCTTTATGCCTTCCATGACCCTGAGGGATTGAAACCCATCCCCTTCCAGATCGACCGAAGGGACATGAACGGAAGATTTCTGATCCCGGCTGATAAAAAAGAGCAGGAACGGCAAGGGAGATCGCCCATGGACAAAAACGACGAGCTTGTATTTATGGCATCCGATGCCGGAGAGCAGACCCTGACCCGGCTGGAGGGAATGACCTTCTCCTCGGCCGTGGAAATAGAAATCCGTGATCCGATAAAAAATATCCGTAAATGGGTCTATGCATGGGTCCTGGATCACGAGACCTCTCAAGCGGGCATGCCGCATTATGTCTCCTACCGTCCCAAGGACGATGTGATCGAGTCGCAAACCTACCGGGTCGGATTCTCCAGGAAAACCCCTTTTGTCATGGATGCATTAAACTGGAAGGGGGCTTCTCCCCATGAATACGGCGCGAATCTGGCCGACAAGATGAAGGCGAGACACAGCGGGAAGTTTCTTCATAAACTGGACTTTGTAAGAACGGAAGAGGATTCCGAATCCAGGCTGACCGCCGTAAAGCAAGGCCCCGTGCGGGTCATCCGGTGCACGGTCAACAGGGCCAGGCTCTTCATGGGGCTTCGCACCCCGGCCATCACCATCTATCATATCCATTACGCCAACGCCTTCTTCTTGGATACCTTCATTGAGATCCCCTTCAGGATCGGCCTCTTTTTCTCGGACCTTAAGACCCTGATGACCATGGACGGGAACGACGGCCCTCTGGCGCCGCCTTACAGGGTCTATACCCAATCGGTCAAGCAAGGCGCCGTCATCAATGGAAAGATGTCCGCTGAAAAGGAAAAAATCAATGCCTCCGGTGACAAGGCCCTCGTTGTTTCCAGTCCCGATGGAGAAATCCTGGTCTCCATGAATCTTGGAAGGAATCTCCCGGTCCACTACAGGGTATACATCCTCGATGATGCGAGCCGCATGGACCCTCCCGATAACATCCCCGGACAATTCGGCAATATGGGGTTCATCTCCACGGGATGGGAAAACCTGGGCGACTCGGTCTACCAGATGATCTTCAGCGTTTACATGATCCGGGATATCTCCGTGGACCAGGGTTTTGAAATACTGGACAACGCCCCCGCTTTTGTGAATTGAGCATGGGCGGCTTTTTCGTATCATGGTCGGGCGCGCCCTCCACAAAAAAAATTAGATTTACAATTCCCATAAAAATTGATAAAAATGCAAAATATGGATACCGGTTTCTCCTGTCAAACACCTCTTATCCGAATCATTGCAGATGATCGCGAACAAAGAAGCGGCACAATAGAAGCGTTAAAGGTTTTGGAGGATGTCGAAGTTTTTGTACAACGTCTTGCTCTGGGGGATTATGAAGTAGAGGGTAACTTCCTTTTTGAGAGGAAGACCTTGTTGGATTTTACAGTTTCCATCCAGAATGGACGGCTCTTTGATCAAGCATGCAGACTTGCTTCCTCGCCGAAGCGTCCGGTCCTTATCTTAGAGGGAACAGCCGGTGATCTGGCCACAAGCGGAATGCGACGAGAAGCGATCCAGGGCGCTCTGATTACAATCAGTCTCTTTTTAGGAATTCCAGTTCTACGCTCACAGAGCCCGAAAGAAAGCGCCCAGCTCATATGTTACGCTGCCAAACAGATGAGAAGAATTTCCGTTGGTGCATTACCTCACAAGGGGAAACGACCCAAGGGTAAACATAGAACACAGCTTCAGATTCTACAGGGCTTACCGGGTATCGGCCCGGCGAAGGCCGGACGGTTACTGAAAACCTTTGGTAGCGTAGAAAATGCAATTTCAGCCCGTCTGGAAGAACTGAAGGAAGTTGAAGGGATCGGGAAAATGACCGCTGAGAATATACGCTGGATAGTCAGCGAACCAGAATCAGAGTATGGATTCCAGAATGCCGATTTGGATCTATGAAGAAATTGATATTAATCACAGATGAATAAGGGCTGCAGATCTCTAATCAATGGAATGCCTTCCTGAATGCATCCTCATAAACCTTAAGATCGTTTTCAGAAAAGAGCACAAACCGGACCTCGTCCATGGGGTGCTCCGTGAGAAAGTCCCGAACGGTTGAAAGGGCGATTCCGGCCGCCTCCTCGATGGGGAACCGGTAGGCCCCGGTGCTGACGGATGGGAATGAGATGGAGCGGATGTGATTCTCCTTCGCAAGCCTGAGGCTGTTCCTGTAGGCATCGGATAGAAGTTCCCGTTCGTTTCGACCCCCGCCGGACCAGACCGGCCCCACGGTATGGATAACATACCGGGCCTTTAGGTTTCCTCCGGACGTGATGACCGCTTCGCCGGTTCCGCATCTCCCCTGCCTGGCCACAATGGCCTTGCACTCCTCCAGGATCTTCGGGCCTCCGGCCCGGTGAATGGCCCCGTCCACGCCTCCGCCTCCCATGAGAGACGAGTTGGCCGCATTCACGATGGCTTCAGTCTCCGCCTGCGTGATATCCCCGCGCACCAGAGTCAGCCTGCTTTTCCCAATCTTCTTTTCCATATCGGCCTCCGTCAGTCAGAAGATAACCACAGGGAACAGAGAAAACAAAATTTTTCTGCCACGAATGAACACGAATCTGCATAAAAAAACGGCAGTTGTTTGTGCCAAGCGCCCTCCGCGCCTCTGCGGTGAAGAGGTCTTGGTTTTCGTTCTTACCTAAAAGGCCTTTCCTCTGCGTTCTCTGTGTGCTCTGCGGTGAAAAGGTTTTGCTTTTAACAAGGCGCTGCTTTTCTCCGTGTTCTCTGTGTGCTCTGTGGTATCCCTTTTCATCATCCCGGCTTGATCCGGACAATGGCCGCCCCCCACCCCCCGGACTCCGGAGGCGCCTCTGAAAAAGACCGGAAACGTCTTCGGTCTTTCAATCATTGGATCTTTTGTAACGGAAAAAGAGGATTCCGTCAAGCGGCCCCGCTTCTTAAACCCACGTGCGATTTCCTTCTTGACGGATGAACTCTTGTATGTTAGTTTTTCAATTCAATTTATTATTTCATATCTTGCAGGGTTCCCCTGTGGTTTACTCTCTTTGCATCAGCCGCGGTCAACGCAGGGGGCGCCTCAAGTGAGGGATGGACGGACGGTCTGCCCGTCTCCATGTGCCATCCGGTCTCTTGGATGAGGATAAAAAAAAACATGAACCATGAACAGATCCGGCTTGGATTGACCTACGATGATGTGCTCCTGGTGCCGGCCCGCTCCAGCGTGCTCCCCAAGGATACGGACACCTCAACCTATCTCACGGGACGGATCCGGCTGAACATTCCCATCGTGAGCTCGGCCATGGATACGGTTTCCGAGGCGAGACTGGGGATCGCCCTGGCCCAGGAGGGGGGGATCGCCTTCATCCATAAGGCCATGTCCCTGGAGCGGCAGGTCATGGAGATCGACAAGGTCAAAAAATCCGAAAGCGGGATGATCGTGGATCCCATTACCATAGAACCGGACCGCAGGATCCACGAGGCCATGGCCATCATGGATAAGTACCGTATCTCCGGAGTCCCCGTCACTAGAGGAAACCGTCTGGTCGGGATCCTGACCAACCGGGATCTCAGATTCGAGACCCGTCTCGACCTCAAGGTCTCCGAGGTCATGACCAAGAAGAATCTGATCACGGCCCCGGAAGGAACCACCCTGGAGGAGGCCAAGGAGATCCTCCACCAGCACCGGATCGAAAAGCTCCTGGTCGTGGATCGTGACGGAAACCTCAAGGGATTGATTACCATCAAGGATATCGAGAAGAAGATGAAATTTCCCAATGCCTGCAAGGACGATCTGGGCAGGCTCCGGGTCGGCGCCGCCATCGGTGTGGGCGAGGAGGCCCTGATGCGCGCAGAGGCCCTGATCCGCTCCGGTGTGGACGTGCTCTGTGTGGACACGGCCCATGGCCATTCCGAAGGGGTGCTCGAGGCCGTCCGGCAGATTAAAAAAACCTATCCGGACAGAGATCTGGTGGCCGGGAACGTGGCCACGGCCCAGGGGGCCAGGGACCTGATCGAGGCGGGGGCCGATGCCATAAAGGTCGGGATCGGGCCCGGCTCCATCTGTACGACCCGCGTTGTCGCCGGGGCCGGAATCCCTCAGATTACGGCCATCATGGACTGCGCCAAAGTAGCCCGAGAGTCTCATGTGCCGGTCATTGCCGACGGGGGGATCAAATATTCCGGGGATATTACCAAGGCCATGGTGGCCGGGGCCAATTTGGTCATGATCGGCGGTCTCCTGGCCGGTGTGGAAGAGAGCCCCGGAGAGACCGTGCTCTTTCAGGGGCGAAGCTACAAGGTCTATCGCGGCATGGGCTCCATCGGGGCCATGTCTTCGGGAAGCAAGGACCGGTATTTTCAGGAACACGAGACCCTGGAGAGGAAACTGGTCCCCGAGGGGATCGAAGGCCGCGTCCCCTATAAGGGGTCCCTTGCGGAGAGCATCTATCAGCTTGTGGGAGGACTCCGCTCCGGCATGGGCTACTGCGGGTGCCGCACCATCCCCGAACTGCAGGAGAAAGCGGAATTCATCCGTATCACGGTCGCCGGATTCCGCGAGAGCCACGTCCATGACGTGATCATCACCAAAGAGGCCCCCAACTACCGCCTGGAGTAACCAACATTCTTGACATACATACAAAGTCTTTTACACGTATAACAAGTATAGAGATTGCAAGCAAAAAGGGTCCAAGGATTCCAGGGGTCAAGGGTTCAAGTGAACGGCGAAGAAAATGAGAGGAAACGAATCGCTTGACCCCTCGAACCCTTGGCCCCTGGAACCCTTCTTGGATGCCTAAAATCACAACTTCTTCTCCGCCGGCTCACAGTATCATTTGGGGTGTGCATACGCTATGTCCATACAGCAGAAAAAGATTCTGATCCTCGATTTCGGATCCCAGTACACCCAGCTCATCGCCCGCCGTATCCGAGAGCTCAAGGTCTACTCCGAGATTCGGCCTTTTTCCGAACCCCTGAAGGGGATCCAGGCCTTTCGGCCTTCGGGCCTGATTCTCTCGGGCGGCCCCTCGAGCGTATCAGATCCCGGGGCGCCGTTCCCTGATCTGGGAATCTTCTCTATGGGCATCCCCATTCTCGGCATCTGCTACGGCATGCAGTTGATGACGCAGATGCTGGGCGGCAGGGTCGCTCCGGCAGCACACCGTGAATACGGCGCGGCGGACCTGGACCTGCTCGCTGAATCGGAACTGTTCTCCGGCTTGGGGAAACGCCTCCGGGTCTGGATGAGCCACGGCGACCGTATTGATACACCGCCACAGGGATTCTCCCCTATAGCCGGCACGGAAAACTCCCCGGTGGCCGCGATGGCCGATCCAGGACAGGGTTATTATGCCCTGCAGTTCCATCCCGAAGTGGCCCATACCCCGCAGGGTATGGAAATCCTCAAGAACTTCGCCTACCGGATCTGCGGGTGCGGGCCCAATTGGACCATGCACTCCTTTGTGGAGCAGGCTGTATCCGATATCCGGGCCCGTGTGGGAGAAGACCGGGTGATCTGCGCCTTATCCGGTGGAGTGGATTCCTCGGTTGCCGCCGTGCTGCTCCACAGGGCCATCGGAGACCGCCTGACCTGCATCTTTGTGGACAACGGACTGCTTAGGCTGAACGAGGCTGAAAAAGTGGTCAAGACGTTCCGTGACGAGTTCCGCATCCCTCTGGTCTTTGTGGATACCGCAGAGAGGTTCCTTAAAAAACTGGCCGGGGTCACCGATCCTGAGAAGAAGCGCAAGATCATCGGGAACGAGTTCATCCGGGTCTTTGAAGAAGAGGCAGGCAAACTCGGCAAGGTTGATTGCCTGGCGCAGGGGACCCTCTATCCGGACGTAATCGAGAGCGTCTCCTTCAAAGGTCCCTCGGCCACCATCAAGAGCCACCACAACGTGGGCGGCCTCCCTGAACGGATGAAACTCAAGCTGATCGAACCCCTGCGGGAACTCTTCAAGGACGAGGTCCGGCTGGCAGGGAAGGAGCTGCAGATTCCCGATGAGATACTCTTTCGCCAGCCCTTTCCGGGCCCGGGTCTTGCCGTGCGCGTGCTCGGGGAAGTCACCAGAGATCGGCTCGAGATCCTCCGCAGGGCCGATGCCATCGTGATCGAGGAGGTCAAGGCCGCAGGGCTCTACCGGCAGATCTGGCAGTCGTTTGCCGTGCTCCTCCCGATCCGGACCGTGGGGGTCATGGGCGACGAGCGGACCTACGAGCACGTGATCGCCGTACGTGCGGTCACGAGTCAGGACGGCATGACCGCCGACTGGGTCCAGCTTCCCTACGACCTCCTGGGCCGCATCTCCAATCGGATCATCAACGAGGTCAAAGGGGTCAACCGCGTGGCCTACGACATCTCCTCCAAACCGCCGAGCACCATCGAGTGGGAATAAAATTTCACGCCTTCGTAAAAAGTGATATTTCACCTCCCTTGGTGGGAGGGGATGAAGGGGAGGGGGTAGGCTGAATTCACAGCATTTCTCACCCTCACCCATTCCCGCAAAAACACCGGAATCTGCGACAAGGGAGAGGGAGTTTTTGGACTTCCTACGAGTCCATCAAATTTACTCCTCGTCCTTCTGCGACCGGGTAATCTGGATTTGGGTCCCTTTCTTTTCCTTGTTTTCGGTCAGGACAATCTGTGTGGTGCTCCCCTGTTTATCGATGATGATGTTCACCATCTTCCCTTCGGGCATGGCCATCTCGTAGATCTTCGGATCATCCCCTTTCAGTTTTTCCTTGTAAAAGGCTGATACCTTGTCGATGGGGTCCTTTGAAAAGAGGACCGTTGCAGAGAAGTCGTTCTTTTTCTCCTTGTCCATTCCGGTCATGCTCCACGACTGCCCTTGCTCCGATTCCACACCCGGATAGACCGGGACACCCAAATCCTTGGGGATGGTGTCGGCGCCCATCTTCATCGTCGTAGTTCCCTCTCCGGTTTTTACCGTCATCTCATGGACATCCCCGCCCTGCTTCTTGGTGACCTCCACCTTCCCCCCGGGTGTGGAATAGACCTTGGTTTCCTCTTTCTTGCCGCACGCTCCGGATAAGAGGAGAAATATCATCAGTGCGGACACAACGATTGTTTTTGTTTTCATGGCCTCTCCTTTTCTTGCTGAATACCGGTTCAATAAGGATTGTCAGGTACTTCATACTATGCCCCGATGCCGTCTGTCAATCAGATCTTTTCTCCACATCAGACTGACCTGGGAGCAGCCGTAATGAAAGAAAACTTCTGTAAATCATTTTAAATTTAATAGGTTACAAAAAATGAGAGTATGCCGTATTTGTCAGGTTAAAAAAAATCTAATTTTTTTTGTGACTTTTTACTGAATTTTACCACTAATCAATAAAAGCTTTTTTAAAGAGCTATGTTTGCGTTTGTTTGTACAAGCCAACTTAAGGTTAAGAAAAGGATGGGAGCCTGCATGGAAGAAGGTTTTGTCGGCATTTCTTGTGTATATGCAACACATCGGCAAGGGGCCTAAACGTCTTTCTATCCACAACTTTTTTGAGAGATTTGTTCCACCGTTCAGAGGATTGGTTCAAGAAATCAAACCCGCCCGGTTTCATTATTAGACGGCCTGGGCATCCATAGGAGGGTTTCATGGCAAAAAAAATAAAAAAATTTTTATTCTTTATCGTCCTGGGATGGATATTGTTGCCGTGCCTCAACAGCCTGTCGGAGGCGGTTCCGATCACCTTTTCGGATACCGTGATCAGCCCGGGGGGTGCGAGTTATCTGCACGTGCTCGACAATGAAGATTTTACTCCGGCACTCACGGACGGCCAGGCGTTCACCATCGATTCGGCGGTTCTGACCATCAATGCCGATATCACCACGGGAAGCTTTGATATTCATAAAGGGGATTTCAATTTCACCATCGGAGTGTCCGTGGTTAAAGCCACGGGAGACGCCATCTTCATGGGGAATCGCATCTTCGTGAGCAGAAATCCCGATACGCTGCTCGAAAATAGAATCATGCAGTTTAATCTCTCGGCTCCTGCACTCGATGCGCTCGGAACTGACCGTGAATTTCAGGTTAATCTGATTGTGAACCCATTATTCGGCGGCAGCATCACGGTGAACAGCTCCATGCTTTCGGGTACGGCAACCCTGGTGCCTGAGCCTTCATCCCTGCTCCTTGTCGGAAGCGGACTCCTCGGCCTCTTCGGTCTTCGCCGCAGACGAGGTTGAACCCCGTAAGAGACCAAAGGTCTTATGGGGTGAACATGTACAAACGATGCCGGCCCTCTGTTCCGGGGCCGGCATTAGTATCCCAGCACATAGTATGGTCTGACGCACCACCTGTGCAGATTGAATCTGCCCTTTTTCAGGCCGCGCCTTCCTGCAGTTTGATGCCTTCCCCAAACCTCCTTTCCAACTGACTGAGGTTCGCGTTTTTCCGGGCGCCGGATTTGGGATAAAAGGCCCTTTCCATTGACAAATCAAGAGTTTTCGTAATAAGATAGGAAAAACCAGGGAAAAATATTTGTCAGTGTTCCGGAGCCGGTCGGATATGGAATGGGCCTTGCATACGATTTCCCGTTACTTCCCCTTTGTGACAGTCCTGGGGAGGATGGCCCGTTTTTTCCTTGACGCCGCGGCCGCGGTTTTCACGCCGAAGTTCTATACCGTAAAGATGCTGGAGCAGATGCAGCGGATGTGCGTCCACTGATGATTCCAGTTCTCTTCGTGCTGGGTCCCATGGGCGCGGTGGTGGCCATGGAGAGCCTCAAGGTCTTTTCCATATTCGGCGCCTCCGGCATGACCAGCAGCCTCCTTTCCGTGGCCCTGTTCCGTGAACTGGCGCCGGTTTTGGTCTCGGTCATGGTGGCCAGCCAGACCGGGGCGGAGATTGCGGCCGAACTCGGGGCCATGCGGGTCAGAGAGCAGATCGACGCGATGGAGGTCATGTCCGTGGACCCCTTCAAGGCCCTGATTGTGCCGAGGCTCCTGGCCGGGTTGTTTATCACCCCCGTCCTGACCCTGGTGGGGAATTTCACCGGGATCCTCGGCGGGTATATCATCGCGGTCATGGTCAAAGGGTCGAACGGCGGCGCCTATATAGGAAACCTTTTTGTCTGGCTGAACATGATGGATGTGATGGGCGGGGTCATCAAGGCGGCGATCTTCGGCCTGCTGATCATGGTGATCAGTTGTTACCATGGATTCTACGCGCACGGCGGGGCCGCAGGCGTGGGCCAGGCCACCAACGATTCGGTGGTGCATTCGGTGGTCTCGATCCTGGTGATGAATTATTTCCTGACCACGGCCTTTTTCGGTTTCAATATATAGGCGGGTCCATGGATCTTGTCAATATACAGGTACAAGGCCTTTTCGGTTACTTTTTTTCGGAGATCGGCAGGTATGCCTATTTCGTCTCGGAGACGCTCCGTTACCTGTTTTACAAAAAGTTTTATTTCCTGAACCTGATCGACGAGATGAACACCATCGGCAGCCGGTCCCTTCTCGTGCTGGCCCCGGTGTCGGTCTTCGTGGGGATGAACCTCTGCGTGGAGGGGTTCATCTTCTTCAAGAAATTCGGGGCTCAGGATCTGGTGGGGATGTTCGTGGCCGTGGCCAATATTCGCGAACTCTCTCCGCTGATTGCCGGGCTGATCACCGGGGCCAAGGCCGGAACCCAAATGGCGGCCCGGATCGCGACCATGCGGACATCTCATCAGGTTGAGGCCATGGAGGTCATGGGGGTCAATCCCTACGCCTACATGATCGTCCCCAGGGTGCTCGGCGCCGTCCTCGTCATGCCGTTTCTGGTGGTGGTGGCCTACTTCGTGAGCACGCTCTCGGCCTATCTGGTGGCGGTATTCCAGCTCGGGCTGAACGGGGATGCATTCATGGATCTGGTCTTTGCCAACATCACCATACAGGACATGTACAAGGGGATGATCAAGGGGTCGGTCTTCGGCGGAATCATCGCCACGGTCTCCTGCTACAGCGGCTACACGGCGACCGGCGGGGCCCGCGGGGTGGGGGCGGCCACGAACCTGGCGGTGGTCCGGATGGCCACGGCGACCGTGTTTTTCAATATCTTTCTCACGGAATGGATGTTCATGTAAGAGGGTATCGTGATCGAGTTTCGACATGTATCCAAATCCTTCGGCGACCTTGTGGTGCTCGACGATCTCTCCTGCGAGATCCCCGAAGGCAAGATCACGATGATCATCGGCCCGAGCGGGACCGGAAAGAGCGTTTTCATCAAGCTCCTGGTCGGTATCGTGAAGCCTGACAGCGGGGATGTGATCGTGGACGGCCATGTCATATCGAGCCTCTCAACCAATGAGCTCTATGAAGTGCGGAAGAAGTTCGGGGTCCTGTTTCAGGACGGGGCGCTCTTCGATTCCATGAATGTGGGGGAGAATGTGGCCTTCCCGCTCCGGGAGCATACCCGCCTTTCCGATGCCGAGATTGCAAGGATCGTTTCGGACAAGCTGAATGCGGTCGGGATGCCGAACTCCGAATGCAGACTGCCCAGCGAACTTTCGGGCGGCATGAAGAAGCGGGCTGCCTTGGCCCGCGCCATCGTCATGGAACCGGATATCGTGGTCTTTGACGAGCCTTCTTCAGCCCTGGATCCGGTCACCGCTGATTCCATCGACAACCTGATCCTTGAGATGCAGAGAAGGCTTCAGTGCACCTTCGTGGTGGTGAGCCACGATATCGAAAGCACCTTTAAGATCGCGGACTATATCGGTATGCTGTGGCAGGGGAAGCTGATCGCCTTCGGGGAGAAGGATGAGATCATGAATATGAACAACGAGGTCATCCGGCAGTTTTTCAGCCGCCGAGCCGATGGGCCGATCCAGATCGTGCCGCCGATCTGCAAGGACCTCGATGCAGCGAGGAACACGGGGGTGGAAAACAGAAAAGATGTCTCAAGGAAAAAATAGATTTCTCAACCGTATGATTTCCAGGACCTGGGCATAAGGAGAACGAAATGGGGCAGAACCGATTTGTCGTATTAGGGTTGTTCGTGCTGCTCGCGATGGGGATGTTTGCATACCTTACCTACAAGGTGGAGTCCTTCTCTCTGAGCCGGGGAACCGAGGTGACGGCCCTGTTTGACGATGCCACCGGCCTGAAGAAGGGAGGGGACGTCAAGATCAAGGGCGTGATCTTCGGGAAAATCACCTCGCTTGATTACAAGAACAACAAGGCTGAGGTCAGGATTCGGCTCCCACGGGAGGTCAAAGTCCCCCGGGATGTCATGGCGAGAATCCGGCCGGAAAGCCTGCTTGGTGAGAATTTCCTCGAACTGATCGTTCCGGCAGGGAGCGCCGCGGAGCCGCTCAAGTCCGGGGACGTGATCACCAACGCCACCAAGGCCATCGACATCAACCAGTTTGTGGACAAGGTCGGGGTTTTCATAGACCGCTTCGAGGCCTCGAACTTTCCCGACAACCTGAGCAAGATCGTGAGTACCCTGGCCGAGAACAGCGGTAGGATCGAAGAGACCATCAAGAACCTCGACAGCTTATCTGTGGATGCCAGGGCCTTGATCTCCGAGAATAAGAATTCGCTTGAGAGGACGATCAAAAACCTTGACAGGCTCACCGCCGCTTTCGGCAAAGAGGCGCCTCAGAGCGCCGAGAACCTCAACCAGATCCTCGCCCGGATGGAGAAGCTGACGGCCGACCTGGAACACAAATCCCCGGACCTGGCCGAGGACCTGGGCAAGGCCATGAAGAACCTCTCCACGGCTTCCGAGGAACTGCCGAAGACCTTACAGGATTTTCAGAAACTCTCTGAAAGACTTCATACCACCTTGGACAATGTGGACCATTTTCTCATTGAGGATACCCCGGACATCAAGGACATCATGGAGAACCGGGGGATCAAGGCTCGGGTCAGGATCTGGTAGTTTCAACGGATGGTTTAATTCTTAATCTCCCCTAACCCCTCTTTTCCAAAGAGAGGAAATGGAGGGGGCAAAGCGGTGAGGCCGGCTCATGTACCGACGATTATTCAACATTAAAGAGATCCTTGAGAAGATGCCTTCTCAGGCCAACCGGATCGTCCTCTTCGCGGATGAATATACCATGGCGAGCCTCTGGAGGCTGGGTCCGGGTGAAGAAATCTACCCGCATCAGCACCCCGGGTCCGATGATGTCTGGGTGGTCCTGAAAGGAGAGGGGGAATACTGGATGGAAAAGGATACTTCTCCTTGTAAACTGAGCGAGGGGATGGTGGCCCTGGCTCCGGCGCGCCATGCCCACGGCGTTCGGAACACGGGCAAAGAATCCCTGGTCTTTGTCTCGATGACGGCGCCCCAGCCTGCGGATATCGAGCCGGTGGACGGTCTGGCCAATAAGGCCCCTAAAAAAAAGTGATCCCGTTCTTCTTGCCTTTTTCCCTCATCGGGCTGTTAAAAAAATCCTGATTCTCGCCCGAATTCCGATATGGAAATTCTAAAATTGTTCCCTCTCCCTTGATGGGAGACCAGGGGCAGGGTGAGGGTGAATCGTTTTCACCTTTAAGGTTACCTCTCCCCCACACCCCCTCCCGCAAGGGGCTGGGGATTTGCTGGAAGAACAATTTTCTATCTCTGTTTTTGGGTTCTCGAAATAGATTTGAATTCGGCAGGATATTATGGTACACATTAAAAGATAATATTTTGCATGATATTTGAAAACGCAAGGTGAGTGCATCTCCCGCGGCAGGCTGCCGGGAGTTTCACCTTTGAGGTTGATATGCCCAAGGAATTTATCCCCAAATGG
>Ga0210036_1003912_pt1 | contig 14252 bp, 7 predicted proteins | sample CryGeymeta201515_FD_185469 | JGI IMG/M metagenome (GOLD analysis project Ga0210036, IMG submission 185469) | Groundwater microbial communities from Crystal Geyser aquifers in Utah, USA - Crystal Geyser metaG 2015-15 (SPAdes) (version 2) | ecosystem: Environmental > Aquatic > Deep subsurface >...
TCCCGATGTGTTCCTGTTTCTGAGTGGGAGACGGGATGGGGCATTTCGGGTCATTCCGGTGACGTCGGATTCGGGTCTCCTTGTCTCACGTTCCCTTCGGCTGGCTCTGAGTAGCTACTGTAGCTACTAGCTAGTAGCAGTAGTACTGTAGTACACTTGAAGCGCTCCTCCCATTAATGCAAAACCTACTTTTGTTCGTAAACTTGGGGACTAGTCTACCCGAGTAGACTACTTCTAGACTACTCTATTAGAATTCTGGTCTCTAGTATCGCTAAGACCGGTGGAGGAACCACAAAAGATAGCTTTTAAGTTGCGTTCTATATGCGCTTTACTGTATGCAAAGCTAGCAGCGAAGGAACTCCGAGCAAGGAACAAACGAGCAGGGGGAGGCGCGCACGAAAAACGAAAACATCGACTATGAATAGAATACAAAATCTAAAATCATGTTGCATCCTCCTCCTGCTTACTAATGTATCTTCCGGCCTTTTTGTTCCCAAAATACTTTATGAATCAAATCGAATCTTAGCCATTGATAAGCCAGCCGGTATTGCTCATCATACAGAAGAGGATGAATTGGGCATCATCTCCCTCCTGCAGGAATATTATCGTTCTACCAGCAAAGCATCAAGATTGTACGGAGTCCACCGATTGGATCGAGTCACATCTGGTATTCTGGTTCTGGCCAAAGATCCAGAAATGGCAGGTTGGTTGTCGAAGCAGTTTCGAGAGAAGACAATTGTGAAATATTACATTGGCATTTCTCATCGCAAACCCAAAAAGAAAAAACAAGGTTGGATTAAGGGCAAAATGACGCGAGGGCGACGCAAATCATGGTATTTGGAATCAAGTACAGAGAGCAGCACGAACTGTGCTGTGACCCGATTTTATACAGCCGGATTGGGAGCAATGGGTGAGCACTGCCTGCCGACGAAGAACACCACATTATCATCAGCAAACAGTGACGATGAATTACTATCAGCCAAAACGTGTCTCTTATTTCGTCCGCATACAGGTAAAACTCATCAACTGCGGGTAGCCGCCAAAAGCGTGGGGTTGCCATTGCTGGGTGACCCCATTTATAGTCCGGACACGTTGCCCAGTGCCATGACAGGAAACAACAGAACTTTTTTGCATGCGACCGCCATTCACATTCCATTGCCGACGGAGACTGACGATAGAGACGAGCAGCAGAAGGTCACAATATGGAGTCCTCCTCCTTTTGCACCGATGCTGTGGAACGAAGAGATCCAATGTGACTTTGATCAAATAGTCTACAATTTATTCGACAAATATTGCGAGTGTCCTGAAATTTTGCGAAAAGCAAAATCGTTGCTGAGATGACAGCGACTTAGTTTATAAAGCAGAAAAGAACTGTCACATTTAAATACTTCCCCTATATTGTTTCTTAACAAAAATTATGTATTGATTTTTTGCGCCAATATTCCAAGTCAACACTGTCAACCGCATAACCAGAAGACAAATTGCCCTTTCTTATCGCTTGCGGTAGGCGTGCGTCTTGCCATCACGCTTCTCGGGGCGCTCCTGCCGACGGTTCTGCTTTCCCCCTTTGGTGGTGACACCCTTGTTCTTGGATTTGCTGACGTTGCTATTTCCCGTCATTGCCCCTTGTGCGAGAGGACCTCCCACCAACGAAGCTCCAGAAAAGAATGGGTTGGCAGCTTGTCCTAGTTGAGGGTTATAGGCACCAATCGCACCCACAGCATTGTAGTCAAACGTCGTTGGAGTCTTGCTCTCTCTCCCACCGCTCTTTGATGGCGAGGATGAGTCACGATCAATCTCGTCGACTGGAGTTTCGGCAACAGACCTAGTAGCGCCTTTACCGTCCATCAAGAGATTGTCGACATCTTCTTTGTTTTTTATCCAACCGATATCCTGCATAAAGGCCAAGTCATCCTCCCGTGTGGCATCGAAAGAACTATCACCACTTCCTGGTTCTCTAGTATCATCGTGATCGTTGCCATCTGACTTGGTGCGTTGTCTTTTGCTCATGCTTACAGAACTCGATAAATCATCAAAATATCCTCTGCCGTCTAGGCCTCGTTCTTTCAAGAGTTTCTCCGCCTTCTCTAAACTTTCTTTTTCGACTTCATCAGAGGGTTGGCTAGGATAATCGAGTGTCGGAGATGAGACTTTCTTGTTGCGACGGTTACGATTGCTAATCTTGTAGATTTCTCGCATCGATCTAGGAATGACAAATTCTTCTTCGTCATCCCCATCCCCATTGCCAGAGCCTTTCGCCCCGCCGCCCCTGCCACCAGCTCCTTGCTGAGCATCCTCATCAGCGTCCAAGTCTTCTTCATCCAGATCAAGCGTTTGGGAAATAAGCCCAAGAAAGTCTTCCTTCTGAGAAATGTCTCCTCGAATAAGTGCCGCAGTTTGCTGGGCAGCCTTACTTTCAGCCTCCACAGACAAGTTTGGCACAGGAGACTGTGAATGTTCACGTGCCGAACGGGCTGCACCCATGCCGTCAGAAGACTGAGCTCGTCCATAATTACCAGATGAGGAATCCTTCACAACCCTGCCCATTCCTAGACTATGACTGGTTTCCTGCTGAGCTCTGTAATCCTTGTTGGCGCGGTTGACGGCTAGCAAATTGCGCGGTTTGGAAAATGACGAAGAATCTCCGAAACTGTCCAGAGCAGCATCTGAACAATCTTCGTCCTCCGTGGTAGAAGCAACGGCTTCCACCACGTCTTGTTCTTCCAACATGCGCCTCATGAAAAGACGGCGAGATTCGACTTCCTCTTGATTAGAGCCCCCCAAAGGAGTAGTCCAACCAGCTTGTTTGTACAGCGCCTCTGTACCCAACACCGGGCTTAACACACCGGCGCTCCTCATCCGATCATCCACCACTCTACCGGTAGGCTTGGAGAATGCCGAGGAAGGCGCACCTACCGCTGGTTGTTGGCGCAAGCGCTCTGCCACTTCGATATCCGTCGGAGATGCCACGGTAGCCACGGGAGTACTAGCACGCACCTTGCGGACGATTTGGGTAATTGTTGTAGCATAGTGCAAAACAAGCGGCGGAATAGGATTCAGCAGAGCTTGCAATGCCGTGACTGTTCCCGGGCAAGATAGACTGATCCGAACAAGGACTGCATTAGAACACACATAGACTGGAGACTCGTCAGAACTCCGAGCGGTCTGGTCCCGCCATTCCCAAAGCCTCTCCAACACCTGCTCTTGCTGTGCATTCAATTCGGTTCTTTGCTTCCTATTGGCGCGTTGCCTTGTCAGTGACTTGTATCCCTCAGGCAGGAAAGGCTCCTTCGCATAGCGAATCAGGCAAATCTTGCGACTGGTATCCAAGACATGTTCCACAGAGGCATTTTTGCTGTGCTCCAAATCCCATTTCATTTGGTCATATATATCTAAGAGATAATGAGTATCCGAAATCGCATACTGTCGCATGGCATCTGGAAGAGGTCGCTGACGCCAGTCACTCAATTGATGCGTCTTGTCGGCTTGAACGTTGACATATTTTTGCAAAGCAAACGCCAGGCCAGCAGACGACAGGGACAATGCCCTAGCAGCTCGGCCCGTATCGAAAAGATTGACAATGTAAATGCCAAAGTCGCGCTGCAACCACGTCACATCTGAATCCGCTCCGTGCATGACTTTAACGATGTCTGGATTGGCAAACATGGGTGCAAGATGCGTCGTAATGTCGTTCCATAGAGGAAAGACATCCACCAAATAGTTCTTCATTTCATTATTGTACTCCGTATCCCGAAAGCTGATCTGCATTAGACACAAGAGGCCGGCAAAGCTTCGAAAGGAATGATGTTCCAAGTCTACCGCCACTTCTCGGACACCTTCTAGGGTTCTGGTCAGTTCTTGGAGTCCCTCCACGGTGTCGACCCAAGTCGCATCCAAGGTTGCAGGAATGGGGATTTCTCCTTTGGGCTTGGTTGCTTCCAATTGCCAGGAGCGGTACTCAAACGAAGTAATTTCCTTTTCATAGATATGGGGTACGTACTCTGAGGGAGCCACCACATTGGCTGGAAGTTTGACATTCGGGCGAAGTGGTCCATGGCGCGACTCGAGGCCATGTCCTGGGCGCAGAGATAAGTCCAACGGAGTGACGGAAAATGGCTTGTCGGGGTGTACTTTGGGGATGAAGGGCTCTGCAGGGTCATTGATCAAGGTTGTATCAATACTGTAGGTAATCTGCGGCTTCTCCATATCCACCGTCGACGCAGCGAGTCGCCCCAGAGTGGATTTGCCCATGATACGAGCTCTTCCCGCAAGATTCGACAAGGTGGAGACTGCCAGAGCATTTTCATCCTGAACGATACTCCCATCGACCTTCAAAGATGCTTCTACTTGCTCGATGAGATCCTCGCAAGCATCCGCGCAGGCATCCCACAGCATAGGATCTTGAATATCGCGAAACGATTCGGGGTCTAGGAGGCCCTCCGCGTCCTCATCGCTGCTGGTGTATTGTAGAGCCAAAGACAAGGCTTGCAGCAGTTCTTCCTGCGTTTCTCCCAACGCCTTGGAGAACTCAGGAAACGACGACTCGTAAGAAAAATCGTCCTCCAGAGGAAGTCCGTGGACGGCCCGTGCACCCGCTGCTAACGCTGCCAACAGCTTGGGGAGCGACGATTCAGATTCCTGATTGGGATCCTCGGCCATATTGCTAACTTTGCTGGTGGTTCCGGCAGATAAGCACCACAGATTGTTCCTACTATTTATCTTTTAGTTGGTCAAGTGAAGTTTTTAATTATAAACTTCAGGTGACTGCAGACTGCGGACTGCGGACTGTAGATAAAAAAATCGAGTTAGATTGAGACGGAGAAAAGGTTGGATAATAAGACCCTACTCGATTATTGTTGATCAGCAATTGCTTCATTGATTGGATCATCAAAATAAGGTTGAATACCAGACGATGAAGCTTAAAAATGTGGTAACATGCAGTTTTGGTTTACTACTGTACATACCACTCCCACTAGCTACTAGTAGCTAGCTACCAGGTAGTAGTCTACTCTAAAGCAACGAGTAGTACCGTACTACTAGTACTGCACAACTTCCTACTTAGTACTCTAGTACTGTAGCTTTAACGTTAGTACAAGCTAGTAAGCTACGACTAGTACGGTAGTACTCTACGTAGTAGCTCTAGCTAGTAGATTGTAGAAGTACATAGTATAAACCTATCTAGTGGGAGAGAGGCTGCCGACGACATAATATAATGATACAACAAATAAATCTGCGCTTTAATACAAAGATAAAAGTACATTCGATGAGAACACACTCGCTTATTGATCGGCCCCAGAAGCCGAAGGCGGTCGCTGCAACAGCCTGTTGACGTCGACCCGAATCTCTCTACCGTTCCCTCCCGGCAGCTTGTGAAGCAAGGACTGCTCCCAAATCCGGTTTGCTTCGTCTAGCCCGCGAGCTTTCATTTCGGCAAAGTCTCGCTGATCGTCATCGCCCTCCATTGTCCAAAGTGGACAGTGTCGACCAAAGCAATCGGCGCATCCTCCTTGCTCGTGGATGCAAAAGTGTTCGTAGCCCTGTTTTGGAATAATGTGACGACATACATAGCAAACCGCCGTTTTGCATCTGGGGCATTTGAGCTTGTTACAAAAATCCTTGTCCTTTAAAAATTTGGTGTCACAGTTGGGACACTGGCGAACTTTCGCGGAAGTCATGGCTTCTTCCACTTCATGAACGTGCTTTTGTAAAGCCTCTTCATGTTGATCAGGGGAAGAGACTTTCTCGGAGGCCGCTGCAACTTTGCTGGAAACCTGCATCGTACTAGATCCTACCTGTGGAGCCGGCGCTGCTAATTTTTGAAAGGTAGATGAAGTCAACGAAGACGTAGTCGACAAATAAGTCTCTGGCACGTGGATTTCGTGAGATGTTTCAAGAAAAGTTGGCCCAGCATCTTTGGTATCTCCTTTTATCTCACTACTGTGCGGGTCGTCGATCATTTCAGCGACTCTCTTTTCAAGCTTGCTTTGCGCCAAGGACATGCGAATAGCCATCCTGACCAACTTCTCCTCTTTACCGTCCTCATCTACCCTTAATGATGTGATTCTCTCCAGATACTGATTGTACATACGAGCCGTTAACAACTCGGCTACCTTTGAGTCGGAGAAACTACCTCCGTCGCATTCACCATAAAGGCAGGGCAGGACCAAAGCAGTTTGGCCGTTATTCTCTTGATGTCCCGACCGGAGACAATACGTAGCAGCTCCAAAGAGCCACTCTTCGATGTAGAGACGGACGCACGTAGAACAAAACGTATGACCCGTCGCAGATGAACCCATAAGATTACAAGTTGTCATCGCATTGCTTTGAGAGTCGAAGCTTTCGTAACAACACAAACACGTAGCCATGGAACTTCGACCAGTCACTGGCGATTCGTTCTCATGGTGTGTTGCAGAATCAGGGTCTTGGTGACTATTCGATGGTATGTCTAGAGGATGTAACGAATCTAGTTCCGTCTCACCATTATCTGTGTCTGGCGATAAATTAGTGGCAGAGCCAGCATCGTGAGCGGTGTGAGAGGAATTCGATGACGACGACGACGAGTTCACCGACACTGATTCCTCATCCACCATATGCGAAACATCCATCTCCCCAAACATGATTGAAAATCGGACATTCTTGGTGGTTCCAGTCTTGGTGGTGCTTGTACTGGATGATCGCCTCAGTGCTGGAGGCAACGGTAGAGACGTGTGGTCCGTCTGATGCTGCTCCAGCTTCTGATTCTGCTGCAGCATCGATAACTGCAATGTTTGTCGCTCTTCCAGCTGTTGCTGCTGCAGAAGGAACTCATCTTGTTGATATAGCTGCTGCTGATTTTGACACAGCTGACTGACTTGTTGTTGTCTTGGAGGATGCACATATTGCTGATGAGGTTGCAAAAGGGTCTGAGGGCACTGGTCTTGAGCTGGCCGTTGTTTGCACGACTTCTCTTCGGCAATTATTTGAGCAATACGTTGATGGTAGGCTGAAAATACAGGCGAAGGTAATAGAAGTTGCAAGTGGACTTCCGGAAAACAACCTTTTCGACAAGATGCTAGCATGCAAGGTAGAGCGTGGATTCCACGGGAAGGTCCAACTGCGTTGAGGATAAGCTCGCAAGTATGCTCCCCTCGAATCCATTGTTCTACATAAGACACCACACATGCCCCGCAAAATACGTGTCTCTCTCGCCCATTGCACATGATTCTATTCGAACAATCGTCGGGTCTGATATCCTGCCGGCAGCACTGACAGGCGATCCTTCTTGGCCTGTGAGGTTGCATGACTTCTTCTGTAAAATCAGACTCCTCGAGTCCTCTTCGCCTTAGCATACGGCGTGCGAGCTCTGCATCCTTATCCTTGGCCTCAAAGGACTCCTCCTCGGCTCCAGGTCGTCTTCTCCGATTCATCACTTGTTTTTGTGATATGCTTGAGTGCTTGCTATCAGAACTACTCGAGTCGTCGTGGTCGAAGCCATGGCTGGTCGACTGAGGTGAAGGATACAGGGATGGAGTCTGTAAGGACACAGCAAGTCCGGAAGCAGAGCTTCCAGAGACAGATCCGTCTCGCTTTTGCTTCCTCTTATAAAGATAATACATCTTCGCCTAACTGGGACGGTGGCCACAGTCTTGCTGGCTTGCTTTTGCTTGATGGTCGATGAATCCCCAGGAAATACTTGTTGATAAAAATTAACCTACTCTTCAGCCAAGCAAACCCTCTTCATTTCCCTATGACTTGAAGTGCTTTGCCGTGTGTTGTAGGGCACAGATGTTGCAGTCGATGGAGGCTACGAAAACTGTTCTGATTCGGATTTTGTTTTCGTTGTTGTGAGTTTTACTACTGGTACTATTACTCTCTGGAATATTAATGTTACTGTACCTGGTAATTTCTTGTGGTGTATTATTGTTGCACTGGGAGTAATTCCGTGAGGCTTGTTTGCACTTTTTTCGACTACCTGGTACCTAGTAGTAGCACAGGAGTACCAGGTACTAGAACCCTGGTACCTGGTAGTAGCTGGAACATGGGTACCGTACTGTTGCAGGTAGGAGTACTAGCTACTTAGTACTACTAGTCTAGTACGTACTACTATTACTCATTGGCAGGAATGGTATCCAATATTTGATAGATAAAGTCGGATTAAAGAAGAAGTCGGCCTCAAGGTTTTGCACGATCCTTTTATTTGAATTACGCAAGATCGACTACATTGTCATGATAGTACGCTAACGTAAGATTTAATGAATGAAACTTTCTGCCAGTCCACGAAAGTCTTATTAAATCTCAAACATCAGAAACAGAGAAATTTTTTTCTCGGAAGATTAAGCGGAAAACGGTGGAACAAATAAATAGAAAGTTCGCAAAGTGTGTTGTCTACTAGGTGGTACCTGGTGGTACTGTACCATGTACCAATCGACCAGGTACTGGTAACAACACTAAAATCACTAGTACTAGATCTGCCTACGTAGTACTAGTAGAGTACAGCGGTACTACTATACCTGGTACTGCTTTGCGGCCAAGATTAGGCCATCTTTCACCTTGCCTGCTTGCTCTGGCTACCAGGTACAATATTAACCGTAGGCATGCTCCTGCCGCGGCCCTGTTGCCTTTTAAACCATGCTTTCATCTCCCTGCCCGCTTTGATGCCCCAGCTGAGATAGTCTCTAATTATCAACCCCCCTATCACGAGCAGAAAGCCTCACTTGCTCCTAGACCCGCTCTGGCGCTTGCGGGGCTTGCTCTAGGTGCTAGCTCAGCGCCTGCCCGAGCATCTCCCCTAGCGCCATTTTGAAGGTTTTCCCCGCTGCCTACGAACACATGCATGGCCTCCAAATTTAGCCCGATATTCCACCCTCTTGCCTTTTCCCCCAATCCAAAAGACTCGGATTGCCAATAGCAAATTCCAATCCTTTGCCACGGGGTGGGCGGGGGAGCGGCAAAATTACAGACTCAGTGCGATGGCCGCGACCAGAGATTTCTTGGGGTTGGACTGTCGCTTGCAGCAGCACCTACAGATACTACTTCCTCACAAAGGATTCCGGATGATAGTTTCTGCTTTCTGCTATCAAATCCCCTTCAAACTCATGGCCCCTTTCTGCATCGCCGCAGAACAAGCATCTCTAATTAGTTGTATATCTCTATTCGTTGTTTTTCTGTACCATTATTAGAGTGAGACAAATTTCAAGAAAATTTAGTGTGGTACTCTACAAAGCAACCTAGGCTTCCCATTCATCGTACCTGGTACCAGTTTGCACATCAACCAACAAGAATACTTGACTTTCAATAGCAGTAGAGTGATACAGCATCAGTCGCTGCTATTTATGTCGTGTGTATTAAATACATTATAAAGTTATGCGTTATGTGTGTCATTTGATATCAAAAAATTATTACAATGCATGTACTAATAACAAGTAGGATTCAACCGTTGTGCGTCCTCCAGAAAACCAAACGTGCTTAGAGTTTCGAGTATGCATCAGTACATGGTCATCCGTCAGCCAACAGCAGCACTTCCAATAGCTTTTCTACCAAGCAGTTCTACTGCACTGGTTTGAAGGGCAGTGCCTTTGGTAATGTTTCGGAGCTGATTCTTCGCAGTGCATTATCCCTCGACCAGTTCTTGGGCACAAGGACTTCTCGTGGACATTTCTCTGCTTCGTGATCGGATGTCGGACTGTCGATGCGATTGGCGTGCTGGATGGTTCTGGCTGCACTAGAAAATGGACTGTCCATACGAGTAGCGTACTTGACCCCCGATGAATTCGATCGTTCATGATGGGACAAGCGGGATCCTCTGCTACTGGCAACGGCTGCAGGAGATTTCAGAAAGGATTTTTGCTCGTTTCCACAACGGACCGCGGAAATACTACTTCGACTGCTGGAACCTGTTTGGACTGTTGTGGCAGTAGCATCCGATGATATCGGTGATCTGAGAGGTCGACTCTTTTGTAATCCTGGACGTTGTTGTTGTTGAAACGAGTTATTCTCGACCAACCATTGAATGGATTCATCAACATCACGAAAGAGAACCGAAGCATCATCCCTTGCTCTGCCTTGGCGGGGGCGGCTGGATGAGATGAATTCAGGATAAGCGCCTTTCCGGTCTTGACGCGTCTCCAAAAATAGACTATCGTCGTCCTCGTCGTATGACATGTAGGATTCGTCAACGTGACTGCCGACGGCATACGTCGAGGGTGCACATGCGAAGCAGGCCTTGTCTACGAATCCATCCAACCATTTGGCAAGTGGAGCTCTTGAAGATCGTCGAGACGGCCGATTATAGTTGTTAGTCGATGGGGTATTCATCATAATGCTCTTGCTTAATCTCTGTTTGTCTTAACTAGTTATAAAAAATCCTGAAAATGGAACGAAAGTTGAGTGTGTAAACTGTGCTTCGTGTGCTATCTTGTCAAAAATTGTGTAAGACTGAACTCTCTTGGTATCCGACACTCGGAAGATGGAAGCCGATATTCCATCAGGCACCTAACTTTTTGTTGGCAGCAAATGTATGTGAGCCTACGATTATTTCATAAATGGGATTAAAAATGAAACAGTCGCTAAATTTTTCGAACCTAATAATGTCGAGACTTAACCACGCACACCAGCCTCGATTTTCCAAGAAATTCCAACCAGTACTGGTAGTCTACTACGACTACGACTACTAGTAGTACCAGGTAGCGTACAAAAAATAGACTCTAGTCTACTATTAGTAGGGTCTAGCTAGGATTCCAGCAGTTGTTATCAAACGCAACGCGCGGAGTGCCAACGCAGATTTTTGGGCAAGGCAGCCCGGAACAAGAGAGGAAAATTCGGATAGACTCCCGCTAATAACAAAGCGAAGTTCCTAATTTCGAACGGTTCCGAATTATGCTGGTTTCGTTTGAGCTACGATCGATGTCTAGCTACTAGTAGTAGTAGCGCTTAGAGTCAGTAACAAGCCAGTACTGTTCTCTCTTCTACTACTAGTGTAGAGAAAGTGAAGCCGCAACTCCAGCGGTCATCAGCCGCCAATCAGCCAGCGTAGCTGATCAAGGACAATGCATATTGCAAACACGGGCAATCCAAATGCGAGAAAAACAAACAACTACCAGACGTTCATACTCTGCAGACTACAACAGGAATGGAAGCCTATCTTTGACCCCAGCAACCCCCCCCTCTGTTGATCGTTCACATTTGGGACCAAATCAACCTCTTTGTGAATCGTATTTTAAAGTCTTCTCATTTGCCTACTAGCTAGTAGTAGACCCTAGTATGCAGCATTGCAGTACATCAGAGAAGGAAGGGATGAGTCGCAGCCGGGCTGGAGCTCGGGGACCTTGGGGCGGTTATAAGCCGGATGAAGTACTGAACTGTATGGTTTTACAGTCGTGGGTATTCATGACTCGGACACATCGACACCACCACTCTACTCAAAAAATCGACACGATCGACATCAAAAACATGGACAAAAATAGCTTTATGTACTGTCCGTAACAACTAACAACAACATCGACAATTGATGCATAAAGTGCCGACCAACAGTACTACTGGGTACACAAAAATCTACGCGCCAATGAACTTTACAGATGATGATTTTGACTTTGCAGAGGAAGATTTCAATATGAAGTCGTTTCGACATGACGAGACTTTGGGAAGTGTGCCAGATGCAGTTCAGGAAAAGGAGTTAAAGGACAACTTTGTGCGCAACTGCCAAAAGGCCGCTGAAGCCATTCGAAGTGCGGATGTCCTCTTGCTGGTAACCGGGGCGGGATTTAGTGCGGACAGTGGTTTGGCAGTTTACAATGATATTGCAAATGTACCAGCTTATCGAGAGCGAAATTTGGATTATATGGGAATATGCATGCCAGACTGGTTGGACTCGGATCCAGAGCTTTTCTACGGATTTTGGGGACAATGCTTCAACGACTACCGCTCGACCAATCCACACAAAGGATACGATACGATAGCTCGATGGAAAGCAGAAAAGAACGAATCGGACGTGGCAGAGGAAATTCGGGCGCGTATCACCAAAAAGGAAACTTCGAGAGGGACTTGTAAAAAGGAGCCTGTGGTACAAAATAGCGTCTATGACGTCCAAGACAGACCAGCTGGTGCTTTCTTTTCTTTTACATCGAACGTGGATGCGCACACGTACGATGTATTTGAAGCTACGGAGATTCATGAGTGTCACGGAAATATTGAAATTTGGCAATGTTCCTCGCCTTCGTGCGATTCGGGTCTCTGGAGAATTCCGATGGATCACTCGTTCGCGGTTGATACCCAAACCATGTTAGCAGCACCAACTCCAAAAGGCCAAGGAGAAATGACAACGAGTAAACCTGCCGAAGAGAGCACCAAGCAAGGAAATCAGGAAAGTGTCGCTCATGTTGGACAAACGAAAGGCAGTTGTGCGAGACAAAATACTCTTCAATTCATGCCACCAGCAAAGGAAAATTCAACGGGATTGTTTGAAACTGATTGGCCTAGGTGTGGTCAATGCCAAGGTCTTGCCAGGCCTGCTGTATTGATGTTTGGTGATTTTGCCTGGAAATCGGAACAATCGCAGGCTCATCGATGGAATTTGTGGAAAGAAACTGTTCTTGACCTTTGTGAGCAGAGAAGAGACGCAGGAGTCGCGACAAGAATTTGCATCCTGGAAGTTGGCTGCGGGATGAACGTGCCAACGTCTCGAAATATATCTGAGCGAATATTGGATCAAGTTTTGGGCAAAGGGGGCGAGGCCAATCTGCTCCGGATCAACCCTGATCATCCTTTCTCAAACGACATTGGGATTTCTGATTACCTGATTCCTATCATGTCAAAAGGATTGGACGCCATTGCCAAAATTGATCAGTACTACAAAGCTGCGCCAACTGCAAAACCTACTGATCGACGAAATCCCTAAGTGACGCGCCCGAACTTTTCCGGGTTTTTGAAAGTGAAATCCTGCAATGTTGATCTAGAAGAGTCAACACGTGAAGTAGTTTGACTCCACGTCTTTTTCACTGGGCTGCAGCACTAGTCTTATTTAAGTACATGCATGATCTGCCCAGTCATATTTGCACACCCTGAGTGTTCACGAGTTGCTCTCCATTGCTCGAAGAAGACTAACAAACTACCTGATTAGATGTGCAGCACTTCTAGCCAGGTGTTCAGTGCAAAACTTTGCAGACGAGACAAAATAGTCGGCATTATCGATGAAACGTGTCGACGCGATCCAGCGGCGGAACACCCACGGAGAGTGTGGACTCAATCCTGCAACGGAACAATTTCAAGCAACGCAACCTCAAAAGAAGTTGACCGTTGGCACGCTTGCTTCCCTGAAGACATAGCTTCCGGGGAGTTCTGGCATGCCTCTGTTGACTACCATTACGTATCAGATACCAGTAGTTACTGTTACTGGTAGGAGTAGTATTGGGCACTCAACAGCGCTTGTGAAATAGGCCAATCGAGATTACTATCACGGTATTGTATTTACCTGGTACAGTACCTGGTACTGGTAAAGAAAGAACCCTCTCAGCATCTTTATTCCGGCGACTTCTTCGCCGACCATCAGGCTTGGGTACATGTGAATGGGCGGAGTATTTCCCTAGTGCTGAAGGGTAATCTGTCAATTGCCTATCGCAAAATAAGAACGGGTACGCTTGGACTCTCTGTGTCCTGCACGGATTCTCGAAGTAACAAATGGTTGCAGTTGAGCACGGTTTGTATTATCATATATTTCTTCAAGGCTGTACAATGCCAAAAATGGGTTCACATTGAGGCCTGTCGCTAGCACGCGTTTTTGACGGTGATACTACACGTGCAACAGGCCTAAGAAATTATTCCAGTTTCTGCTGCTGTTTTCTGAGTACTACTTTACTGTACGACACTACGTACCACGTCATCGCTTTCTCGTTTTTTTACCAAGACTACTAGACTAGTCTAGTACTGGTACCAGGTAGACTACTACTGGTACCAGCACTATAAAAACGACTACTAATGCTACTACCAGGTACTCTAGCTACTAATCTGGAGCTAGAGTAGACTGCTGCTCCTACCTGGTACTGCAGTAGTACAAGAGGGGGCCAGTGAAAAAGGTGTACTTGGGTGTACTTTTTTGGTGTACCAGTGAAAAAGGTGTACTAATTCTAACCCTAAACGGTAAAAAAGGTGTACTTTTTTTCTTTAACCAAAATAAAATGCTTTTACCAAAATAAAATGCTTTTACCAAAATAAAATGCTTTTACCAAAGTAATAGTTTGACACTTGTTGAATCTTTTACCTATGTAATATGCTTTTACCCA
>Ga0210036_1003914_pt1 | contig 14248 bp, 10 predicted proteins | sample CryGeymeta201515_FD_185469 | JGI IMG/M metagenome (GOLD analysis project Ga0210036, IMG submission 185469) | Groundwater microbial communities from Crystal Geyser aquifers in Utah, USA - Crystal Geyser metaG 2015-15 (SPAdes) (version 2) | ecosystem: Environmental > Aquatic > Deep subsurface >...
CAACCCACATCCAAGTTATCACTCGGACTACACTTAGACGATTCTTCTCGAGCATCTGGATCCAACTCCGCATGCTTATTCACCTCCTCGCGTAGGGCTACGTTGGATAGGTACATTGTGCTTGATCGGCGAAGATCTGCGCCTCTGAGATTACAACTCAGATTACTTTAGTTCTAATCTCATTAATATATATTTGAACACTCTAAAACCCCTGGTTTTTAGCGTAGTGCAGTGTACCCTAACGGATGGATAACATGCGCGCAATCCCATTTCAAACGTTACTTTTGAGCGTGTAGTTCATCACTTTCACTACTTGAAAAACATGAAAACTATATCTAATAGGAAATGGAGCCAACAATGACATTCTGACGGCCAGAATGTCCTGCTTTGGCGCTAATAGTGCTCCGAAGGTAAGCAGGGGACCTGCTGTGTGCTTTGCGAGTGTTTTTCTGGCTTGATCCTGCTCATTTTGGTTGGTTTTGTCGTGTACTTTGAGCGAAAAGATGATTCCTGGAAAAGCAATTGCCTCGTTCTTCTTTGAAGTCGTTCAACAAGATGATGGCAATGACAGCACAAAGAGTTGGCAATGCAAGAAGTGCGGTGATCAGAAGCTTAGCCAGAAAGGATACACAAATTTGCGGTGCCATGCTGCTGCTTGTGTTGGGAAAACCTATGAAAAGGATCTGCAAGATCATTTGGATAAAGTTGGATGCTTTGTGGACAACAAAGGTAACATACAGCCAAAGGAGAAGAACAAGCCGAAGACTCTTGTTCAGCAGGCTATCAACAGCTTTGTTACCACCAACAACAACGAGCTCAGAGCGTACACTTGGATCCGGTGGTTGGCTTGTCGCAACATGCCTCTCACCGAAATTGAGAATGACCTCACAAGGGATCTTGCCAAATCATACAAACCTTTTAGCATCAAGACAATCCGGAAGTACATCTTGGCGACGTCCAGTTTGGTTGTTGATGTCATTGCAGCGGAGTTGAAGCGAGCACGAGTTCTCACTTTGCTTCTTGATGGTTGGACAGCAGATGGAGCAAGTACTCATTATATTGCAATATTTGCCGGGTATCAGCATCCGGACACTCAGGAATATACAGAGGTCTTGTTGGCAATGCAGCCAACGCTGGACGAGGAGGGTGCAATGGATGCAGATGCACACGAGGAGCTGCTGGATTCCACTCTTGAACTTTACAAACTAACCAAGTCCAACGTTCTTTGTCTTATAGGCGACAATTGCAATACCAACAAATGTCTTGCAAAGCAATGGGACATACCTCTTGTTGGCTGCGCTTCTCACAGGTTCAACTTGGCAGTCAAACACTGGATGGAAAAACAGCCTGGCTTGTTAACTGTGATCAAGAAGCTGTCGGTTTTGATGAGTAAGGCTTGCAATTTGAGGTCTGCCCATACCCTGCGACATCTCACACTCCATGCTTTTGGTAAGGAACTTCGGGCCCAGCAAATGAACGAGACACGATGGACTTCAATCTTCACAATGGTGGAAAGATACTTGCGCATTAAGACGCAACTTGAAGCCATTCCGACGTTGGCTCCCTTTTGTCTTGTTCCTACTGAAGCGCAGATGTTGAAAGATGCCCAAGTCCATCTGGAGATCTTCAAGCTGGTCACTGTGGAGATTCAAGCCAAGGGAATGGACCTAGCACACTGCCGGAAGCAGTTTGATACTCTCTTGGAGTGCGAAGACTATGCGGACATGTCCAAGTACCTTGCTGAGGACGCAAAGATTATCGACTTTCAAAAGTTTGAATCTGGAGTCCGGAAGATAATGGCAGCAGAAGCACTGGATCCCCAGGAAGCTATAGCCTGTGCGAAGCTCAAGGAACCAGCACAAGCCAGAAATGGTGAAGACAGCGACGATGACTCCTCTGATGATGGTATCCAAGAGATGAGTGTGGCTGACAAGTTGAAGAAGAACTCAAACAAGCGTCGCAAGATCTGTACTGAGACGAACAAGAACCAGTTGACCAAGGGCTACATCGATGTTGGCAACATCATTTGTGCAACTTCAAACTGCTGTGAACGTCTCTTCAGTGAAGCAAAGTACATAATGCTCCCACACAGGAGATCCATGTCACCTATTCTCTTTTGCACTTTGAAGCCCTTCTGTATTTGAAGAAGAACATGCGTTTTTGGACTATTGCCACTGTTGCGAAGGCAATGAGAGTGAAAGAAGAGGATTTGGAGCAGGAAATGGAGATGGACGATGATACCTTCTACGAGGATTGATTTGTGGGCCACAGCCACACTATTAGGACAAGTTTGTGCTCTGACAAAGTAGGTAAAGAAAAATATAAATATATATGGTTATTCCTATGTGATGGAATGTATTTATTTGTAGTCGGAAGGATTCAGAATATATATATTATAATAGTTGCCCTATTGGAATATATGTATTCCATAATATGAATATAGAATATACGCAAAAGGAATACATTTTTCCCTAGGCCTGTGGCAAACAACACCTTGTAGCCAACAAATTGTATCTATTATATTTAATATATTGGAGAATAAATATGTATTTGGAAAGGTCTGATAGTACTCATTAGTTCCAAAATCCAAAACTGAAAACTGGTCACGAACAAAGCAATACGCTATTGCTGGTCATGACAACGTTCAAATTTCAATGCTGTAGCTCCTGTTGCGCACGACGTCGACTTCGGAATGTTGTTGGTCTGTTTTATGTTTCTGTTCGTTCTACTGTACATGGTAACGTAGTAGCACTCTGCGAGAGAGACGAATTGTTTTATAAATTGCGCTGAATACTCTACGGAATATTCCTGAGGAGGTATATGGTAGGTCACCAGAGTCACAATGTCAATGGTTCGATGCGCGATGTGCGATGATTGCATCAATTATCTTCCTTGAGCCGCGTGGAGTCCCGACTGGAGTAGAACTAGTACGACCGGCCCTAACGAAGCAAAAATGATGGATGCATGGAATGATTGCTTCAGATTTGGCCATAGATCATCATGTTTTGTGGTTTGCGAGCCTACAGAACATTTACTAGTCCTAAAACGTTACGCCTTGCCTTGCGTTTCATGGTTTCTATTTATTTTATTTATTTCTGGATGGAGATCGATACCGACATAGACTGACTTTCGTCTCCTACTTCTAGTTCCTCATGATTGAGTTCCAAGTCCAAATCTGTTGCATCTTCGGCATGATCATCGTTTTGCTGGTTTCTTGCAGGTGTGTTGGTTACAGTACTGGTCGTGTTGGTCTTGTCGGCATTATCTGGATAATGAAAGGGACCTACTCCAATGTAGGTTTTATCAAGCTTGTATCCTGCCACCTTTTTGTGCAGGGCGGCAACAATCCATGCCGAATAACAAATTCCAGAATTCTCCACCAACATACAGAAGCGAATGACGAGATAGCTAAGTGGGTTGGCGAGGAACGCCAAAGGGAAGGTCGATGCCAACACTCTCCACGACAGTGATGCTAAGATGGTGGTAAATATGGCTCCTGGTAGACCCGTATTAAAAATGGTCTGAACCCTGTCGGAGACTCCCAGAAAATTTTCGTCATCGTTTGTAGTAACACTACAGATTCTGGCAATGATAAACTGTATCGAAACGAAACGTGTAGAAGAAACGAAAACAAAAGAAAGGGTGAAAGGGTTAAATAAATAAAAGGATGCTGTTCGCGTGATATTTGATTCATGACAAAAATATTTGACGAGTTCCTTCGTTCCTACATTTTATGTCGATTTCAATTTGTAACTTACCATGACGATGGTTTGAAAGATTTGTCGTCCAACCAAGAATGTTTGCAGATGATTGCTTTCGGGCTTAAAAATGTATTTGCAATTTTTGTAGGCCACCTTGTTGTGTTTGATGGTATCTTCTGGCAAATGAACAACGGCAAAAAAAGCAATCTGCAGACCTTCCATCAATCCCGTTAACAAAATGAGACCAACGAGAAGCAAAAAGTTGGCGTAGCTCGGAACACTGGTCCACATGGAAGTTCGATCTTGCGCAATGGCTGTAAAAATGAGCACCGCCGACAGTATAACCAGCGACGTACTGATGGTAATTTTGGTCCAAAAGAGTGTTCTTTTGAATGCTGATTTGTGCGGTTCATTAGATTTGATCGGTTTTCTCGTAACCTTTGAGAATATGATTTGTACCAGGTACACGGCGTGTAGCAGTCCTGACGCTTCGAGGGTAATAGCGAGCCAGGTACTAATGGCCATGGCGTAATTGTTGATAAAGTCCAACATGCAATGCGCTGCATTAATGACTGATGTGAGCTGTCCGAAGACAATGGTAATGAGTGTAATAGCGAGTCCCGATCCCAGAAAGATATCATTGACGATCTGCGGCAGTCCTAGAACATTTGCTCCCGCATTGGACGTGACGAGGTAGTTGGTGAGAAATATACAGCTCAAGTCTAGGAATTGTCGTCCGACGATGAATCGTTCTAGATTGTCCCCTCTGTGCGCCAAGGTCGTGCATCGCTTCGTCTTTGGATGGGTGATCGCATAGAGCGACTTTGTGATAGGTTTGAGTCCCACCATGCAATTGAGTCCTCCTTCCATGAGACTGAGCCATGTGATGAGGAAGCACGCCAACAGCAGTGCCAGTGCTGGGTGCACACCACTGGAAGTTGCCTTGGTTTGTCTCGTAACGACCGACGCAGCTACCATTCCAAGACAAAAGAGTAGCAATAGAGTCGACAGAATGTACTTGATGTAAGAGAAGCACGTACAAGTGATGCTGCTGTTGTGATCGTGACTTGAGGTGTTCTTGCTGTTGACGTTGTGTTTTTGGTTGTGCTTTCGGTGTCCTTGATAGTTCTCGGCCATTTCTTCATCCTCTTGTTCCGCTTCGTCATTGTCATTGTCATACTGATTGTCATTTTCATTTTCACTCTGTTCTTCCTGGTGTCGGTGGTGATGATGATGATGATTCTGATGTTTGTGCTGAACCAAATTGCCAAAGGTGTGCAAGTGCAAGTGCTGCACTTCTAGCAAGTCTTCTGGCACTGCTGTCGACCACAAATTAAAATCTTCTGCACCAAAATTATGAAGTACCACTTCTTGACTCTCCACTAAGTGGTGGTCTTGTTGCTGTTGCTGTGCATGTTGCTGTGCATACTGCTGTGCATGTTGTTGTTGCTGTTTTTCCTCGTTGGCGGTGATAGTGCCGAACGCATTGGGAAAGTTTAGTGGGGAGACACAACCAGATCTGTCCGTGTTTGCGTCCATGTCCGCGTTGGTGTTCATGTCCATGTTGGTGTCCATCGCGTGTGTCTCGGGAACATTCCCATTCGCATTCGCTTTGGCATTCGCATTGGCATTCATATTGCTGTTGACGTTGCTGTTGCTGTTGCTGTTAATAGTAGTATTCATCTTGTTCGTTGTTCGTTGGTGTTGATTGGTGATTGTTGATTTCCAATTCCAACAAACTTCGACACAACAACAGTGTTGTGTGTGCGTGTGTGTGCGTGTGTTTGTAAGTTGTCTTGTAATGTTGTGTTGTCTTAAGTTGTGTGTGTTGTGTTGAGTGTTGAGTGTTGATAGTGCACTGAGAACTGAGAGCATTGAACATTGACGAGCACTACCAACTACCATACACCATACACCAGGCACCAGGCACCAGTCTAGAGTCTACTAGAGTCTAGTAGTAGAGTAGAGTCTGGGAAAGGCACGCCCAGCAGCTTCTTGTTTGGCCCGTTGGATCTATTTTCACTTATGCTTCCGTAAATTTATCTCTACAGTTCTTTTTTCGTGCAAGCACAAAACAATGACAAAAAGTAATACCACTGCTACTAGCTACTACTAGTACTGGTAGTAGACTAGTACTACTAGTACCAGTACTGATACTCTAGAGCTGGCTAGCTACCTGGTAGCTAACTATGGTAGAAATACAGTACTTATTACAGTGGTACTACCGTACTGGTACTACTACTGTAATCTAAGTACCTGGTAACACTACTAGCATGGTAGTGGTAGACTAGTAATACCAGGTAATAATGAAAAGAGTCTCACGTGTTCGGTTCTTATGATGTTGTTATCACTGCTGCTGCTGCGAGTAGAGTACGGTATCAGGTACACCCAGGTAGAACTAAAACTACGGCCGGAGTACTCGTAGTACTACCAGTACGTAGTAGGTACACAAGAAGAATACCTGGTAGTACTACTCGCTCTACTACTACCACTACCTGGTAGCTACTCTACTACTTCAGTACTCTATTAGTACTACTAGTAGTAGCAGAGCTCGAGTAGTACCAGGTAGTATGGTCGTGAAGACCACTACTAGTACTAGCTACTGAGTAGTAGCTAGTATTGGGAGTAGTACTACTCCTAGCTAGCAGCCAGCCGCCAGTAGTACTACTAGTACTCTAGACTATTAGTACCCCCAGTAATCGCTGTACTACTTGTACGACTCCTAATAGTAAACCAGCTACTATCACCAGGGCCGGTAGGCTAGTACCGGTAGTAATCGTAGAGGTGATGCGAGTAGGAGAGGGTTGGCGCACTGACCTCGGTCGGCGCTGTTTCGATTATTATTAAGGCTTTATTTTAGGAGGCAATAAACTAGTAGAGGAGTCTACCAGTAGTACTCTAGCAGCTAACAATAGTACCAACTACTACTACTACTATCGTAGGTAGTAGTAGCTCCAAAGTAGTAGCTAGTAGTAGTAGGGCGGGTACTACTCCAGTACAGTAGTGATTGTTCGTACGGCCACCTGGTAATGAACACATTTTACTATTTGCCTTTAAATGAATATTTTTAAAACGGCTTACTAGTTGACCGAAAAATGTCATTTTAGTTGTGATGACCGTCTTTCGGTCTTTCTCCAGTTTGTATTAGGCCCTTCGAACTGCCAAAAAAATAAATGAGCTTTGGCGTAGTAGTCGTGATTTTTTTAATTGAGCCTTTGCGTGGTCGTGATTTTTTTAATTGAGCCTTTGCGTAGTCGTGATTTTTTTAATTTAGCGTTGAGGTAGTCGTGATTTTTTAATTGAGCCGTGATGTGGTCGTGAATTTTTTAATTGAGCCTTTGCCACTTTGTTCGGTACAAGTCCTACAGCGACCCTACAGCCAAGAAATAGGCCAGTCTAATCGTGAATTTTCTATTAAGCCTTTTTCTACTCGTGAATTTTCTATTACGCTTTTTTCGAATTGTGAATTTTCTTTAAAGCCTTTTTTCTACTCGTGAATTTTCTAGTTACTCGTGAATTTGCTTTTTCTAGTACTAATCGTGAATACTACAGTTTCTTTTTCTGCAAGATTTCAAAATGACCGAGTCAGTACCCCTGGTATTTATTACGGTATTATTTTTTAAGGTTTCACTTACGACATACGTTAAATAACATTCTATTAGGTTATTTATTAGTAAAAAATAATAATGTTGTTTTCGTCAATTACCAGGTACAGTACCAGGTACGGTACCATTACTACGGTACCTGGTACCGGGTAAAGTAGAGGAGTACGTAGTCTTCTACTACTACTACGTACTAGTAGTAGTAGCAGTAGCAGGTACCAGGTACCTGGTAGCTAGTAATACTACTACACTACTACTACTACTCGAGTACTAGTACTACTGATCCTCTCTACTACGAGTACTATTATTTAGTAGTAGCACTACTACTGCTGTAGTAGTAGCGTACTCCTCCAGTACATAAGTACCGTAATTAGTCCAGTAGTCTCGTAATATTTTTTTTTGCAGTGCCAACTTTGGTTTCACATTATTAAATAATTTCGGCTTTCTTTGGACGGAATTCCGATTTGCTCGCGGTCAAATAGAAGTTGAAATAAGTACTCCTATTAATAGTGTCGTCTACTATTCTGCGCGACAAGAAGATGAGCGTAAGTAGTAGTAGTAGTGTAGTGCTACTTATCAATCTTTGTGACGGTGGTCACACTACTACTACTACCACTACTAGCTACTAGCTACGGCTCACCCATCGACGCAATTGCAACTGGTACGATGGACGACGGTTATGAACTCTTCCATACGGCTCACATGTCCGTCACGGAGCGCTTGATTGCGTGTTTGCAAAATGAGACCATGGTAGATGTAGCCCTAGTGGGCGACGACGGAACTCCCGTGCCAGCCTGTCGGTACATTCTAGGAAGTGCCAGTGCCGCCATGCAGCCACTGTTGTACGGCAACTTTCGAAGTGCCAGCGACTCCAGCACCGTCAATATAAGAGGTTCTAACCAGAAGTCCCTAACTGCCCTGGTAGAATTCTGTTGCTCTGACAACCTCAATACTACCATATGGGCGGACGCTCATCCACTCGAGATTGTTCAAGACACGGTAGCCCTCGCCAAATTGGCGCACACCTACGAGATTCCCAAGCTCCAGCTCCACGTTCGAGATTTCCTTCAACCTCTCATGGTAGCGTATCCACCCTTGGCATGTGCCGTCTTTAATTTGGCATGCCAGGAAGCTACACCCGATGTTTACGATTCGGCACTGGCTATTATTCAAGAACAAGCCTACGTTGCACTCAGATGCAGCAGCAATACTAGTACCACTAGTACCACGAGCAGCAAGGCAGGTCATGGTTCCAAAATTGGTACCATGATCTGCCTGTCGCCGGAAAAGCTTGAAGTCATCCTTGCGGACAATAATATTGAAGCAGATGAGCTCTTTCTGTTCCAGCAATTGGTAGGTTGGAGGGATGCCAATGCTGCCAAGTACCGCAATGCCAATTCCATTTGTCAGTCGTTGGTTCGACATTTGGACCTTTCCATGATTGATCCCAACGAAATTGAAACAACCGTCATGAAATCAGGATTTGTCGATGCCAACATGTTGGTACAGGCTCTCATGGCACAGGCCAAGAATGCTACTATCGAAGGATTAGCCTTTGCATCCGTACGGGGACCCAGAGGTCGCAAGTATGCTCACATCCTCGTCGAGGGAGCTGGTGACAGTGATTGTAATGGTACCTACGTACACGTCAAGAATCCTGATAAGATGACCGTAGAAACACCAACCACAACCACTTCTACGCTCAGTGCTGACGGTGGACGCAACAATGATGGAGATGGTAATCTTTTGTTTTTCATCAAAAAACCCAGCAGCAGCAACAACAACGACAACAACATCGACATCAACAATAGTAATGGATCTCCTTTCAAAGCACCATTGATCAGCGGAATCGATTCTACAACCAAGACGTTTGTGCTTGTGCAAGATAAGCAGGAAGTCTGGAGAATTTGCGATTCGGACAAGAAGATTCTGTACGAGCACCACAAAAAATCTCAAAGCGATAATGACCAATCACAAAAGGAAGAGGACAATGGTTGTGGTTTTCCACGTAAAGGGTGGACTGCCGTTACAGGACAGTTACCAGCACCAGAATGCCGAAAGGTTACAGATGCTGTTTCGAGCAACCAATCTACGTCCGCTTCTACCCGAACGGAATCAAAACCATCATCAGCACATTCCAAGATCTCGTCAGCACAGTCCTTAGAGATTGATGTCCCGAAAGCCAGTACTGGCAGTACCATGTACAGAAAGTTTGAGGAGAAGAAGGTCGATGAAGAGTTTATGGTGACGCCAGAAAGAAACAACAATAGCAAGAAGGAAAACACCGAACGCAAGTCTCCATCATTGTTGCCAAACGAAACAACCACGCCGAGTAACATCACTAACAGTGCTGAACAGAACTGTTCTCCACCAAGAGATAAGATCACAAGCTTTGCTTCGCCTACATCTGTTACTGCCGCTGATCGCCCAAGCCAATCGGAAAGTATTGATGAAGTCCTGAGTCGCAAGATTGCGAGCAAATCCAAGCTCAAGTCCAGGCAAAGAAAGTCTGTCCAACGAAAGAATTCTTTGGTAGATGACCTCCCATCAGACGATACCTCTGCTCTCCTAGTTGACGATTCTTCTTCCTTTGCCGATCCTATTGTTGGAAGCACCATTGGTTTACCAGAGAAAAAGAAAAAGGCGACGGCATTGGCCGACCTCGATGAAATTATGAGAAATCATTGTCTCGAGATGTTTGATGAGACAAGGGATGGCAAGAAATCAACTAATGCTGACGTTTTGGATGGCGTTGCAACGGCCGAAGAGGACAAGGGAATTTCACTTTCTTGCATCTTACCAAAGGCGAACGGCGAGCCTGTGGCTGTCAGTTGTACGCCTCAATTGCCAAGCAAGGTTGATGTAACGGAGATGATTTCTCAAATGACTACTAAACGATAAATTCTATTGTAGACAAAAATAACTACAGCACATCTACGTGAATACTACAGTACATCCACGTAAACACCGTATTGCTCTACCTTGTTGTAGTTCAAGAGCGCACGGGAGGAGAGAACTACCTGCTCTGGTATTTTGAAGTAAGCCACTGTCGGGCGACTTGCGATAAGTACTAAGATTCGAAGAAAGGTGGTGAGCCCCAGCACATCGTACTGGATGTAAACGCCAAAGAGCACCACACCACATCGATCGATCGTTTGGATCTTGTCGAAATAAAAGGCAGCCAACAAAAGCACGCCTGATGTGTTCGCTCTTGTACTTTTGGTGGATGCGATCGAACTTCGAAATGGTAATCTCGTGGAACAATGTTCACATGAGTGTTCAAATCAAGAACAAGAAATAATGTAGAGGTACAAATGAAGCAAGGCCATTGTGGGGTGAGTCCTGGAGATAGAAAAGATGATGTTGAAACAGCTCTCTTGCTAGATTCGTAAAACTAATGCGTTTTTTTTAAACTTAAGGAAGTCCACTTTGGGTTCATGCTGGAGTAGAATAGTAAGGAGTAGCAAATAAATGGTCATCACTCTCAAGAACGTAGTAGACGGACCTAAGGCAGTGGCAAGGGTTCCAACTCCCAGAAACGTTCAACGTCTTCACCTTGAAAGTTTAGGCCGGATAAGATTGGGTCTTCTATTATTTGATTGCTATTTCTCAATGTACCAAAACAGCTGTCGATGGCAGTTGTGCAGCTCCCAGGTTGTGTTGGATTGGAAAGACAGGAGGATCCCGTCTGGAAACACACAATTTTTTGCGGTGGCAACAAATGGTTGATAGTCGTAACGGAGTCAGCAAGAGGAAAAGAAAATGGTTTGGGCTGCAAAAAGAGGAGGTGTTGGTAAGCGGGGATAACTTCGTGGCCCCCAACTCGCGTTGAGAATGGAAGCGATTTCATATTACTGTCAAAAAGCTCTTCATCTTCTGTGACAGAACAATGACTGACTTGATTGTTTTTGTTCTTGAATTCACCGTGGTTGTCTGCGTCGGTGTCGATGTTAGTAGGTGCACACCGATTCGACTGTTCTTTTTGTACCGAAGGATCGGGCGAAGCAGCATCATGAGCATCAGCATGTGCATCATCATTATTAGCGCAACCCTTGCCGACTGTTGTCGACAATGCGGGTTCAGAACGATTCTTTCGCTTATTTTTGTTAATGCGGAGAGCTAGTTCGGGTTGATCGCGAACGAAATATTGATGGAATATGGCTGCATTGTTAGTGGCGGGTCCTTGTTGTGAGCGAATACGAGTGAATCCGTGACCGCTGATTCCTCGAACAAAACTGGAGTACTTGAGACGAGAGAACCAAAGAGGCATCACCGTGTGGATAAACTTATTCCTGTTGTGGACTTTGAAGGATGTGCCGTCCGGACTCCAGCTGACAATGGCAGCAAGATGTGACGACTCATCCGTTTTAGCCAGCTGCTCAATGTCTGATAACATGCGGTGAAGGCGACATGGGAAGGATGCTTGTGGGCCGACTGTCGACTTGCACTGATAGCTTTGGGTTAACGGCGTTGCATACGGCTTTCGAGGCTGTCATTCTATTTTCTATTATTACTATTACTATTACTATTACTATTGCTATTACTATTACTATTACTATTACTATTACTATTACTATTACTATTACTATTACTATTATTAAAATAATAATAATAATAATAATTCTTATAGAATCTGGAGAATGTGTTTGTCTTGTACCCTGGTATGCACAAGTTGAAATTATGGGATCAGGAAACAGTAGACTACCTTAGTAAAACCAATAGTCTAGTAGTACTGGTACCCCAGGGTACAGGTACAGTAGGTGAAAATGCGGCTGGCATGCAGAATATTTTATTTATTACAGTAGACTACTTGACTTTTTTTTCGGGTGACCTTGGCGCCCTGCGGGCGCCATAGTTGTGATCCCCGTTAATTAGATGTTCAATTTTTTTTACTTGACTTTTTTTTTAAGAACAGTGGAAATACTCTACTACTACAGTACCAGTACCTGCTGGTACGTAGTACCAGTAGTGGATTCTTCACTGCAATTCATAAAAGAAGCACTACCGTAATAGTCATCTTACTTTCATTGCCATTATTTAATGAACAATCCCGGAATTTAGACGGTACTACTACAACAGTTTTGTATTGAGGGTACTACTACTGTAGTTAATCTTGGCAACTTTTCTCCTGGAAATGGTACTGTAATTACTGGACACTTCTTCTTTTTAGAACGATTGCTTGATAATAATTAATGGTAACTGGTGGTACTTGCTAGGTTCGGTAGTGGAGTACTGGTACCGGTACTACGTATTGCCAAACTTTCCTACCAGGTACCTGTACCTCCTATGGTACCGGTACCTGGTACTGTACCAGATACACTGAAAGAAAAGGCTTGAAAATTCCAAATGCATTGAAGAATCCTAAGCTTCTAGATTGATTAAGCTATTCTGTCATTATTACTGTAGTATCAAGCCCTTCAGTACTAGTACATGGTACCAGAACTGGCCATTGGCATAGAAAGCTGTATGCACCATCGCGTACGGTAGCTACTGTATAAGCACCCTGCGTGAAATGCTAATAATAATACTACGGTAAGATACTACTGGGGGAGTGGTAGCTACCTGAAGCAATTTACCAGGTACCAGGTTGTACAGCACTAGCTAGTAGTATTCCAAGTACGGTAATTCTTTGAGTGTTTAACGGCCCCATTGTCATCTGTCTACCTGGTACCTGGTACTGTACGACGTACTACTAGTAGCACTGCTACTAGGTACCAGGGTACGTGGTACAACATCTGATGGAGTGATTGGTACAGCTGTATCCAAAATTATCGTATTTTAGTAATGACTACCAGGTACGGTACCATACCAGGTACGGTACTAGTACTACTACTACTAGTAGTAGTACCAGTTACCCGGTAGTACTCTACACACCCACTACTACCTGGTACTAGCTAGACTACTACTGGTAGAAGTACCAGGTATATTATTATTGAGTTTGGACAGCTCGACTGGACTACCTGGTACATGGTAATAGTACTCTAGTAGTAGTGGAGTATCGAACCGATAGAAACACTTTTTCGCTTCGTAGTAGACTACCGGTGCCACTCACTCACGACTAGTAGTCTACTCCTCTGTACTGGTGGTAGTCATTATCAGTAGTAGCTAATATGACATGTTACTTTGGTTAAAATTTGTCTGCTGGTCAAAATCTTCCAATTTTTTTTTGACTAACTACATGATAATAGCAACTATCCCGCAATTGAAATACAGCGTACTAGTAGTAGTAGTACGTGGAGGGCAAATTGGAGGAATACCAGGTAGACTACTAGAGTACGAGGCAGGCTCGGATCCTCGACTGGTCTGTCTGTTCTTTTGTACTCGTACCTTCTTGTAGTAGGTAGTTCTCCAATACTAGTAGACTCCAGACCGAAAGTACAGAAATCTACTGAAGCTAGCTATTCTAGTCGGGAGGATATGCTAATGCAGCTAGAGAAACCTATTACTTCTAGTAATAGTAGTGGTAGTAGTAGTAATAATAGTGGCTTCTCCTCTAGGGAGGATTGCACACAGGAGCTAGATTATTTTGGATAACCCGTAGGAAAATATCGTTGCTGACATTGAGGTAAGAATGAGGCCCATTTCAGTTTCAGCTAACCACAGACCCTTGCACAAAGAGTGCTATGGCCCGTATGAATCCGACCGTAGAATGCAAAGACTGTAATGACTTTGGGTCCACAGCAACAAATGTACTAGTACGTCGCTACTCTACTAGCAAGCTAATGCGCTAGAGAGCATATAATAATATTTACTTATTTTGACGCTCCTGTGGCTCTATTAGCTGTCGCTCCTTGCGCCAGTATCTGTCACTCCTGTGGCACCAGTGGTATCTGCTGTTGCTTCTGTGGCTCCAGTATGTCGCTCCAGTGGCTCCTGCAGCTGTCGCCCGTGGCTCCAGTGGATCGTCGCTCCTGTAGTAGCTCCAGTGGCTCCAGTGTGTCTCCA
>Ga0210036_1003918_pt1 | contig 14242 bp, 10 predicted proteins | sample CryGeymeta201515_FD_185469 | JGI IMG/M metagenome (GOLD analysis project Ga0210036, IMG submission 185469) | Groundwater microbial communities from Crystal Geyser aquifers in Utah, USA - Crystal Geyser metaG 2015-15 (SPAdes) (version 2) | ecosystem: Environmental > Aquatic > Deep subsurface >...
TGCTCGTAGCCTTGATTTAGCTGCAATAGTCTTGTATTAGCAGTAGTTTGTAGTAGTAGTGCGCGTTTGAAGTTAATTCAAAACGAATAGCGCAGAGGGAAGCGTAAGGGGTAAATATTATTATTTTTATGTTAAAATTGTGAGCCTAGTTTTGGTAAAATGAACCTGTTCCACACTATGAGCAATCCATAAATCCATTGGCGAGTGGCTCGCTCAAACTGCCATTGCCTCTTCTAAATACAGAACCTGCTGCAGATCGTGTTCCTTGTTCTTCTAAGTACAGTCCATGAAGGCTGATTAACTCGCATCCCGTGCTTCTGCCCATTTTTGATTCCCTCTTTGAAAGACATGAAGAATCCATGGATGGGAGGCAAGCACTCGTCAAAATTAGAGTCACGTATTTTGAGGACCAAGGAACAGTCATTGGCGTGAATTTTTGTCACGCCTTGGGAGATACATCAACTTGCGTTCACTTCGTCCAGAGCTGGGGGAAACAGATGCGACGCAAATTATATCAAAGAGTGGGTGCTGATCGCAGCAAAGCCTGTGTGTCGGGAATGATGACAGCTGATATAGCGGACGTTATGGGGTTATCCACGATCAATGCAGCACCAGCAAACGGTGCTGCATCTCTTTGCCAGAATTATTTATCGGAAGTATTTCGAGATTTGTTTGTAGGAAATAAAGAAGCTTCGGAGAAGACTCTTATAGACACTTCTCAACCATTGATAATGAACGCAAACGACAGACATCTGGTGCTATCACCAGACTCAATCCCTCACGAATACGTTCGGCTTGTCTTTCCGATTCCACTGTTAAGCAGGCTGAAGGAGATGGGCTCGTATTATTGCAAGCATGATGGCACCTTTGTGAGCACAAACGATATGTTGACGTCCTATGGGTGGTTATTAAAAAGACACTTATCTCAAAACTATGATCACAACCTGAGCATTGTCATCAACCTACGGGGGAGATCAGGAGTTGATTCTGTACTCTTTGGTAATGGAATCAGCCACGTGGTAGCCACCCATTTCCAACCACACAATTATGATGGACTTGACCTGACTCCTGAGCAATTGTTTACGGACAGTCTTTGTCTCGGAGCTAAATCGATTCGACAAGCGCTCCAAGAGGGATTACTCAATCTTCCAAGTGCGCTTTTGGCATCTCAAATGGGTCGGGCCCTGGCTGCCCCATCCAATTCCACACTGTCATTCTCGACCACTAGTTGGGGGCAGTTTCCACTGTATAGAATCCGTTTTGGAGAGCATTCCCTCGCTTGCTTTCATGGCCATCCCGCTTATCCTTTGCCGGAAGGGAAAACCTTTGCCTCTGTAATTACACCCTCTCCCGACGGAGCTTGTTGGTATGAAATGTTGCTCCCGTCCGATCAAGCACAAGAAGCTCATGATCGTCACTTCGAAATGACCTCTATGTGCATGGATTGGGTCGAGCCTAGTATCGCGCAGACACACATGGATGCTTCATGAGGTGCTGTTTGTAAGCATAAGTAATAACGTAATATTAGCTATAGTATTCACTCAATATAAGGAAAATCACGCGATGAGTGCAAGTACTACTATCTCATCAAGTTCCGATTTTGCCTTGACGTCGGCACGACAGAAAATAATGGTTTCCTCGTTCATATCAGTCTACCGCAACAATTCATGGCTCTGCTAGCTTCAAGAAGCCCTGCGTACTACTGTACTCTAGACTAGCTAGTAGTAGCAAGGATCTAATCAGTCACGAGTTGCATTCGTGGTATCTTTTTTCACTATTTTGGACTGACGTGCCAACAGGGATAGCATTTGCTTGATGTGTTGGTTTTGTGCCACAAGACAGCAACTAATAACACTCCAAGGCGAAGAGCACAATAATTTCAGAAACGAACGCAAAAATGCTGAAGCTTATTGCCCTTATCGCCGCCCTCTTTCTGGGCGAGGTTTCCTCCTTCTCCTTTTCCATGAGCGCTGCGCAGTCAATTTGCAGCAAACCAACCATGGACCGCCGATCCTTTGCGTTGGCGACCGGAGCTGCCATTATTGGAACTGGAGTTTCCATGCCCAATTCTGCCCTTGCCGATGAAGATCCATACAAAGATTTCATCACCACTGAATCAGGTCTAAAATACAAGGTCACCAAAGAAGGAACTGGCGCGGTTCCTGCACCAGGCATGACGGTCTCAGCTCACTACACTGGATGGTTGGACGGATTTGACTCGATTAAAAAGTTTGACTCCTCCAGAGACCGTGGCCGTCCCTTCTCTTTTCGTGTCGGAGGTGCGTATAATGGAAGATGAGACGAAGTGATCCTGCAAGGAATGTTGTCAACCATCTCATTTCTATTGTACACCTTTGTCCATTACTCACTGTTTCTCTTCTTCTTTTTTCAATACAGCTGGCCAAGTCATCCGAGGTTGGGATGAAGGCAAGTGATTATACAGTTCGCAAAGTGTTCTACAGAATAAAGCACGCAGTTTATCGTTTTTTACATCCCAACTCACGCAGTATCTTTTCATCTCTCTCTCTTTCTCACTACTAGCCTTCGGTTCCATGAAGGTTGGCGAGAAGCGCCAGATAATTATCCCAGCTCGTCTCGGATACGGCGATCGCGGAGCTGGAGGTATCATCCCGGGAGGAGCTACTCTCTATTTTGATGTTGAACTTTTGGCCATCAAGTAATCAGCAAGAAGATGTCGTACAGATATAAATGCTAGAGTACTCGGGCGAACGAATAGCAGCTACTGTACTAGTAGTAGAGTAAGTCGTCCTCGTTCATTAAGCACAGTTGTCATACAAAACACTATTTCTACCACCAAGGTCGACCAGTAGATAAAAATCCAAAACAAAAGAAAGGTCATTCATTGCTTTGATTCATTCCAAACAGATTCAGCTCTCCATTTTCACCTTCTTTTCCTTCTTTGTCTTTTTTGCTTCCTTCTTGGCTTTCTTTGCCTCCTTCTTGGCCTTCTTTTGTTCTTTGCGGGCCTTCTTTTCTGCCTTTGTCTCTTTCTTACTTTTGCTGTTGTTATTACTGTTCGAGCTGTCGTCCTCCGACAGATTCTTTTCCTTTTTTGGTCTCTTTTGGACAGAAGCAGCAGCAGTAGCAGCAGCAGCAAAACCCGCAGAACTAGTTTGACTGTTTGGACGTTTCCGTTTGTTTTCTTCCTGTTTGACTTGTGCTGTCGTTTCAGTCGTTTTTCGCTTTCGATTTAGCTGCGACTCGTACAACAATTGTGACGATGCTGACATGGATCTTGGACGAGCTGCTTCGGCTGCTACGTCGGCACCACCTTTCGACCCGAGCGGCATCCATCGTCGTTGAAGTCCCGTCTTTTGTGGAACGGGTTGATAAGCACGTCTCATTTCATGTTGTACTCCTCGGGTTACCAGATCGACTTTGGGTGCAGTAGCTTGACCCGGAGCGAGTTTGGTTTCGGAGACGTCTTCGACTGCCGAGACAACGTTAATGTGTCGCTGAAAGGCAACGTTGGCGGGAGCTAGAAACTTGACCTTGTTATTGTTGTCGTCGTCGTTGTCACCGTTTGATGTTGCATCATTATTTTCGTTTGTGTTTTGCGGTACCAGTACTCGAAAAGATTCGTTTTCCACCTGGTGGCCCCATCGCAGAGAACAATTTAGTGTGCTGCTATTCTTGGAAACAAATGCACAAGGCTGAGCACTATTATTATTATTGTTGTTGTTGTTGTTGTTGTTGTCAGACCCTTCATTTTCATGGCCAGGAGCAAATACGGTTCCGCCTGCTGTAACGGCCGAAGACACTACAGGAATTGTGAATTCACGTCCATCCAAATCTTCAACGGGAATCGATGAGGGCAATCGAAAGCTCCATAATTCGTAACGGTTGGAATCAAACGTTTCATCATCCTTGTTGTGAATTCCGTTCGTCGCCTTCTTCTTTTGGTTTTCGTTATTGTTGTTGTTATTATTATTTAGTTGAGGCAACGCAAATTTGGGAGGATCCAATCGCAACGATTCACGTAGTTCATTCTTGGATAATGGAACTGTACGCTTCTTTTGTTTTTGCTGCTCTTGTGAGCTGTCACTGTCACTACGGTCGCTATCGGCCGAGTCCGAGGAATCTTCCGACGACGACGAGGAATCCGATCTTGGTCTCCGTTTCGCGGCACTATTGCTCTTGCTTTTACCGTTCTTTTTGCTGGCAACAACCATTCTTGCTGTTATTGATGACTTGATTGGTACCGTCAGATCATACACGAGAATGGCAGAGTGGGATTTTTTGTATGGGAGGATGGAGTGCAATTCGGATAACGAATCCAGAGTGTTGTGAAAAATAACAATAATCTCTTTTTTGTTGGTAGTAGGCTGCTGACATTTTCCTTGGGTCATGAGCGCATGGATAAAGCACGAATGACTGTTGGAAGCAAACTGCTACCTTTTTTTGACATGTGCACACTTGAGCAAATGCCTGCCTCCACACAGAGACCATACCACCAAACTCCAATACAAACATTATTAAGAGATAGCAGGAAATTGAAAACGAAAAGAGGCGATTCGAGTTTAAAAAGTTGCGAAGGCAGAAGACAAGAGATTGCCTTGCTTTTCAATATTCTATAGCGGCTGAAATATTTTCAGGAAGCATTCGTACTTATTTAAGCTAGAGGCTAGAGGTAGTCTTTCCTCAGAACCGTAGACGACAACAGACGCCGAGGATACAGATATTCTGCGTCCTTTTTCTTGTCCTTTACACTCTACAGCCCCCTACCATTCTACGAAGTTATCGAGAGATTAAAGCCATTGCCGTCAACACCACGACAAATTGAAACTAATTACAATACAATAATATGGCTAAGAAGAAAGGATCCAACGCTAATCGAGGCATTTCGTCCTCGTTGTCCCACCAAAAGCAACAACACAAACGAACCTCATCGTTGTCTTCTATGCAAAACAGGCCACAATCATCGTCAAATTTGCTGCAGCAACCAATTTCTTCGTCATTGCCCTCTTTTATCAAGTCATTAGAAGAATGGTTCCGTACCGAACAGCAAGGAATCATTTGGGTTCTGGGATGTATTTCGGTAGGATGTTTATTTGGATTTGGGATCGGAAGTGGTTGGTTGACGGGTGCTGGAATCACCACTAGTAGTGCTACTACTACTACTACTGCTACCATTGGCATTGCTACAGGTGAAAACATCGCTCCGTGGCGCATTGAATTGGGAATGCGAATACGCAGCAGTTTGTGGTATCAAATCATGTTTTTGTGGAAACCCTTTTGGTTTTCAGGATCCTCGGCACTGCAGAAAGGTAACGACATCCACGCCGACAATAACAACATGGATGGACCTCTGCATCCCTCTCATCCACTGGTCTATAGTATGTTACGAGAAGCTGTAGTCCGAGAAAAGGGAGGATACGTTCATAAAGATTTAGGTTGGTTGATACCTGCACCCTGTGGAGCCGCCCGAGGATTGGGCATGGTACGAGATTCCTATCACAAGTGTCAATCGCGATGCTTTCCAGGAGTAGCTGAAGAAAAAATCAAACTACGACGAAAGCAAACCACCATGTTGGAAGAAGGCGAAAGCAAAATCATCAACGCTTCCAGTGCAATCCTTTGGCGACCTCCCATTGCCGATCGACCCGTGTACAAGCAAGAAGAAGTATTGATACGAGTGCCCTTATCCTTTCAAATGACCCGATCAGTTGCTCTGGGTACCCTGTTGGCGCGATTGCCGGCGGAGGTACAACGCAATGCCAATCCTCACGAGCTGGACGATGCTTCTCTCTTGGCTTTGTTGTTGGCACACGAAGTTGGCGTGGGCCGACACAGTCGATGGTATCCGTACTTTGCCAGTCTTCCGAAAGAACCCAGCTGCGGATATTCAAGCAACCTGCGACGGTACGCTTTCAATTCCCTCAATGTCCTTCGAGAGGAATTGGAAGTAGATACGACTGGATGGAAGGGAGAACTTTCTAGAGCGGATGAACTGGCCACAAAAATAGTGCAATCACTGGCCAAGGATTACGGTCCGCACATCAAGACCCGCAAAGGAATGACAGCTTTCCAAAGTATCTATTGGGCCATGTGCCATGTTTCATCCCGAGCGATTGCTGGGTCTGAACAATTTGGAGCGGTGCGATTGGTACCCATAATGGATATGATCAACCATGACGCCGATGCGGGTGGATACGTAGAAATAACTGGCAAGGAAAAGTGGGACCACGGAGATTTTGTAGACGCGACGGAAGACCAGGCGGGAACGTTTGTGGTGCGCAGTTTGCGGCACGGCCGTAGAAAAGCTTTAAAGGTGGGACAAGAATTGCTTGTCAATTACAATGTACCACATTACAGTCCATTGGATTGGTTTGTGAGTAGCGGATTTGTACCACCTGAACGTCAGCAACCGTGGGAGAAAATAGATTCGGCATTGCCGCAAGTACGACAGGACGAATTTGGTAGCGGTGGTCCAGGTGTCGCTCCTACGAATCCTCCGACTATTCAAGTCTGGAACGAAGACTATGGTCCCCAAGTCCTTGCAATGTATAAGGAACACCAAAAGAAAAAGAAACAAAGGCGTGCAGCAGCTAATAACGACAGAGGCGAGACAGAGAGCAACGGTGATATACCTTCTACAGAGTCATAACATGGTGCAAGGATAGATTAGGTAAATTTTACTCTGATTGTAGAGGTTTTGTTCTACTGTATTCCTTTTATAGAGTAAAATGACCACGAGTATTTAATAGCTATCGATTATTTGGAAGGGTCAAATGAACGACTTTCAGGGAAGAGAACATACTCGGAGTATGTATTTCTAGACCTACTTGGTGTGAAGAATACGAGACAGAGAGATGATAATTTTCAACACGAATTTGGCTTTGATTGATTGGGTGGATTTGAAAAAATCCTGTTGTGTGCATAGTACGCTTTCAAAGGCTGATTTAACCTCCGAATCCATACAAGGTCTTGCCCTGACGCTTGAGGGCATAGACGACATCCATGGCAGTGACTGTCTTTCTGCGGGCGTGCTCAGTGTAGGTGACACTATCACGAATGACATTCTCGAGGAAGACCTTCAAGACTCCACGAGTTTCTTCATAGATGAGTCCAGAAATACGCTTGACACCACCACGACGGGCAAGACGACGGATGGCAGGCTTGGTAATACCCTGGATATTATCACGAAGTACCTTTCGGTGACGCTTGGCGCCACCCTTTCCAAGGCCTTTGCCTCCTTTACCACGACCAGACATGATGAATTTAAAAAGTCTGTTGTGAAGCAGATACGTGGTCAAGAAGAAGTAATGGTTAGTAAGAATGAAAATAACCGGCTAGTTTTCATGACAGTGTCTGATCTTCGATGGGTATCGACATCAGCATCGACAGAGGTTGACAATCATCATCAGGACATCAAGCCGATCATGAGCATGGACTTACTTTTTAAGATTGAAGAAAGCTGAAAGCTTTATTTGTGAGGTCTGTAGGCTTCTTTCTCCTTTTCTCTTCTCGTTCTTTCAAATCTGAGAGAGGCGGCAAACGCATGGAAGGGTTCCGAGCCTGGTTTCCCTCCTCTCCTCATTTTGAAATCTTGGCGCAGTCTCCTCTGCGCCAAAAAAATCAATCGTCAACATGAGTGCGCCAGGAATTCAAATCCTACTTCCGAAAGGCCAGGCCGTCATTGTTTATGTAAAAGCAGTACTAGACGCTACCTGGATTACAAACTTCGAGAAATAACTGCCAAAGGCTGACGTACTCGCGCACTTAAGTAAATCAGACCGGTTGTCGTAGAAAGTGAACTTATTACCGGGTACTAGTAGGAGTAGCAGTACTTGCGTGTTGCTAGAAAATTTTCTTAAGTTCTACATCCAGAAAGCCGCACTTGTACGACATAAATTTTATTCGAAAGAAATCAAAAATGGCCCGCACAAAGCAAACCGCACGTAAATCCACTGGAGGAAAGGCTCCTCGTAAGCAGTTGGCAACCAAGGCTGCTCGTAAGAGTGCCCCTGCCACAGGAGGTGTCAAGAAGCCCCACCGTTACCGACCTGGAACTGTTGCTCTTCGAGAGATTCGTCGCTATCAAAAGTCGACTGATCTTTTGATCCGAAAGCTTCCCTTCCAGCGTCTCGTCCGTGAGATTGCCCAAGACTTTAAGTCTGATCTTCGATTCCAGGGTTCCGCTGTTCTTGCACTACAAGAAGCTGCAGAAGCATACCTTGTTGGTCTCTTTGAAGACACCAACTTGTGTGCTATCCATGCCAAGCGTGTTACTATCATGCCCAAGGATATTCAGCTTGCCCGTCGCATCCGTGGAGAGCGCTCTTAAGATGTGTGTCTCCAGGTATCTTCACGTGAAGATTAATACACCAACAGGATTTTTTCAAATCCACCCTACTATCAAAGCACCCAATCATTTACCATCAGTGTATACCACCGCCGTTTTCCCTGTCTAGTTTTGTGTGATGCTCACATACTTTCATTTTGTCTTCTAGACGAATCAAACTCATCGTACGACAACGATGTAATGCTGTGTCTTAACCTTGAGTCAACAGCTGTCGCAGTATGGAAAAAGCAACCTGATGTGCGAAGATACACCAATTTTTCTAATGAAAGCAGCGACTCAACGCGTCTATCCGATTCCGTACAGCCCGTCATCAGTAGCCTAGGAGTTGTACAGTACTTGAGTATTCCAATAATAATAATAATATGAATGCGTGACGATCATTATCATCTATTTGATTCTTTCTGCTCTAACAGTTTGTGTTGTGCACGTACTAGTCTAGTCTACAACAATTGTATCATTCGGTCGACTGGATCTCTCTGTTAGTACCTTTAGTACTGGTACTGAGCAGGAGCATTACAATGATAAACACTCGAGTCATGAAGACTTCTATAATTTGAGTATTGTGGGGCAGTAATTGAAGAGATCACGTGTGATTCAAATATTTGTTTGACATTGAGTAGGGAGGGTAGACAACTCGGGAGTAAAACTACTGCACGTAAAGCTTCATTTATTATTTGTTTATTTCTTCACAGGAGTTTAAATCGAAGTTCTTTACTAGTAGTCTACCAGTAAAGTAAAACTAATGAGTATTGAAGTTACGGAAACAGACAGTCCACTGGCATGCTCGGCTACTACAGTGTTATGTCATGAGAATGGGATAAGTCGGCCGTGCATGTATCATGGGCTATGTTCATGCCGAGTAAACAAAGAATAATTTATCTAGAAAGGGACTTCGCGTCAGATCACAGGGGCTTTGTTCAAGGGTGGATTTGATAAAATCCTGTTGTGTATTTACGATGATCATACGATCATGGTCAAGCTGCTGCTGCTGCTGCTGCAAGCTTACTTGGTGCTCTTTTTGGGCAACAAGACAGCATGGATGTTGGGAAGGACACCTCCACTGGCAATGGTGACTCCACCGAGCAGTTTATTGAGCTCTTCGTCATTCTTTACAGCCAAGGTAATGTGGCGAGGTACAATACGAGACTTCTTGTTATCACGGGCCGCGTTTCCGGCAAGTTCAAGAATCTCAGCACACAAGTACTCGAGCACGGCTGCCAAATAGACAGGAGCTCCGGCTCCCATACGAGTGGCGTACTTGCCTTGACGGAGATAACGACCAATACGTCCCACGGGGAATTGAAGTCCTGCTTTAGCAGAAGCGGTTGTGGACTTCTTCTCGCCACGGCCTCCTTTACCTTTACCAGACATGATGTTTTGTTTGTTTTGTTGTTGTAGAAACGGAAGTTGATTTTTTTTCTTCGAGAGAAAAATTGTGAGTCGAACTGCAATGAGGGAGGAGGAGAATCCCTTTCGTGATTCAACCGCGCCCTTGCCTTCGGCGCCGGATTCACCGCGCCATGAAGGCAAGTAATCTTATTATTATCTAAAAATTGGAGGGACCTTCTCGTTCAATTCTACTTCGTGTACTGGAGGGCAGGCGCGGACGTCAAATCTCCTCTCTCTTCTTTCACTCTTCCCACAATTCGACTTTAGATCGTTCAAAAACAACATCCTAAACTCAAGTTACTCCATCTCTCCATCAAAATGGCCAAGACACCCTCCAAGCAATCTGCCAAGTCGGCAAAGACCCCCAAGAAGGCTGGTGACAAGAAGAAGAACAAGAAGCGTGTGGAATCTTACTCTTCTTACATCTACAAGGTCCTCAAGCAGGTCCACCCTGATACTGGAATCTCCAAGAAGGGAATGTCCATTATGAACTCGTTCATTAATGATATCTTTGAGCGCATTGCCAGTGAAGCCGGTAAGCTTGCTACCTACAACAAGAAGGCTACATTGAGCTCCCGCGAGATTCAAACCGCTGTCCGTCTGATGCTTCCTGGAGAGCTTGCCAAGCATGCTGTCTCTGAAGGAACAAAGGCCGTGACCAAGTTCAGCAGTGCTTAAACCATCAAGCTTGATGGCGAACTCAGACTTATTGTCTCTTGTAGACCAACCAAACAACAGGATTTTTTCAAATCCACCCGATTACCAAAGCCATGCGTACACGAGCATCATATTCGATTCTTTTTTGCCTCTTACAGTAGTTGCAGGCCGAACAAAATTTAACGTCGCGCTCTTAGTTTTCGAATGTTGCTGGCTTAGAAATACATGATTAGCTAGTAATTCTCTCATCGTTTACAAGCCTTTGTGTAAGACGCACGGGAGAAAGAAGTGTCCACTCCTGATTTATTTGACCACAGTAACAATGTTTGCTTTCCACCTCTCGCGGTAGCGTAATTATTTTACTCGACTCTTTAACGGTACATCGATAGTACTGTACAATGCTACGGTACTAAGATAAAGTGATGACCAGGAAACGATAAATATTTTGCCATGCTGCCATTATTCTTTATTACTATTTTACCGGCAGCCATTGAAAAAATATTATGCGAGGAGAAAGATATGAACGCCGGGAAAGAAAGCGCTGCCTTAAATTCCTGTTGAGCTGATGGGAAAGTGGCAGCAAAAGATGATACAAAATCGGAGGCTGCGTCTCAATCATAACCACCAGCAGCAGCCAAAGCTAAATGAATTGGTGACTAGCAAGCATTTTGTCAGGTGCTCTCAAACGCATGAACGTCACATTTCACCGAGGGCGTGATCGTATCGCTGATACGTTGTTGACAGGCTAGGCACGTCTGATTTATCCGTCGGATGTCAATCTTGTAATCCCCGTTGATATTATATTCCTTTCTCTTCTGCTCAACGAGAAAGCTTGGAGGAAGCCAATGACTGAAAAAGTAGTCTACGACAGTGCAGCATGAGATAATCGCTATTAGTTGTCTTTTCTCTTTATCTCCCCAGTGGTTCGTCTTCGTAATGCTCCCATTTGTCTTTTTCTGCGTTATATATTTTAGTCATTTGCTGAATGCAATTGGTCGCTCCGTGTTTTCGAAGAGAAAGACAATGGTCCAAAGCCCACTGCACCGTTGGAAAACAGATTTCCTTTTCGGCCAACGCTGCTTCATCCAGCAAGATCACTTCCAATGACTCATGATTGTCGTGGTACGAATGAATTTCTTGCTGTGTTTTTGCGGCATCAACGATTGCTTCGTACAGCAGCTGTACTGATCCTGGTACATTGTAAATGGCTCGGAATTTCAGTGTAGATGGATCTACAATAGCTCCCGTCTCTTCGTACACTTCCCGAACGGCCGCTTGTCGTGTGGTTTCTCCGTGCTCCATATATCCCTGAGGAATGCCCCAGGTTCCTTTCCGAGGTTCGATGGCGCGTTTGGCGACCAAAATTTTTCCATTTTGTGTTTCCTCTACTTGACTGCTACTGCTGCTGCTACTGCTGCTGCTGATGGCGCGGACGACACAAGATACGACAATTTTAGGATTGGAATATTCAATGCGTCCACACTCATCACAACAAGCTCGCATTCGCTCATCACCGTCTGGTACTTTCAGTATCATTTTTGAATTTCCACAATCGGCACAAAAGTTGGGAAGAACAGGATTAATGGAAGCCATGGTACGTTGTGTGTGGTGTATCTGCTGGTAGTAGTCTTTGTAGCTTTGAAAAGAATTGAATATTATACTGGGCGTCACAAAGGAGGACACTGCAGGCAGTAAATAGGTCACTACAAAGATTGTCAAAGATAGCAAAGAAGTACAAAGCATTCTGCGAGTCTAATAGTTGAGCCGCTGTCCTGTTGATGACAGCAAGAAGACAAAGTATCAATTATTACTTGTTACTATTGAAATGAGTTCCTCTGCCTTCGTGCTTGATTATTACTCCGGAGTATTATTTTTTAATCTACAGCGTAGTCTGATATGCACACTTGATCAGGATTTTTTTCACGGCTTGTTCAGTCTTCTTACTAACTGGTACTACTACTAGATCTACTACTACTAGCTAGCTAGCTAGCTAGAGTATTATTATTAGTACAGTACCTGGTAACAGCGTAGTTCATAGAGTACTCAGTAGTTCATACTAGATTCAAGTTTGTGCAGAAGAGAGGCATTCCAATGGTCACAACTGGAAGACAAGCCTGTTTGACTGTGACTAACTTAACAGCAAGAGCAAAGTGCATCTATCACCTTCCGGGATAAGCATATTACGTTCCATTACAGATAATAGACAAATGGGAGCCATGGATAAAATGAAGAAGATGGTCGAAAGTAGAAACAAGGAGCTGCCCAAAAAGAATAGCTTCGACAAGTCTGTGGAACACATGTACGACTTGTGGGATGACTTTTGCGACAATTTGGAAGCGAGCGGCAACGAACAGGTCGAATGGATCTCCAAACATTTTCTTCGTCGTTTATCCATCGAAGCACCGGTAGTGGTAGCCTTTGTCTTTGCCTGTACCATTATGCATGTGATTTCCTTCGTCCTGCCACATGGGAGCATCTTTTTGGGCGTTGACGACTTTTTCGATTACACCAATCCCATGCACTACATTCGTCAATTTACTCACGTTTTCATGCACGATGGTATTCCTCATTTGCGGAACAATATGACCCACATGCTTTTGGTCGGTCCTTCCTCCGAAGCAGTCTTTGGCTCCATTAATATGATATACATCATGGTGATTGTGGCCATTAGCAGTGCATGGGCCCATATTTTGATTGGACAACCACACACACGACAACTAGGGGCCAGCGGCATTTGCTTTGCAGTGATATTGTTGAACTCTATGACATCGGCCAAGCGAGGAAAAATTCCAGTCTCCTTTGTTTTGACGGCACTCTGGTGGTTGGGAGATGAGTTCATTGATCTTTTGTTTGCCGGAGATGGCGTTTCGCACCATGCTCATTTGGTGGGAGGAATTGTGGGAGCTGTGGCCGGTTACTACTTGAAGCAATTGGTCGATGAAAAAACAGACGAGAAAACGCAAGCTGGTGCCGTGGCAAACATGATGACAAAAGTGATGGGCGTTCGTGCGGAGAAGAAAAAGGATTAGGTGGCAAATTGAAGTCATTCTTCTATTGTCATACTACTGCTTCTACTACTATTACTCCTTAGTTGACTATGGTGGCTCGTAAAAGTATTATTTGTACATACATAATGATATTATTTGAAGAAAATGTGTATGAAAGAGAATGCACCCTTCAAGGAGGACACATCATGGTTTCCTTTTAGTAAGCTGGCACTGATTTCTTGATAATTGTGGCTTGTGAAAGTATTGTTCGAAAAGGTTTGATGTACGTGTAGTTGCTATGGTGCTGCATTCTGGGTGATTGTGGCAACGCTTGGTTAGTTTCCTCTAGTATCATGGCAAGATTGATTGTCTGATCTTCTTGTGCAGTGACTACACTAGGTTGTTGATACAATTTCGGGGTTAAAAACTCTCCAGGAATTTTTGAAGCCTCGGTTCCATGTATCCGACTTGGGTTGCGATTGATTTGCTGTGCCATTTTGGTATCCCAACAAGCTTTTCAGTCGACTACTTACTACTGGAGCTAGCTAGCATTAGACTAGTTTAGTAGCTAGTACAGTAGTAGTCTACTACTCTAAAAATGAAATAATAACAATAATTTATCGGAGCGCCAATAAATTAGAGGAGCGAGTTTATAATTCCACCATCGTGACCAGTAGCGTTAGGGCTAGAAGCATATTTTTGCGAGCGAACGCTACCGCGTTCTCTCGACTATGCCAGCTCTCTAGGGCTACGTTCGGCTAGGTAGGGTGGTTTGGAGAAACTCGGCAATTTACTAGGGCCGACCTTTTCTCCGTTCCGAGGCGCCCGGGTGAGAGGGCAGACCGCTAGGGTTGCTCTCACACTCGGGTAGCCAATCGGGCGG
>Ga0210036_1003920_pt1 | contig 14229 bp, 10 predicted proteins | sample CryGeymeta201515_FD_185469 | JGI IMG/M metagenome (GOLD analysis project Ga0210036, IMG submission 185469) | Groundwater microbial communities from Crystal Geyser aquifers in Utah, USA - Crystal Geyser metaG 2015-15 (SPAdes) (version 2) | ecosystem: Environmental > Aquatic > Deep subsurface >...
TGACATCGGACTCTATCCGACCTGCCGCGCGCCGTTCAACGCAGCGCGCTCTCGCAACAAGCTGCTGGAATTCGACCAGTTCGGGGCGGCGCTGCTCTGCTCGGACAGTTGGGGGCCGGGGCGGCGCGCAGCGACCGAGGAGCGGTGTCTTGCCCTGCCCGATCGGCAGGGTGACTGGGCCCGGACGCTGACAATGCTCATCGACCGACCCGGATACGCAACCTCGTTTGCCAAGCGCAACCGAGAGGCCTTGCTTGGCGAAGATCCGCTGTCCCGACAACGCAGGATCTGGGAGGCGGTCTTGACGCGAGACAATTCCAGTCCGTATTCTACCCAAACAAGAGCTAAATCTTGATAATGCTTCTCTTGATTGTATCTTGCGACGAAAAGCCGATATTACCGGATGCATGGCACAAAGGAACGGGACGATGCGCAACAAGGTCGTAATCGTCGGCTATGGGGCCCGACTGCCCGGCACCGAGTCTCTGGAGGACGTGTGGCGTGTGTTTCTGCATGGCCGTTCGACGATCTCCGAAATTCCCGCAACGCGATGGTCGGCCTCGCGCTTTCTGCATCCGGAACACCAACAGGCAGGCCGAACTTACACGCGGGCCGCAGGTGTCCTGGAAGACCCGTTCGGATTTGACGCGGATTACTTCCGGATCTCGCGCCGCGAAGCCGAACAGATGGATCCGCAGCAGAGATTGCTGCTGGAAACAACCGCACACGCCTTCGATCACGCAGGGATCGATCCCGCCGCGCTTGACGGTAGCCGAACAGGCGTCTTTGTGGGCGCGTCCGCCTCCGACCACTCGACGAGCGTTCAAGACCGCCCCGATCTGATCGGACCGCATTTCATGCTCGGCAATACCCTGTCGATCCTGTCAAACCGGCTGTCCTACATGTGGGATTTCCGCGGCCCGAGCCTGACGGTGGACACCGCCTGTTCGTCGGCGCTCGTTGCCCTTGACCTTGCCCGCTCGGCGATCGAACGCGGTGAAATCGACACAGCGGTCGTCGCTGGCGTGAATCTGTTGCTGTCTCCGATCCCGTTTGTCGGATTCTCACAGGCCCTGATGTTGTCAACGCGCGGCATCTGTGCGCCCTTTTCGGCCGAGGCGGACGGCTATGTCCGCTCGGAGGGCGCTGTCGTCTTTGTTCTGCAAAGACAATCCCTTGCCCGAAAGAATGGAATCCGGATCCGCTCTGCACTGGTGGCAACCGCGGTAAACGCCGATGGAAAGACGTCCGGCCTGCCCCTGCCTTCGGGCGAACGCCAAGGCGAACTGATCACGAGCATCATCGAAAGATTTGGCATCAATCCGGATGATCTGGCGTTCATCGAAGCGCACGGAACCGGCACACCGGTCGGCGATCCCCGCGAAGCCTGGGCAATCGGCACCGCCTATGGTCGGCACCGCAACAAACCCCTGCCGATCAGTTCGGCCAAGGCCAATTTCGGCCATCTCGAACCCGCCGCAGGGCTCGTCGGGCTTCTCAAGGCGCAATTGTGCCTCGAACACGGTTTCATCCCGATGATGCCCCACGCCCGCAACCCCAACCCCCAGATTGATTTTGAAGGTCTCAATCTTCGCCTGCCTGGGACGGGCGAGTGGCTTCGGGCCCGCGACGGCGGATGGTGCGCCGCGATCAATGCGTTTGGATTTGGGGGCGCAAATGCCCATGCCGTCCTGCGTCAGGTCGCGCAACGGCCAGCACCCGGAAAATCCACCGCGTTTCCACCATCATTCTTGATCTCCGCAGCGAGCGCGGCAAGCCTGAAGACGCTGGCAACGGCCTGGAAGGATCTGGCGGCCAGCGGCGAGACGCATGGTCTTGCCGCGAGGGTCGCAACCGCGAACAGACGCCTCGCCCGCCACCCCTATCGCATCTGCCTCGACGCGGGATCAGCCAGCCGCCTTGATACCTCCATCGCAGCATGGCTGGGCAGCGAGGGCACCCCGACCCGCGCCGCCGGCAGCGACCTGCCGGTCGGCTTCTTGTTTTCCGGCAATGGCACCGCCTGGGCAGGCATGGCACGCGACATCTTCGACGCCGATACGCAGTTCACGACCCGCTTCAAGGAGGCGGCAGCGGCGTTCCACGACCTCGGTCTGGCCGATGTCGAGGCGCTGCTTTTCAATCATGACCTCGCCTCGCGGCTGGACCGTGCCGAGATTGCACAACCCTTGATCTTCTGCTTGCAGGTCGCTCTGGCACATGCCTTGTCTGCGCAGGGCGTCAGACCCGCCGCCACCTTGGGTCATTCGGTGGGCGAATGTTCGGCAGCGGTCGTCGCCGGGCGGCTGGATCTGCGTGAGGCCGCACGGATCGTCGCAAATCGATGCGCCGCCTTTGACCCGCTCTATCGCGCGGGCGGGATGGCGGCCCTCAATGCCAGCATCGACGAGACCGCACGGCTGATTGCGGATCTCGGAGTGCCGGTTGACATTGCTGCCGAAAACGCGCGGCACAATGTAACCGTCAGCGGCGCAAACGATGCCATAGAGGCGGTGCTGAGGGGCGCCAGGGCGCGTCGCATCTCCGGGTTGAGGCTGGACATTGCCTATCCCTATCACAGCAATCTCGTTGACCGTGTCAGCGCTGATCTGATCGAGAGACTTGGCCCAGTCGATCAAACATTCTCCACCATCGGATTCTTCTCCGGTTGGTTGGGGAAGAAAGCCGATGACGTCGCCCTCGACGAAACCTACTGGCACGCCAACGCGCGCAGGATGGTCGCGTTTCGCAGCGCCGTGACCGCCATGGCCGAGGACGGAATCGGCGTCTTTCTCGAAATTTCACCCCGAACGGCCCTGGTGGGAAACATCCGCGACACGCTGGCCCAAACCGGTCGACCACATGCCGTGCTTGCGTCACTCAGAAAGGTCGCCAACCGCGAGGCGACCCCAAGGGCCATCGCGCGCGCCATTGCGAGTGCTGGCGGCAGGGTTGACGAAGACACGCTGCTTGGCCGGCGCAGGACACACAGCGCCCCGGTCCCGGACTACCCGTTTCAGCATGAGAGCTTGAATTTGAAACCAGCGGCGGAATTGTCCGCTCAACCGTCCGCGGCGGCAGAGCACGAATTGCTGGGGCGGCGAACCACGACCGAGGATTGGGTCTGGATCGGAAGTGTCTCCCGGACAAGATTGCCCTGGCTCGCGGACCACAAGGTAAGGGGCGAAGTGGTCCTTCCCGCCATGGCGATGCTCGACATTTTCCGGCACGCAGCGCTTGAAATTGTTGGCGGCCCGGATTTCGAATTGCGTGACATCGCCTTTCTGAAACCGGTCGTGCTTGATCATGATCACGCGCTTGCAACGCGGATGTCCTATGATCCGCTCACCCGCTTGCTCACCCTGGCGATCGGTGTCGGCACCACATTCGACAAGGTTGCCGAGGCGTCGCTGCGTTCCGGTGTCCAGACTTTGACTGAAACGATTGAGATGACCAGGGCGACCATGGCCCCCGGACTCTATGAGAGCCTTGCCATGGCGGGACTCAGCTATGGCGCGCACTTCGCCCGTCTGTCTGGCGTTGCAAGATCGACCGGAACCGAGGTCGATGTCACCCTCGACGACCACCCGGATCCAAGCCCGACTGCGGCGCGCATCTGCCGGTCGGATGCCGCGCTGCACGGTCTCGCCCTTCTTTTCCAGGCAGACAGCTTGCGTGTTCCCTACCGTATTGGCCGCGCGCGGTTTGCGCAGGGCGGAGAGATTATGGCCGCACGCCTGACGTCGAATCCAGACGCGTCGGTCAGTTTCTCGGTCAGGGCGGTTGATGCTTCAAATTCGGTCGTTCTGTTGCTTGACGATCTCTTGCTCGCATCGCTGCCGGATACAAAGGGCAAGTTCCAGACCACCCTTGACGAGATCCAAGTTCCCGCTCGCATGTCCGGGGCAGGACGGATCCGCGCGTTAAAGCGATCTCCCGACATCGCAAAGGAAACCCGGTCGAACGATCTCGATGTGCTGCGAACAGCACTCGCCGGGCGCCTCGCCTGGGATCTGGCGCTTGGCGATCCCCAGCGACAGGACGAGACACGCAGGCGCTTTGCAATCAGTTGGTTGAAGGAGCGCAACCTCGTCGAGAGCAGCGGCCAACGCGTGATCGCCCGTGGCAACTGTCCCTGGCCATCCCTCGATGAGCTGATCGTCCTTCTGACCCATAGCATTGGTCACGCCTCTGATGAACTGGCAAGCATCCTGCTGGCGGCGGTGGCCGGCGATTCGGCACACCGGCGCCCTCTGTCCCGCGCGCGACGCCTGGCGACACGGATCCTCGAGGACAGCGATACCATCCCGGGCCGTGTGCTGCTGGCGGGGGATCTCGATACCGGGATCGTTCAGGCGGCGCTCAACGCCGGGCACCATGTGACCATCGCCGCCGGAGATGATTCGACACTCAGGCAAATCACCTCGCGTCTGGAAAAGAGAAACGGCTTTGCGATCGCAACCTTCCAGTCCCTGAGCGATGCAGAACCCTTTGATCTTGCGCTCGGCATTTCAGCGCTCAGCCTGAAACAGGCAGATATCGGCCGCTTCTCCGCACTCTGTCGATCTGCCGGCGAAATCTGCCTGATCGACGAAGTTCCAGACGCCTTCTCGATCCTCAGCTATCGATACGAAAGACACGCGGACTTTGCCGCCGCCCTCAGACTGTTTGGACCCCTTGAGAGCGAACCCGTCACCGGGGACGCGGCGCTGATCGTCCATCATGGCCGCCCCGACCACAGCCTGAAAAGCGACCCCGACTGGTCGGCTCAGGTCGTTGGAACCTGTGCATTCGCGCAGGATCTCAGAACCTGCCTTGGACCAGAAAGCGGCACGGTCCGGCTGATCGTTTTGCCGTCCGACGCCACATCCTTTGACCGGTTCAAGGCCATGCGCAGCGGCGATGACGCGCAAACCACCTGGATCATATCGCGCAACGCGCAAGACGTCGGTGAATTGACGGGCCTGCGCCGCGTGGTCCGAAACGAAACCCAACGTGACATCCGGGTCGCGAGTGTTGACCCCGACGTGACCCCCCAAGAGGTCATCGCCGCCCTCGCAAACAGCCGCGAGCAAGAGATCATCATCGACCACTCCGGTGGTCGCGGCATCCGCCTTGCCCCGGTCCCTGAGGCCGCGCGCGCAGATTCGCAGAGACGATCGCTGCTGCTCCCCGGTCACGCCGGACAAGGTGGCACGCCTCGATGGGTCAGCCAGCCCCGCGTCACGCCAGGCGATGGCGAGATCGAGATCAAGGTCGAAGCCTCCGGGTTGAATTTCCGCGACATCATGCTGGCAAGCGGCGCCCTGCCAGAAGACGCCTTTCTGGGCGGCTATGCCGGGCTCAGTCTGGGCATCGAATGCGCGGGCACGGTTGTCCGCCGCGGCCCGCACACGCGCCATGCCATAGGCGACAGGATCACCACGTTTGCCGCCGGTGGCTTTGCAAGCCATGTCACGGTTCCCCAAGACCTGTCCTTCGGCCTTCCACCAGAGATGTCGGCCTGTGCCGGCGCGACGCTGCCGGTGGCCTTTCTGACCGCCGATTACGCCTTGCGGGACTGTGCGCGGCTCGAGGACGGCGAAACGGTTCTCATCCACGGCGGTGCGGGCGGGGTCGGTCTTGCCGCGATTCAGATTGCGCACGCCATGGGCCTGCGCGTGATCGCCACGGCGGGATCACCGGAAAAACGAAGGCTGCTGCACGCCTTGGGCGTCGATCATGTCTTTGACAGCCGATCACTTGCCTTTGCCGATCTCGTGCGCCGGGCGACGGACGGGCGTGGCGTCGATGCCGTGATCAACGCGCTGTCGGGCCAGTTCCTTGTGGCCAGCCTTGAATGCCTCGCCCCCTTCGGCCGCTTTGTCGAGCTTGGAAAGCGCGATTTTTTCGCCAACACGCCACTTGGATTGCGGGCGATGCGCCAAAACATCGCCTTTTTCGCAGTCGATGCCGATCAACTGATCCGAGAGCGCCCAGCCATCGCCAGACGTGTCCTCGAACGCCTTTCGGACGCCTTTCTTGCGGGCCGATTGACCCCCCTGCCGCAATCGGTCTTTCCCGCCACGGACATCAAGAGCGCCCTGGACCGGATGCGCCGCGCCGAACATATCGGAAAGATTGTCGTCACTGCCCCCGATGAGCGGTCCGATCTGGCTCCGGAGCATCCCGATTACCGTGGGACATGGCTCATCACCGGTGGCACGCGCGGATTTGGTCTGGCGACGGCCAGATGGCTTGCCGCAAGGGGGGCCGGATCCCTCTGGCTCATCAGCCGATCCGGCCGGATTGATGCGACCGACCGCGCCGGGCTTGAGCGGAGTGGAGCGACGGTGCACACGATTGCGCTCGACATCACGGATGCAGCCGCCGTTGACCGTCTGATCGAGACCATAACCGCTAAGGATCAACGTCTTGACGGCATCGTGCACGCCGCCATGGTGCTCGATGATGCCCCAGTCGCAGAGATCGACCGGGCGCGCCTTGAGGCCGTGATGCGCCCCAAGATAGGGGGTGCGCGCCTTCTCGACCACGCCACCCGCGGCCAGAACCTTGCGCATTTCTGGCTCTACAGCTCGGTCGCTGTCCGGTTCGGCAATCCGGGTCAGGCCGCCTATGTCGCTGCAAACGGGGCGCTCGAGGATCTGGCCCGCCACCGCAAGGCACAAGGTTTGCCGGCCCTCGCGATCGCGTGGCCACCGATCCGCGATGCCGGCTATCTGCGGACCCAGACCAACCTCAAGGACCGCATCGAAGCAAGCGGAATGCCCGCGCTCGCGGCGCTGGACGCTCTTGATCTTCTTGACAAGGCGCTGTGCAACGATCCCGAACGTGCGACGCTCACCATCGCGCCCGCGGACTGGAGCCGCCTTGCCAGATCAGTGCCGGTCTTGCAGGACTCTCTGTTCGAACTGATGCAACGCGACAGCGGACCAGGCGCAGAAGAAGCGATCGACATCAGGACACTGGTCATTCGCCACGGAGCCGAGGAGGCGCAACGCAGGATCATTGCGATTCTGCTGGAGGAGTTCGCGGTGCTGCTCCGGCTTCCCAAAGAGAGGCTCGACGCGAACCTGACCTTGGGGGAAATCGGCTTTGACAGCCTGCTTGCCACTCAATTGCGCCTGACCATCGAGGAACGGTTGGGACAGACCCTTTCGCCCAACCTCCTTTCCGATGCCATGACCTTCGCCGGATTGGCAAAACTTCTGGTCGCGGGCGTCACGGACCCTCACGCCAGCGCGCCTTCCGCCGTCGCGATGATGGAAAGCCACCTGTCCGATCCCGAAATCATCCTCAGGGTGCGGAGCAGGATGGCCAATGCACAAGCCGAGATCCTGTCATGACCGCGCGCGATCCGGCAAAGATATTCGAGCGTTTGCGCGAAACCCATAGCCAACTCGAGACCGGCATCCTGCCTGAAAGCCCGGAGTCGTCGTGGTCTCCTGCGCGATTTACCGACCTTGACGGGCACGAGCGCATCAGGCTCGCAAAAGATGCGGCCAGAAGCCTCGGCGTCCCGTCGCCGTTTTTCCGCAGCATCGAGGAAACCGCCGGCACAGAGGTCAGGATTGCAGGCCGGACCGTCACCAATTTTGCCTCATATGACTATCTGTCGATCAACCAGTCCGATGGGCTGGCGACGGCGGTTCACGAGGCGGCAATCAGATGGGGTGTATCGGCGACAGCGTCGCGACTGGTCGGCGGTGAGCATCTCTATCATCGCGATCTCGAACAGGCTCTTGCAGACTTTCTTGGCACCGAAGATGCGGTCACTTTTGTCTCTGGGTATCTCACGAATTGTTCGGCGATCCAGACACTTGTGGGGCAGGGCGATCTCGTGCTGGTCGATGCCCGCGCGCATAACTCGATCTATGAGGGCATTCGGATCTCCGGGGCCGCGCATCTCAGCTTCCCACACAATGACTGGGATTGGGTTGACCGCCACCTCGCCGCAAACCGCGGGCTTTTCCGCCACGTCCTGATCGCGATCGAGGGGCTCTATTCCATGGACGGCGATCTGCCGGATCTTCACCGCTTCGTTGAGATCAAGGACCGATACGGTGCCTGGCTTCTGGTTGATGAGGCACACTCGCTTGGCGTTCTTGGCAAGACCGGTCGCGGCATATGCGAGCAACAGCGCGTGCCACCCGACAAGATCGACGTGCGGATGGGCACCCTATCCAAGACCTTGTGCTCCTGCGGCGGATTCCTCGCCGGAACGCGCGAACTTGGCGAATTGCTGCGCTACACCGCACCGGGATTCATTTATTCGGTCGGCCTGCCGGCGACGGGTGCCGCTGCGGCCAGCCATGCACTCAAAGTTCTGATCCGCGAACCCGAGCGCGTGGAACGCCTGCGCGAACTTTGCGAATTCTTCAAGGGTCTGGCCGGTCAACTCGGCCTTGATACAGGCGAGAGTGCCGCCTTCGCCGTGCAACCGATCCTGATCGGCGATTCCCTTCGCGCCACCTCGATCTCGAACATGCTCCTGGCGGAGGGGTTCAACGTTCTGCCCATCATCGCCCCGGCCGTGCCAAACAGGAACGCCCGCCTGCGGTTTTTCCTGACGGCCGCGCACACCGAGGACATGCTCAGGGATGTCCTCATGGCGACCGCGACCTTGCTCAACCGATCGACCCGCTCCTTTCAGGCCATCGGATGACGCAGATGCGCAAGATAGAGACCACCGACCTGATCGAGGCGACACCCGCCCCCCGCCCGCCGCAGCGCCGTGTTCTCCTGCTTCAGGGCCACCCCTCACGGTTCTGGCGCGATCTTGGCGATGGGCTGAAAGCGTCAGGTGCGACCGTCTTCAAGGTGCATCTTTGCCTCGCCGACCGCGTGTTCTGGCACAGACGTGGCGGCCAGTCCTATCGCGGACGTTTCTCGGACTGGCCCGCCTGGCTCGAATCCTTCATCAAAGCGCAGGGCATAACGGACATTCTCTATTACGCCGACCGGTTTCCCTATCACGTCGCGGCGCGCGCGGTCGCAGACAGGCTCGGAATCGCGGCATGGGTGATCGAGTTCGGCTATCTGCGCCCGGATTGGATTACTTTCGAACCGGGTGGCATGAACGCCTATTCAACCTTTGATCGCCATCCTGACGCCCTGACCGCCCGCGCCGCTCAGGCACAGGAGCCCGATCTTGTCACAAGATACGCGCATCCCTTCCGAACCGAGGCCGTCAATGAAGTCCTCTTTGGCCTGCTCGCGGTGTTCGGCAGACCACTCTATCCGCGTTACAGGTCAGATCTGATCTACTGGCCCGTCCTCGACTATCTGAGCTGGATTCCCAAATTGCTGCTGTCTGCCCGCGCCGACCGGAGGGCCCGCCAGATCGAGGACCGGCTGGTGTCCGAGAGCGCCGCCTATTTTCTGCTGCCCATGCAGATCGAGGCGGACTATCAGATCCGCGACAACTCGCCCTATGCGTCGCTCGAGGATTTCGTCAACGAGGTGATCTGCCGCTTTGCCCACCATGCAGCGCCCGAGGCCCGACTCGTCATCAAGTTGCATCCGCTCGACAGCGGTCTCGAAAACTGGGCCGCCCGATGTCGGCGCATGGCGCGGGCCTGGGGACTGAGCCATCGCATCGACATCCTCCGCGGTGGTGATCTGGCGACTCTTCTGAAACATGCCCAAGGCGTGGTCCTCGTCAATTCGACCGTCGGACTTCATGCGCTGCGTCTGCGGGTGCCGGTAATGGTTTGCGGTGCTGCCATCTACGACATTCCAGGACTGACCCATCAGGGGTCGATGGCCTCCTTTTTCACGGCACCCGATCCCGTTTCGCCGGATCTCCTGAGCATCTTCCTGCGCGCGCTCTCGACTCTCCAGGTCAAGGGATCCTTCTTCAGTCCCGAGGGACGGCGCGCAGCCATCGCAGAGATTGTCGCCAGATTGCAGCCCGCTGCCCTGAGCGATCAGGTGATTTCGGCAAGCCGGCAGCGGTGGCGAACCAACATGGCGGCACCGACCGTGAACAGGCTGGCCCCGACAAGCAAAGGAAACGAGATCGTTACATAGTCGCCGTCATAGGCCGGGTAGAACCCCCGCCGGGCCTCGCCAACCACATGGATGAGCGGGTTCCACCACAGGATGTCGCGTATCGCGCGAGGCAGTTCATCAAAGGTAAAGAAGATGCCGGAAATGATGAACAGAGGTCGGCTGACAATGCCCCAGATCTGGCGCCAGGGCGGAAAGAACTCGAACACGACCGCATTCATGGCCCCAACGCCGAGACCAAGCATCAATCCCGCGGCCCCTGACAGCAGAAGATGATCGAATGCAAGATCGACCTGATCCTCCACGATCAGCAGCATTCCGCCAAAGATCACGCAGGCAACCAGGATCAGCGTCAAGACCGACAGAAGAAAGCGCGAGAGCAGAACATCAAGGGCCGTCACCATCGGTAATTGCAAAAGCGCCTTGTTCACGCTCACCGACAACCCCGTGTTAAGAGACGTCTCGAGGAAAAAATGAAACGGGATGTAGCCCGTTGCATAAAACAGGACGAAACTCGATCCGATCGCCGGAGCCCGGACGATCTGGCTGAAGGCCAGCGACAGAATGACGATGATCCCGATCGGTTCCAGCACCGCCCAGACATAGCCGCCCCAGCTGCGCCCGTAGCGGGTAATCATCTCCCGAATGACCAGCGCCGCCAGAACCCGCAAGAACTTTGAGAGGGAATTTGCCATCGGAGGTGCGGCCTTTCTCGACTTCCCTGTTGCTCTGGTTGGCGGGTTGGTCGCGTCTGATGCCGCTCGGCCATGCCACGTATGGCAGAGCATATGTCAGCGTCCATCCCGGATTCAACTCCAACGTGCAGGTTTGCGCTCAGGACTCGCGACAGCGCAGGCCTGATGACGCATTCCGGTCACTCCGCCTTGCGATCAGACGAGGACTCGTTAGAACCGGGCCAAGGAAATGGGATCAAACCAGCCGCACATGCGGGCGATCAGTGGCGAGGCACTTCTCATGCACACAAGACTGCGGACAGGCGAACGGACGATCACCCCGCCGCAAACTGCCGATGCCGACCTGTGGTTCATCGGTCGCATTCACACACCCTGGACAGCACGCGAGGATTGCCCGCGTCAGGGAGGGCTCGACGGGCCGGAATGCCGAATCGAGGTGTTCGCCCCGTGGCAGGCGGCACTCGAGGGCATTGCCGCCTATGGCCATCTCGAAATCCTCTACTGGCTTGATCGCGCGCGCCGAGATCTGGTGCGGCAGAACCCCAAATCCGACGGAGCGCACTTCTTTGGAACCTTCGCCCTGCGCTCGCCGCAACGGCCCAATCCGATCGGAACCTCTCAGGTGCGGCTGATCCGCGTGGAGGGAACGACCCTCATCGTGCGAGGACTCGATTGCCTCGATGGCACACCGCTCATCGACATCAAGCCAGACCGCTGTGAATTCACCCCCAAAGCCGGAGCCAAGCCGTCAGATCCGCAGCGCCAGAGCTGACTCTCGCCGCCTTGGCGATCTCGTCATCAGACGCGCTTGCCAGCCTTCAGACGCGCAAAAATGTCGGCGTTGCGGCAATAGTCCGGTGCGGTCTCGGCCGCTTCGCTACGGTGCTGCGCCAGCCAATGCTCGCAAACCTCGGGATTCGCGCAGCCCGTGCAGGCCAGAACCATGTCGCCCAGAGCAGCGAACTGCATCTGCGCTTCCATGATTTTCTGTTCCAGATCAACGCCTAGACTGCTGGCCATCCGGTCAACCAATTCAGCGTGCCGCTTCAGGGTCATTGTGCTTTGCATGTCCGATCTCCCTTTCTGAAGATCAGTCTGCGGGTGGACGGACGGCTCCGCCTTGATCTCGATCAATCCGGCTGGCGCCTCACAGTCCCGCCGCCACCCGCCGCACCGTCTCGATCCGCTGCGCATTGGGCGGATGAGTGCCGAGGAATCGATTGCCCGGATCGGGGATCTGGGTAAAGAATTCCGCCCCGCGCACCGGATTGTATCCGGCGCGATGCGTGATCACCGTGCCTAGCGCATCCGCCTCCAGCTCGAACGCCTTGGAATAGCTGCGCGCCCCCACGCCGGCGCCAAGATCCACCGCCTGATCCACCACCGTCTGGCTCGCCCCGGTGATCGCGGCCAGCCCGCCCAGCAGGATCGCGCCCGCGGCCGCGTTCTGCTGCTGGCGCGGGATATGGCCCTTGATGTGATGCGCCGCCTCATGCCCCATGACAAAAGCCAGCTCATCGGGATTGCGCACCTCGACGATCATCGCCAGCGTAAAGGCAAGGATCGGCTGCCCATTGCGGTCGAGCGTCTGATAGGCGTTTGGCGGCTGACCGGGACGGTCATCGACAACGATGCGGAAGTCGCAGTTCTGACGCGGGGCGCGGGCGCGACATTCGCGCTCGGCCACCGGCTCGACGCGCTGCACCACGGTCACGAATTGCTGAACCTTGTCGCGTGTCGGCACCGCCGGCGCGGGCCTTGCCGCCGCTTGCGGTGCCGGACGACTGACCGGGCCAGACTCGACCACCTCGACACAGCCCGCCACGGCGACCAAAGCCAAAAACATCACCCAACGCATCACGCACCTCGCTCCCGAAACGTCCAACGTCTCTGTCTAGCAGGCCTGCGCCGCGCTGACAGCCCCCTAGATTTGCCCACGCTCGCCTCTTGCAAAGACCCGCTAACCGTTTAGGCTGGACCCATGTTTTCCATTGAGCACGATTTTGACGCCACCGTAATCACCCTTGTTGACGAAGGGCCCGCGCCGCTCACCGAGGATGTGATCGTGAACGCCTTCGAGGAATGCGTCACCATCGAACAATATGACCCGCGCACCGACCGGCTGAACAGGATCACCCTGTCAATGGCGCAGCTTCACGATCTGGGTGCGGCGCTCAACCTGCCCGAAGGGGTCTATGTTCACAGCCCCGAAACACCCTAGCCGCCACCCAGCCGCGCCAGCACGGCCGCCGCAGCCACCGCCGGGGTCATCTCACCCGCCGCCACGCGCGCGCCATAGTCTTGCATCGTGGCCCGTCCAGCAGGGCTCTCGAGCCGCGCAAGCAGGCCCTGGCGCACCTCCTCGGCGAACCAGCGGCGCGCCTGTTCGGCCCGGCGCGCGGCAAAATGGCCCTCGGCGCGCCGCCAGGCGACCAGCGCGCTCATCTCTTCCCAGGCCCGCGCCAGCCCGTCCTCGGTAAACGCCGAGACGGTCATCGCCTTGGGAAACCCATCGGGATCCTGCGGCCGCCTGCGCAAGAGACGCAGCGCCCCGGCATAATCCGCGCAGGTCCGCAGCGCCGCCGGTCTGAGATCGCCATCGGCCTTGTTCACGAGGATCAGATCGGCCATTTCCATGATGCCGCGCTTGACGCCCTGCAATTCATCGCCCCCCGCGGGGGCCATCAGCAGCACAAAGAGATCGGACATATCCGCCACCACGGTCTCGGACTGTCCCACGCCCACCGTCTCGATCAGCACCAGATCGAACCCCGCCGCCTCGCAGAGCGCCACCGCCTCACGCGTGCGCCGCGCCACTCCGCCCAGATGGGTCTGGCTGGGCGAGGGACGGATATAGGCGCGCTCCTCCCGGCTCAGCCTCTCCATCCGGGTCTTGTCGCCCAGAATGGACCCGCCCGAGCGCGCCGAGGACGGATCAACCGCCAGCACCGCGACACGCAGCCCCTGCCCGGTCAACATCAGCCCGAAATGCTCGATGAAGGTCGATTTGCCCACGCCCGGCGTGCCCGACAGACCAATGCGCACCGCCTCGCGGCCCGACGCCCTCAGCGCCTCCATCAACGTCGCCGCCTGCGCGCGATGATCCACCCGCGCGCTTTCGACGAGGGTGATCGCCCGCGCCAGCGCGCGCCGGTCGCCAGCGATGATCCGCGCGCTCAGTTCACCTGTCTCCATGCGGTCCCAGTCCTTCCCGATGTGGCCCTAAATGCCCCGCCGATCACGACCTTGTCCAGCCTCCGCCTTTCATCGTTCTGCAAATACTCAAATTGCTGCGCCTGCCCCAAGCTGTGGAATTCGAGTATTTTTGGAACAGTGAAGTCGGGCGCCCCTCGCCCCCTCTGGTCAAGATGCGCCGGATCTCCGATAACCCGGCGCATGACAGCCAGCCTGCCCATAGATGATGCGCTCCCGGCCCTGCTTCAGGCCCTGCGGGGGCGCGGCCGCGCCGTGCTCCAGGCCCCGCCGGGGGCAGGCAAGACCACGGTGGTGCCGCTGGCGATGC
>Ga0210036_1003931_pt1 | contig 14186 bp, 7 predicted proteins | sample CryGeymeta201515_FD_185469 | JGI IMG/M metagenome (GOLD analysis project Ga0210036, IMG submission 185469) | Groundwater microbial communities from Crystal Geyser aquifers in Utah, USA - Crystal Geyser metaG 2015-15 (SPAdes) (version 2) | ecosystem: Environmental > Aquatic > Deep subsurface >...
CCTACGTTTCAAGGCACTACTAGTAGTATCTAGTAGGACTGATATCAAGTAGTGATATCAGAGTCCTCTCACTTTAACAGTATTATCTAATAATAAATACAGAGTATCATCAAGTGAAGACCATACCAAAGTATAGACATAGTGTTTGAATTGAAGTGTCTATTCAACAATCATCAACAATAATATTCATTTTATTAAAAGAGAGTCTTCGGATTTTTTCTTGTCATATTTTCAGCGTAGCGCCTCGCCTTCGCAACTCTTGTTCATTGCAATTGCACAAAATTTCACTCACACCTACCAGGTAGAGTAGAGCAGCCGAGCTAGCCTAAGAAGATAAGATACCTTCTCTATGCTTGCAGGGATACTGTAACTCTCGTGGGCTGATAGATTTATTTGACAGTATCCCAAAGAGAAAGATTCACGAGATTCAATCGCCACTTATCTACAACGCTCTCATTCGTACGTTGATTTGATTGCTTCCGAAATGGTCGAGTTTGGGCTAAAATTGGAGGATAACAAGGTAGCTGAATGGAGCGAGCATTACCTTGCTTATGCAGACTTGAAGGATCTGCTGAAGAAAGTGAAACAGACAATTGCTCGATACGAAGACCACGCCAAGAAAAAGCCGGCTCTTGCGAAAGAAATAAAAGCGAACTATGATCAAGGCACTCATACCTTTGTCACCAAAACTCCTCCCGCTTCCTCGACCAGTCTGGCCAGCTCGGCCAGTTTGGCCAATTTGATGAAGGACAAGGACTTGTCCGGCAGCAGTCAACTTCAGCAACAACAACTGCTTCAGCAAAGAGCTACGGAAAATGCCATCAAAAACCAGAAACAAAATGCCGCCAAGAGTTCGTCGGAGGCAGAAGCAGTGACCGAAACAACAAGTCTGTTGCACAGGATTATTGGGACTCCTTCCACTGTCGATCTGTCCAAACAAGATGACGCGAAATCTTCTCCCGAGGCAGGGCGCTCCTTGCAAGGAGATTTTGGGAGCACGGAAGATCAAGAGAGTCAATCCCAATCTGGTGTACAGAGCGTAGTCACCAGGGCAGTCTCCAGCGTTTCGGGCTATTTTGAGAAACGTTATGAAACAATCCTGCGGGACTATCTGAAAGATATTGATGCTCTGCAGGATGGTTTTGATCAACGCATGGAAACAGAGGTGAGTGGCATTGTATTTTGTCTTTGTTGCGGATGTATTCTCTGCTTGTACTTCTTTGAATCTCTTTTTGATGCTACTTTGGAACTATCAGAACAATTTGCTCACAAGCCCCACGATCTACCTCCAAACCCATTTGAATTCGTGAAGGCCGATAAAGTCAATAAATTCTATGGTACAAAATTGGAAGAGCTCGAAAAGCGACTGTCCTTGTTGGAGTGCACCGTGCTTACCTCCTTGAGAGAAAAGTACTCCGACAGGAAACTATTAAAACATTCCTGGTCCATGGACGACGAGAGTGAAAAATTCGACAGACTTCCGAAGACTCCTGCGGTTACACCGCTGCTGGGCGAAAATAACAAAAAGCAGCCCGTAATCCAATGGAAAGAATTTATGGCCAAAATCACCAAAAAAAATTCAAAGTTGGATCAAGACATGGAAAAGGATAGGCTGGTGCAGCAATCCGTGCTGCATATCGACGAAGTAGACGAAGCCGATCCTGATGCTCTGCTTCGGGACAAAACACTGGTGAAAAAGATTTCAGAGGCAGATTCCATTCAACGAGCACTGGTCGATCAATATCGAACATCGAAACTACTTCACAACTTTGCCATAATGAATTACACTGGCTTTGTGAAAATCGCCAAGAAACACGACAAGACATTGCCGCATCGCAAAGGAAAATTTAAGGAGTTGATTAAGGTTTCTAACATTTGCAATGAAGGAATTGATGTTGAGAAATTTGCAGAGAGAGTGGAGCTGCGATATGCCAACTGGTTCTGTGATGGTAACCATAGAGAGGCAATTGCTCAGCTGCTGCCCAAACGTGGAGATGGTCTCGAGACAGATTGGTCGCAGCTACGGCTTGGATACCGAATGGGTATGTGTGCTGTCCTAGGATTGTGGGTCTGTTGGGATTGTGTTTGGGGATTTGTGAGTAGTGGACATTCGACGATTGGCGGACGAACAGCCTTTCCAGTGTTCCGAGCGTGCGGAGGATTACTCATTCTGCAGTGGTTCTGGGGCTGCAGCGTTTTTATATGGACGCGATTTCGGTACGTTTGAAATGAATTCGTTTTCATTTTGTCTTCTTCCCTGGCTGTTTGCACCTTCGATTCTAACCATCGCTTTACTATTTACAGTGTAAACTACATTTATCTGTTTGACTTTGACCCAAGAATTGTGTCGAGTCCTCTGACAATCTTCAACGAGGCTGTTGACAATTCACTTGTCTTTCTCTGGTGCATGCTACTTTACTACAAGGTATGTTAAGCCACGGCTTTGTTGTGGGGACCGCGACAAAAACACTTGTTGTCTCATCTGGTGTTTATATAAATCCCTGCTCATTCCAGTCTGGCGCCCATGATATTCCCAATATTGTTCCCTCTGGCACATTTCCATTTGTACTTGTTATCTACACTGTCATGCAATGTATTTTCCCGCTGCGAACTCGAGTGCCAATGTGGAAATCCATTTGGGCGGTGATCACTTCTCCATCAACGGCCCCTTCCTTCTATCATGGATACGTTGGTGATATATTTACAAGTATGGTGAAAGTTTTTCAGGATCTAGCGTGGACGATATGTTTCATCATATCAGGAGACTGGCTCATCTCGGAAGACTTGAAAGAAGCTAGTCATCACAAATGGGCCCGTTCATTCTGGTACAAAAATGTTTTGATGCCTTTAATTTGCCTTCTGCCTTTGCTCTTTCGGTTCAATCAATGCCTGAGAAAATATATGGATACTGGGAAGCGTTTTCCACATCTTGCCAATGCCGCAAAGTATGCGTTATCACAAACTGTTACACTATTTGGAGCCTTTCATCCTCTGTACTTGATGCACAAGAACCCAAACCACAATGGAATGAACCTGTTTCAAGTATTCTGGATGTTTGTATTTGTGGCATCGTCATTGTATTCTTTCACATGGGACGTCTTGATGGATTGGGGGTTGGGTAGACCGAAATATAAAATGCTTGGACCAAGACTGATGTACCCGAAGCAATCATATTACTATTATGTGATTGCAATCGATCTTGGTGAGCTATCTGACGTCTTATGCTTGTAAAATGTCTTTTACTGTGATATGTTTGCTTACAATATTGATGATTGCCCTATTATCTCTTTCTCTCTCTCTCTCTCCTCGATGAAGTGTTGCGATTCATGTGGGTACTAACTCTTTTGCCTCCAAACTCTGGAGCAAAATTTGAGGTGCCACACTATCTCACAGCAATGGTCATGATGCTGGAGTTATTTCGGCGCACTATTTGGGGCTTCCTCCGACTTGAGAATGAGCATAGAAGCAACACGGCGGGCTTTCGCCGTGTAAGCTTTGTCCCTCTGCATTTCAACACAGGTCACAACCACCAGTACAAGGAAGAATCGAAACATAGAGGCAGCAGTGTCTTGGCTGAAGTAGCAGCCGTAGCAACAATTGTGATGCTCGTGTGTGTGTATAGTGTCGTCGCAGCTCAGCGAGCCACGAGAAGTTTGGACAGTCTGGATAACAGCGATGATAAGGAGTTATAGTAAAATAATATGAGTAATACTTTTGAAGTACTAGCTGGAGGCGTCTCTGTTTCATGCACCATCCGAGCAACTGGAAGAAACTTCAAATCCTTCCTTTTCCTCAAGAATGGTCTCACACTTTTGCCTCGCTAAAAAGTTGTAGAGCTTGGCGGATTCGGATTCCGCACCATCTTCAACATTTGTAAGTAGAACTCGCGCTTGGATCCTACTAAGGCCCAGGTACATTCGTCTGTAGACGCGCATTCTGAACCAAGATTGAATCAAAATGGCGGACTTCATACTCAATCTCTCCTGAAAACCCCACGATACATCGTCGCTCGCTACTGTCATCGTTGCAACGAAAGAGACGCCGTTCGTGAGTTCGACCCCCCCGTCGTCTAATGTTTCCTGGTCATCGCTAGAAGCGCCTTGTTCAATGCAAGGATCTTCGGCCCACGGGTTATCCCCAGCTGTAGCTGAATGCACGCTATTAATGTACTTCTCGGTAGGATTCGAGCTCTCCTGGCTGTCAAAAGAGCAATTTGGATCGATGCATGGATCCTTGGACCATGGATTTTTTTCTATCGTTGATGATACTGATTCAGTGTCGTCAACAGAAGCATCAAGATCCAACAGCGAATTCATATTGGCTGATGGCTTAGGCATCCTTGCTGGTAAGTCCTCAACTGAAATCAAATTCCCCGGTTTTTGTCCTTGATCGTCCATGTGTCTGGTGAGCGCAGCTTTGACCAAGAGACTTCGACGCCTATCTTTGGTCCAAGCCTTTAGCAGGTCACTTTCATTCGCGGTGCAGTGTACTCGAACAATACAACGCGTATACTCTGCACTAGGGCCAACGACTAAAGATCGGATCTCAATTGTGCCTTCCCATTGCATCATAGTGAGACCCTTTTTAACGAGCATACTACAATCCTGCCAAGTATAGCCAATTTGTTTGATAGCACTATCAAGAGCAAAGATAGTTGCGTTCTGCCATATATTTTCAATGCTTTCAGATATACCCGGGCTGAAACTACATGAGACATTCCAGGTCTTTAGCAACAAAGCCGCTAAATGCAGTTGGTCTCTGTGAGATCTCCAAGCGCTTTGAATTTGTGTGGTAGATTCACCCTCCAACCCAGAAGTCAGTATTGATGCTTCATTATAACTGCGTGTTTCATGTTGATTTAGTGTCACCATACCAATATCCGGGCCCACGAACGAATCTTCGCCGTTTGTCCACTGTAATATGAGCGGTTCCACATTGATGTCGCTGGCTTTACTTGAATCTTCGGCAGGCGTTTCCTTGGAAAGTGAATGTGATACTTGAATGTCTTTCACTTCATATTTATTTGTGCTAGTGCTGGAGGAATCCACCTTCACATTCGGTTGTGCTGGCTGTGAAGATTCTTCATTTTGTTCACAATGACTCGATTTCGAGCTATTGCTCTCTTTTATCTTTTCAACTTTTCGGGTCACATCAACACTCTCTGTCTTAATGCTCTTAGTGACAATGGTCATGGTGTTCTCCTCTTCGTCCTCCTCATTCCTTGTGTCTCGGCGAGAGACCTTGTTGCGCTTTAGCATCGCTCGTTTAGCAAAACGTTGTAACCTGCGGGAACGCGAAAATTTCCTCCCAGAATTTGCCTTTCCGGTAAGTCTTTCAGACACATCCTCGTCTTCCTTTTTCGCTTTTGGAAGGTAGCTTTCGTCATCAAGCCTGCTGTGAATAATCCTTTTCAAAGGATTCACAATCAGGCAGCTCTGCGCTTCGATTTCTTTAAGACCGTTGTAAGAGTTAGCCTCAGATGGAACCGTTGCGCTATGTTTGCTCACATACTGCGTCTCGACTGCTTGGCTGGGTAAGTAACCACTAGAAATGTTGTCAGAGGACAGTGTGGAAATTTTTGCTGGTGTTGCAAGCTCGATGCTGGAAATTGGCTCTTCTTGGACAGGATACTCAAGTTGGTCTGATGTGGGACGCGCAGCTAGCAAAAAGTATGGATCATGCGGTAGCTTGTTCAACGGTTGCAATGTGTTCATTTTTGGCACCTGAGTCGAATCGTAGGAAGTTAGGGAGTGTGTTGCTATCTCACCACCTCCCTCACTACAACTAGAATTGGATAGCGATGGACTGGAAATCTTGCTCAGTGCGGGAAACGCATCTGCATATTTTGTTGGATTCCCTTTAAGTAGTTTACGACAGCTGGAAGCCTTTGGGTGTCGGGAAGGAGAGATAGGGCTCATGTTTCTATTAGACGATATGTCTGATTCCAGATGCACATCATTTTGTGTCATCACCTTAGATGGAGACCGACTCAAGTTTTCGCCACAAGGGTCTCGAGGAGCTGCAGGTTTAGAGGCCTTCTGCAGGGCTGCTCCAAGCATATCATGAACAGGAGCGTCACGATAGAAATTGTTAATTTCATTCGAAAATTCTATTGGAAAGAATTGTTCGGCATTTGCCACTGGTGTGGCAGCTTGTCGTGGCCTTCTTGTGGTGGATTTTCTTTTTGAGCCAGGGCTGTGAGAAACAAACGCCAAAGCTGCCGCCAACAAGTCAACATTATGCCCGCTGCTAACTTTCGATCGAGGCAGCGTGTCCCCTGGTTGAGGCGCTCCAAGCAGTGCAGCTTTATTTCCGTCGCAAGTTGCAACAACAGCACTGTTGCATGCAAATTGTGAATCTGGTGTTAGTTGGTCAACGCCATCATTCAATTTCGATCGCTTCTGTTGTTTGATGACCTCAATACAGTGAATTGATTGCTGGACAGAGACGTAAGCCTTTGCTTGTTTCCCACGAAATCGCGTTTGAACAACCAGCGCAGCAAGTCCCAAAGAAAGATATCCTGTCCTGTATAGATATCCTCTGACACATGCTTGGATCATAACAGCACATGTTCGCTGGGTGCGATAGTCTCGGTTTGTTCGTTGTGAACGAATCATTGCCTGTACAACAATTATACGGCTAAGTTCAAAGACACGACGGTCACTTATTTTTTGTCTTGTCCAGCATTGCAGCACCAGAGATGCATAGCAAAGTCTCTGAAATTCCATCCGGATTATCCTTGAGCGTGCCCACTGTTGCAAGGTAACAGCTGTCGACCTTAATTGTTCGTACGCCGAACGACAAATTGCTCTCCGACGTAAACTTTGAATCAAAGTTGCCGAAAAATCCTCAAGGTCATGCTGTATTTCTCGTTGATACTTTAACTGGACCAAACACACACGCAACCATTTCTGGAGAAGAATAACGGATTGTCGCAGATCCAAAAAGCAAGCTCTCCAAGAAAGACTTTGTGCCCAGTTTTGGATTACTATGGCTGCCGCATTTTGTTTTTTGATGACTTTGTGAACCTTTCGAAACCAAATTTGAATTACAATTGTTGACTTCCGAAGTTCCAAAAATGCCGCGCGAACCCATCTCATTCGACCCAAGCTCTGGATAAGGAGCGCGGAATAGATCCGTAGTCGACCACCCTTGATCATTGCGGTTTGTGGTTTCGGCGCAGAAGGAGCCTCACGGGGCCCGACTCGGCTGAGTAACTTTTTGGAAGCCCACTGCAATTCTACGTACACCGAGCGGCAGACAAACATGCGAATGGCAGCTTGTGCCATAACAACAGCATGCTGCAATCGCAAGAATGAGGATCGGCTAGAAATCATGCGAACATTCTTTTGAATAACAATGCATGCAAATCTTTGAAACCGGGTTGCATTGATTGCTTGGCGATAGGCTTGGAGTTGCTTATTTCTCCTGTGCAACGATTGTAAGACGCTAACGGCTGCTTTAAAGCGCAGAAATCTCTTTCTAGCAAGTACCACGCGTACAAACTGTTGTATCCTATTCGTAGCTCGAATATGCTGGCGTCGATACCGTTGTACGAAGCATGGGGCCTCTGGTTTGGTCAGATGTCGCTTGCTTACGGCATTACTGTCTTTTCCTTTTGTTTTAGGATTTGGCGGCTTTATAGTTCCTTTTCGTTTTCCCTTAGGAGTAGCTGCCGTCTGCTTTCTATCGTGCTTTTCCTGTAAACTTGGACTACTGGAATTTCGGAAGGAAGGAAGTGGTGGAAGGCGACTCCTTCTTCGTTTGGAATTGCTCGCAGGTTCTGGAGTCTCCTTAGTTGGAGATGGTTTCTTTGTGCTAGTCTTGGTGGCCGGTGATCCTTTTTTGCTTTGGGTTTTAGTAATCTTGTTTCCTTTTGTCTGCGGAGAATTCTCTGCCTTGCCTCTCTTTGACTTTGGCGATGGTCGAGCTAGCGAAGTCCTTGCTGAAGACGTCGGTGGCAAATCCAAATTGAGCTGTTCCTCGTGCTCTCGAAGCTGCTCGTACAGGGAAGATGTACCCTGCAATGGTCGACGAATACTCGGCGTTGCACATTGATCTTCATCGGGATGAGGATGTGCATCGAGTGTCGGACTATTTTGATCGTTGTTGGTGCATCGCAGTGGCAAAGGCGGAAGTTCGTCGGTTTTCGTACGCTGGTGTCGACTCTCATATTCCAAATCGGGTCGAATTGTTGCACTGTCATCATCTCGCTTGAAGTAGTGCGACTCCTCCGTATATTCTCTTGTTTCCACAGGTGATCGAGTTTCTTCCTCCACGTTGCGTTGCTGTTCTTGGTTTGGACGAAGAGAGGATGCTCTTTTTCGCGTGTTCTTGTTGACTCCTTGTGTGTTTGTCAATACATGCGGCGAAGCACTTCGTCCTCTTGTTGAAGCAACCCGTTTGGTATTTCGTACAGGAGAAGGACAGGGTCTCCTTTGAGCTAAAGTGCTTTGATTTCTAGTGACTATTTTTGAGGGAGTTCTAGAACGACTTTGATTGGTAGGGCTGGTGTGATTTACAAAAGTTGTTGTCGGTTGCATAAATCGAGGCAATTTGCTTTCCCTTGATGCTGGCGTTGCTGCTGGAGATGTATTTACTCCACGTGAGGCAGGCTTGCTTTTCGCAGGAGATGTAGTTACGTTTGTGACAGTCTCTGCAGCTTTCGTAGTCATCTTTGTTGTTGGAACATCACTTGTAGCACTAGCTTCTCCATTCTTTGAATTTGAGAAAACCTTAGCAGTACCATCCACCATCTCATCGCTGGAAACAGTGGTGATGAGTCTCGGAGGCCCATCAAAGCTTGGCGATCTCCTTGTACCGCTATTTAGATTCATTAACGAACGTGGTGATAGTATAGGCCGTAATCTGTGATCTAAACTCAGGGCGGTCGTCATGGCTTTTTGTTGCACCCATCTTGTCAACATTTGTTCAAATTTGAAGTACAAGAAATTGGCAGGCAAACTATAATTTTCTTGGGGTTGTTGTTGATGTTGTGGAAGAATGAATGTAGCCGCTGGATCGGACAAGTCCCATCGACTGCGACGCGACAAAATGGTCGATCCACAATCCAGAGATGCATTGCAAGATACAGAATCTCCAGCTGTTCCAATGATGCCTGGATACGACCGTCGCGACAATGAACGATAGGATCTCCTGGATCGGAATGTAGCTCGAGTTTGGGACCCCATTTCCCATGCTAAAAGCTCTCGTGCTTCGATTTCTCTAGCCAGCAGTTCACGGGCGAGCATTGTCCCAGTTTTATTGCTCAAACCGTAATTTATAATTTCGTCATGTTCGTGGTGATATTGTTGTTGTTGCTGCTGCTGTTGTTCCTGTCGCTGTCCCTCAATACAAGCATCACTACAAGCATTGCAGGCTTGGTCCCGTGCTTCTATTCGATCATCGCGGTCGCCACCATCAGAGAGTCCCCTTCTATCTGACTGCTGCCTGGCAGGCATGTTGTGCGGATTGGTCTTGTGGTGCTTTTTAGGTTAGCTTGCGTGTCTCTCTAATCTCTAATAACGCACGCTCTCTTTCTCTCTCTGGAGTGTTTTATGTTAATTTTGTTAATTTCCATGCAGGTGACCGTTTTGATGTTACTAGTACTAGCTAGTACGGAGTACCTTACTGGGCCCACTATGAACTACTACAGACAGAGTGCACACTAGCTTGAGCTTGCTTGTTCTTGAATATGAAGACACACTAGACTAGACTACAAGGTACTAGTACTGGTACGTCTACTAGTACCTGCTACCTTGTAGAGTAGAATAGGAGGAAAATGTGGCCTTAGATTTATCTCGCCGAAAATACCTGCAAGCACGCGCGCGTCTAAATAAAAAATTAGCTCTATCTTTAACCCTCCGTTAATGTCCGAAATGGACACAGTCATTTCTGTCACGTTCGGGTCTAGAGTACAAATTTTTATTTTCTATTATGGTAGCTACTACTACTAGTAGTACTACTACTACATACTACCGGATGTCAATACTTCCAATCGGTTTGCTTGCTTCCCAAGATATACTGGCTAGCTTTAGTAATATTATAATAGATCAAATTATTCACCGAGAACTTTCATGAAAACCAGCAGGTAGATTTCCAGCAAGATGGATTTGGTTGGAATGGTGATAAATGTCGAGACGGTCGACGAGTGTGCATGTGCTACCAAGGAGGAGCAGAAGGCGCATCGATCCACGCCAATTTATGAACGACAGGAACCCTCGACTTCATCTCGCGACCATCCACCTGGACAGCTCATTCATCTCACAGAAGACAATATAAACAGTCTGCGGCAAGAAATTAGTGAAGTGCGAGAAGCTCTTACTGCCAAATATCCAGACGAAGCCTTTCCTCGAATTCTGCCTCACTTGAATCCAGATCGAATCCTGCCCAATGAATCCCTTTTTGAAAAAGAAATTACCGATTCGATCCCCGAAAGGCAAATGTACGGTCCCTACGGTCGGACGTTACGAGCCGATCGCTTACCATACTGTGTCTTTCTGGCAAAATTTATTGGAATACAATGTAATTGCGAAACTCCCTTCATCGAAGAACTGCTCATGTGGGTCTACCGAATCGTCCATCACGACGATATCGATGACAACGACAGTCAGCACGAACTCCCCAATTGTCGCAATAGTCAATGGCGATACGAATACTTTCGAAAACGACGCAATTTATTGAAAAAGAAATTGATACGCATCCTCCAAAAAGAAATCATGGATTTGTTAATGGTGACTCGGCAGTACAAGGACGGAAGCTTGATTCAAGAGACGGGATTCTTTTCTTTTTACATGGCGTTTATACAACGAAAAATGCTCAGCGATGGTAACAAGGACGACTGAAACCCTGTACTAGTATAATTCTGCATTGGAAATTGCGATACTATCATGCGATCATTCTGGAGACAAGCTGTAGAAACATTTGCTAGAGCTTCAGCAGCCACAACAGGAGTAGCATGCATGTGCATGCGGCATTGAATACGGACAATAACTCAATCAGCCTATGTATTTGAAATTGGTGTTGTTTAATCCAGTCCCTATTGACCAGAGCTTCTCCTCAGCGAGCAAGCACTTCGATCCGTGATCTTACTCACACTGTTGGAAGACCAACAAGGAATTCATGCGCTACGCACTTCGATCCGTGATCTTGCGCACAATGTTGGAAGACCAACAAGGAATTCATGCGCTACGCAGGCGTACAACCACATCCTACAGCGCAAGAATAATCGGTATTCGATGGTGTCACAGATCATAAGTACATCGCGTAAATAAGTACGACTAAAAATGCTATAATGTCCGGCACAGCATGATTAACCAAACAGAATTTGTCATGAAGTCCCTGTAATATATGCTTTAGCATTGATGTAGTATAGTTGATGGAAGCACTTGCTGGTGAGAGCTGACACATCTCCCAGAAAGTGCCTCTCGCGATTCGACTGTCGTAACAAGGAAATGGAAACTGTTCTTCTGTCCCCTAGAAAAACGTAGACACGCTGTCTTGCCATGTCGTTGAAGCCGTGGTGGCCAAGGTCAGATCCATGCATTCGTCTCCCATATCCGAGTACTGCGATAGAATTTCGCAGTCCTGGATTAGCTGTTGAAAGTGTTCCGGAAACTCAAAGTAGACTTGAGAAGGTTCCTCTTTTGTCGTAGCAGTGTGCCCAGTGGAAGAGAGACTCGACGTAACGGCAATCTGGCTGAGCTCTTCGTCAGAATATGCCACCAGCGAATGAAGACGATGGTAAATTTCCTTCATTGAAAGTCGCTGACGGATATCTTGACACCATGCCTGTTCCAAAAGCTCTTGAAGAATAGCAGGAATTCCATATTGGACAAGAATTGGGCGTTCGCCGCGCTTGCAGACGAACTCAGCATGCTGCTCCGACGAGTAATGCGGATAAGGCTTCTGAAGTGTCAGCATCTCGACGAGCATCATAGCCCAGCTGTAGCAGTCCGCCTTCGCATTATAGGTATTTGAGTTGACAACCTCAGGGGCCATGAATCGGCGAGTTCCCACTCCGGACATGAGAAAAGTTTCGTCATTGCTCCTTGAACTGGCTTTTGGAAGTTCTCTCGCTAGTCCAAAGTCAAATAGCTGCACTGTGTCATCTAGTTTGAAGCCGACGTTGCTTGGTTTCAGGTCTCTGCGAATGGCAAAGATTGAAAGGAAAAGAAGTCATTGTGAGAATGGAAAACAATACATCTTATAGGTATGATCGACTAAACAAATTCATAAATCTTACCGAAAAATAATGCGACGATCATGAAGATAAATAATAGCCGCTGCCACGTGCAGTGAATAGTGCATTTTACGAGAAAAAGTAGGTTGCCTGGCCCCCGGAAAGTGGTAGAGACGATCCCTCCAGCGAGCGATTCGAGTATCCAATGGCTCAAGCCGATCCATAACGAGGAAAAATCCATCGTGTCGCTTGGCAAAAGCAGATGTCCAGCCTTTAGCGAGACCTCTAACCTTTATAATGTTTGGGTGGTTCAGTCTAGTCAAAAACTTTGCCTCGATGCAGAGATCAATAGCAGCACTCTCAAAGTCCTCTTGCTTCCCAGCAAGATCCCTTCGTAGCTGCTTTAAAGCGTAAGCAGTTTGGTGATGATGCCCAGATGCAAGTCTGCGGTAAAAATTGGCCCGCAATCGCTCTACATTCTCCATGTTCTTGTTATCCCAGTGGTTGCGTGAATGCAGATTGGTGATGGGATAGACCTCGGAGAAAGCTCCCTTGCCTAATACGTGAGGCGCCACTTCAATATCGCAGCGATCCAATAGTGGAACTTCACTGTGCGGTATAGAGCTAAGAAAACCAGAGCTTTGCGCAATCGTTTCCGCTTTTTCGTGGATCCTTGCTGCCATTGCCTGGAGATGACCATCAGTACTCTCAGTGCAAGTGAGCTCGCTGGCATGATTATGCCTGCGCCAATACACTTGTTGTTGTTGAATTGGCTCTTGATGCTGCCAATGTTGTGGCTGTAGCGCTACCATGGGAGAACAGTAGGACGCCATCATGGTGCAAATCCAATTTTTCTCAATTTGTGAGGGGCAAAGGCGCATGCAATTTTGTTTGAACGGATAACGGAGTGGTTTAATTTATTTTTTAGGATTCAAAAAATGTGAGGCGGGATTTGCATTGGTCGGCGAGTCCCTTTTGCCTACTCAAACGCTGATACTTGAATATTTTTCTTGGTAATTAAGAAGGTTTTTACATCAAAAGTATCAACGAAAACGACAGACTAAGGCGTTAGACTTTTCACGCCGTCAAGGGAATAGAAATTTGTCCTATGTGCGATGGCGCACCAACCAACGACTCCGGCCGAAACATCGTGTGAATTAAGTTTTTTGGCGGTGCACATGCCAACACTTGATCCGTTTACGAACGAATTTTGAAGCGACACAAGCGATTAGAGAGGCTTCGCCCCCTGTTCCTACTATGTCCCGTATGTACGGAATGCTCCAATAAATAATGGAACGATACTAAAAGTACGGTACCCTCTACTACCGTAGTGGTAGTAGCACCAGCAAATACCAGTACAAAGTACTGGTACCAGGCAAGACTTGGAAAGAATGCTGCGCCGATCAAAATTTTAATTTTAAGAAATACGTCGGACAGAGTTGAGTTTTTACCAGAGTCTGCTTCGCTAAGACTGGAACATGATTATTCTTATTATTATTATTAATAATAATAATATACTCCAGTAAATTATAAAAAATTCTCAAGTACCAGGTACTCTACTTAGTAGGCATTCATAACGGGATTAGCAAAGTGTGCAGCCATTGATCCAACTCCGGTGCTAATTTTTAGCAACAACATTTGTATGAGTACATTGATTAGTCTTCATGCCTATTTTATTGAGTCTTAGTGCGATGAACATACTAAGAGTCTGAATGTCGCAAGCAAGTAGCTAGCTGACAGTTGATACGAGGTCTTTACTAAGACCCACTTATTATGTTAGTTGTGTAGCCACTCTAATTGCTTGCTAAGAAGGCCAATAAAGGAATAGCTAGTAGTAGCTACTACTACTACTACTAGTACTACTACTACTAGTACTACTAGTACTACTACTACTACTACTACTACTACTACTACTACTACTACTACTACTACTACTACTACTACTACTACTACTACTACTACTACTACTACTACTACTACTACTACTACTACTACTACTACTACT